>Ga0315909_10001863_pt1 | contig 27832 bp, 38 predicted proteins | sample LakEriMetagenome_11_FD_203527 | JGI IMG/M metagenome (GOLD analysis project Ga0315909, IMG submission 203527) | Freshwater fungal communities from buoy surface, Lake Erie, Ohio, United States - Buoy 2 MA125 | ecosystem: Environmental > Aquatic > Freshwater > Lake | place: USA: Lake Erie, Ohio... | reverse complement strand
AAATTCAAGTGTTGTGGTTGAAGGGGCCGCTGATGCTTCCGAATTGGTGTTGGATGAAAATTACCAAAAATCGCTTATTGAGCAATATATTAAAGATAATAATATATCAGTATCTTTAGCACATTTGATGAAACTTGACTCATCTGTTAATCTTGAACTTGAAAATTATAAGGAACACACCAATAGGTATAAGACTTTTAAAATTAAAGAAATAGAGTTTTCAAATTTCTTATCATACGGTAAAAATAATAAGATAACTTTTGAGGACAAGAATGGTATTACATCGGTTATATCTGACCCACCAAATTACGGTGGTAAGACAACATTAACCGTTGATTTATTATTGTTTCTTTTCTTTGGTACAACCACCAAAACGGATAAAAATGAAGAAATCTTCAATCGTTTTAGTGAAGATGATTTGGTTGAGGTTAAGGGTAAGGTTGATATCGAGGGTGACACATATATTATTAAAAGAACCATAAGTAGAAAGAAATCAAAAGATGGTCATGCATGCAAGGGTGAGGTTGATTTTTATCAAGTGTTACCAAGAGGCGGTATAAAACAACTCAATGGTGAACAACGTAAATTTACCGATGAATTGATTAAAACTTATGTCGGAACCTACGATGATTTTTTAATCACAATTCTCACAACGGGCGATAACCTGGATGATCTGATAAAAACAAAACCAACCGAAAGGGGTAGAATTTTAACTAGATTTATCGGTTTGGAGTTTTTCCGTGAAAAAGAGAAGATTGCTAAGAAAAAACACACCGAGTGGAAAGAAAAATCTAAGTTGTATCATAATAATAGTCAGGAGATTTTAGCTAAAATTGATACGGAAAATGATAAAATAGGGCAAAACGAACTGATGATTATCTCACAAAAGCAAACTGAAGATAATTATAAGGTACAGATAAATGGTTTAAATAAAACACGCGAGGAACTATTTAAAACAAGATATAATGATATTGATAGCGAGTTGTATAAATTGGATGAAGAAACCATCCAATCTGGCATAGATAAAGTTGAAGGTTTGGTTACACAAAAAACTAATGAAATAAAAACACTGGAATCGCAAATACCGATACCAGGTGAGGAGTATGATATCGATTTTTACGGCACACAAAAGTTGGCTCTGAAAGAAAATACAGAAGCTGAAATTACATTGCGCCTTGAAATAAGCTCAACCAGTCAAACGATTGACATGTTGAAAAACAGTGAGATTTGCCAAACGTGTAAAAGACCTTTGGATCATGTTGACCATAAAAAAGAAATTGCTGATAACGAAAAATTACTTTCAAGTAAACAGTCCGAATGGGAACTTGTGAAACAAAAAATTGTTGAAATAACAACTTCGATGAATCACATGGATGAGATAAAAAACAAATGGGATTCTTATAACAGAAATATCCTATTGGTCGATAAGGCCAAAGTTGAACTTAAAGCATATGAGGATAGTTTGAGCCGTGGTTTGGAAAAATTAAACCAATATCGTAAGATAAAAGCGATGGTGGATAAAAACAAATTGATTGATACCGATATTCAAACAATAAAATTTAAGATCGATGGCTTGGATCAGGAGAAAAATATGGTATCTTTGCAAATCAAAAGCCTTGAAAAAGATATTGAGCTATCTAAAAGTAAAATCGATGAGTATAATGGTTTATTGAAAGAGCTTAAAAACGAAGAGATGATTGATAATATATTCAAGGTGTACTTGGATGTATATGGTAAAAATGGTATCTCTAAAATGGTTCTGGGTACAATGATACCATTAATAAACAGTCATTTAAAGATATTACTTTCAGATACATGTGAGTTTATATTGGAGATGAGAATGAATGAAAAAAGTGAGGTTGAGTTTTGGATGGTTGACCAATCAACTGGGGTTGAAAAACCACTAAACGCTGGATCTGGTTATGAAAAAACTGTGAGTTCTTTGGCACTTAGATGTGTGTTGAGTAAAGTTTGTTCATTACCAAAACCAAATATCATAGTATTTGATGAGGTAACTGGTAAAGTATCGAATGAAAATCTGGATAAGATTGGATTATTCTTTGATAAACTTAAACAATTCTTCGAGCATATTTGGGTTATCAGCCACAATCCATTAATACAGGATTGGGCCGATCATATGGTTAAGGTTAGAAAAGATAATAACATATCCACTTTGGTAGAAAATGTAATTGAATGATAACTTATTTTTTATTTAAAATTAGGTACTACATATACGTTAGTTTGAGCAAACTATTTCAACCTAAAAGAAACGAGTATATTATGTTTTTTTTAGGTAGATATCCACAAAACTTTAAACACGGGTTTAAAGCTATTTTGGACACGAAGTCTATGTTCAGATATAGCATAGGTTCTGCTTGTATTGTAATAAGATTTGACACCACTAAAAACTTGTTTGAGGTGCAAGAAATTTTTAACAGAGTATATCAAGGGTATATGGATAGTTTTTTTATCTTTGACTCAAAAAGTAAACATGCCAAAACAATGGATCAAGTTCATTACAAACATTTATATGACCCAATGACTGAACTTAAAACACCAACAGAAGCATTAAATAGAGTGCAAGAATTTATTGAAGTACTACAACAAATGAAATATACCTTTATGCGTTTAATACAAGAGCATCAAGAGATGGAGTCTGAAACCAATTTAGTGAATAACTTAGATGATGTTATTACTATGGACGATATTGATCCAATCCTCGAAAAAATTAAAGAATCTGGTATTGAAAGTTTAACCGAAAAAGAAAAATTAATCCTTAAAAAATACACAAAAGAATGATCAAAGATACCTCGCACTGGATTGACCAATCCGAAATTAATCTTTACCTTTATGATGTTAGAAAATACCCAGCACTAACACGTGAGGAAGAATTTAAACTAATTGATAAAATAAAAACTGGATGCCAAAAGTCGAAAGATTTGTTAATTTATTCTAATTTAAGATTTGTCATATCAATGGCAAAACAATATCAGAATCAAGGTTTATCATTATCTGATTTGATATCTGAGGGTAATTATGGTTTAATTAAAGCCGCAGAGCGCTACAATTATGACCAAACCAACGTTAGATTCCTTTCTTATGCGGTTTGGTGGGTAAAACAAAGTATGTTGCAATCTTTACACGAAAATTCTAGGGCAATTCGTCTACCAGTGAACATTATTAACGAAATGAATAAGTTGCGCAAAGAGACTCCAAAAGAGTATAGTGCGGACGAGAACGAAACACCAACCAGTATTCTTGGTTTACCAACAATAACATACTTAGACGCACCTTTTGACGATGAAGGTAATTCGATGTACGATGTGATTGAGGATGTTAATTCGAAAAGACCCGATTTGATTTTTTCTGACGATCATGATTCGTTAATTAATAGACTTAAAATAGTTTTATCTAATTTAACGGATTCTGAGCAATACGTTGTAACCAAGTATTTTGGTTTAGATGGGGAGCCCTTGACGTTACAGGATATATCTGAGGAACTTAACCTAACAAAAGAGCGTGTTCGCCAGATAAAAGAAAAGGCGATTAAAAAATTAAGGTTCTATTCTAAGGAATTATTTGAACTCTTATAAAACTCTAAATATTTATTAATAAGGCAAAATACTAAATTATGGAAAAAATTAAAAATTTTTTTAATAAGTATGGAATGATTAGTGTTATTTTTTTAATACTAGTTATGTCCATGCAAAATTGCAGTAAAAACGGTAAGATTAAAAGGTTAACTAAAGAACGTGATATTCTTCAGGTTCAAAATGATAGTTTACAAACTTTAATACCAACCGAAAATAACATGTTAATTATTCAGTATAAAGCTGAATTTGGTGTTTACAACAAATTAAATAATGAAATGTCTAAATTAAATAGACAAGAACAGATGATGAGTTTTCAAAATCAGTTCATTATTCCACCAAAAGAAGAATTAGAAAATAAAATAAATGAATTAGAAAAATAAGAAAATGTTTAAAGTAATTGATTCAACGACTAATGAGGCCATTGGGTTAAAAAGTACAACCGATAGATACGGACAAAAAAGAATTTTTGTTGTATCGGATAATCCAGATAAAAGAGAAGCTGGTAATGAAACGTTTAAAACCAAAGACGTATTCAAAAAGTATGGGGCTGCTTGGGATAACGATGAAAAGCATTGGTACTGGAATGATAGATTCAAAAGTGCTGATGAGATAGCTAAAATGGCTAATGATGCTGTTAAAGCTGCTAATCAAATATTAGGTGCTGACATTTCTGGTAGACCAGAGGTAACTAAATTTGATGATGTTGAATCATTAGTTAAAGCTAAAGAATTTTTGGAGACTGTAAAAGGTACTCTTGAGTTTGTTAAATCAAAATCTGGAAAAGTTACTTTGGACTTAATTAACGACTATATTGATCAGTTAGCAGATAGTTTGGATGATCAAAAATTATTGGATGATATCGCTGAGTTTAACAAAGCGGCTAAGGCTTATATTTTAGATACTGGTAGATATTCATATAGTTTTTTCAATACATTCATGATATGGTTACAAGCAACCAAAGGTGCTAAAGAATTCGGTTCGGTACCATATTGGTTGGGTAGGGGCTATGAACCTAAACCAGATGCTAGAAAAATTATGATTTTAAAACCAGGTGGAACTGGTAGTTTGGCGAGTAACGTTGCTAGAATCATTAAAGACCATCCGAAATCACCACAAGAGTATGCCGCTGAAAGTGGAACATTTAAAATTACAGACCCCAATAACCCAATCCCAAAAGAAAAGCACAATGCGTTTTGGAACTGGGCTTTGAAAAAAGGATATGTTAAATTCAAAGGTACAAGCCAATTCACAGAAGTTGCGATTTATGATAATGCAAATGTACAACCAATACCTGGTGTGGAACAAATTAATGCACCTGAACCACCAAAATGGTTTAATGATGATGATACCGAGGATGAGAAATCAAGAGTGATGATTGAGGCCCTAAAAGCCTTTTCAGAAGACAATGGTATTAAAATTAAACAATCAGACGATTTAGGTGGTGCAAGAGGTGTTAGTAAAGGTGGTCACATTGAGTTATTAACAAATAGCGTTGGAGCTGGGTTATTATCAACATTTGTTCATGAATTAGCGCATGAGATCTTACACCAACCAGCCAATAAAGGTTTAGCTAACGGTAAATTATTTATTGGTAGAGAATTTTCATCTGAGGAAAAAGAATTACATGCTGAAGCTGTTGCTTATACTGTGATGAAAACTTATGAGTTTCCTATCGAACACTCAATTAACTATTTAGCTTTATGGAAACAAAATAAAGATAAAGTTAAAGCATTTCAAAAGGTTATTAGAGAAACATCAATGTTTATTATTCAACAGATTGAAAAATATGCTCCAAACGTTGAAGGTGCAGCAACCCCTGGTGAAACCAATGTTGCCGAATCTTTAAACGAAATCAAATCAATAATTAACAGATTTAAAGAATTAATCACATATTAATCATGGATAACTTAGAAAAATTAAATAGTTTGATTGCGCAGGTTGATGCGAGAATCGAACAAATAGATGAGACCACATTAAATGAGGATCAAAAAAACATGCTGCAAGAGTTTAAATCTAAAAATTTAAAACAACAAGCTGCTATTGCAATAGCAAAAAAAGAAAAAGAAAACAATCAATAATGAAGGGTGAGAATAAATTAACCAGGAATTTTATAATAGGTACGTTTGTATTGCTATATGTGATGGTATCCGTCATATCAACAATACACGTAATTGATTTTTTCAAACTATCTAATCCAGACTGGTTAGCAATCACTTTAGCAATTGCGTTTGAGGTTGGTGCCGCAGCATCTCTTGCTTCAATTATAGCATTACAAAAAATGAACAAGGGTATTGTATGGGCGTTATTTTTTGTTTTAACAGCCATGCAGGCAATGGGTAATACTTATTTTGCCTATGTTCACCTAGAAAATTATCAATCGTGGATTGAATTATTTGGTTTGGTTGAGGAAGAACCGATTTTTCAAAAAAGAATTCTATCGATAGTGTCTGGCGCAATTTTACCGTTGGTAGCTTTAGGTTTTATTAAATCGCTCGTTGATTATATTAAACCAAATGAGGAACAGGTAACTGAACCGACTCAGGTTGATGAGAAACTTGTGGAATCAAATAAAGTTAAGGTTAATCAAAAAGTTTGGGATATCGCTGAAAAAATTAGAAAAGATAATGTTGAAAAATACGGAGAAGAAAACTATAACGATTCAGACGAACCAACCGCATTGGCTAATTCGCAGTACAGAGAAGAATTAATAAATGAAATAGAACCTCAAAGCGAGGTCATAGAACCAGAAATTTTAAATGATCAAGAGACTATTCAAGATGTTATCCAAACTACTGAGGATGACGAAAAAAAAAACTAACGTCTGAACCAGAGTTAGTCGAAACACCAACGGAAATTCAACCAGAGTTAGTCGAAACACCGCCAACAATAAACTTTATAGATACTATAAGAGTTTTTAAAGATGGTGAACATCAACACTGATTTTGTAATTAATGATGGCTTAGTGTTTAAAACAAGACAAAATAAGAAACAAATAGTCTTGTTAAACACTGGTTATCCAATAGATGACTTTATCACAAAATTAAAACTGAGATTTAATAAAAAATACAATAAAATTCCAGCTTACACAATAAGTAGGTCTGGTATTTTATACCAACACTATAATCCCAAAAATTATAGCCCCTTATTTGATAAAGATGATATAAATAAAGCTGTTATACCAATTGCGATAGAAAATGTTGGGTGGCTTGAATATCACAAAAAAACTGATGCTTATTTAGATTGGCGTGGAATTAGATATGAAGGCGCCGTTATTGAAACAAATTGGCGTGGTAAAAAGCTATGGGCGGATTACACTGATGAGCAAATGACTGTACTATTTGAATTAATTAACTATTTATGTATAGAATACTCAATTGAAAAAAATTTCATCGGTAATAATGTTCTTGCACATAAACCAATGAATTTCAAGGGAATACTCAACAGAAGTAATTTCAGTAAAAATCACTATGATTTGACACCAGCATTTGACTTCGAAAAATTAACTAAACTAATAAACAATTGATATGAATATTATTAACGAAAACGATCAAATTAGAAAATCACTAGCTAAAATTAGATCTTTAATGGAGGCTGAAATGGTTGACATAAATCTTAAATCGGATGATGAAAATCAAAACGGTGAGGAAACCACAAAATCGGGTGATGAAATTAAATTTGACGGTATTAACACTGTTGGCTATTTAAATAGTCAGGAGGGTTTATCTGATGAAATAAAAACATCATTAACCGCAGCTATTGGTGAATTTATAAAAGCATCTGGGCTATTACTTGATACTATTTCTATAAACGTGGAAGATAGTCGTATAATTATGCGCAGCGAAACAATTAAAAACCCTGGAACAGATTCAATTAAATCAATTGTTTTTGATACCAATGAAGATGAACCGCAAATTGAGGTTATATCTGGTACAATAGCGTTGGATCAAGATTTGTTAAATTTGATTCAAACCGCATCTAGGTCGTTTTCGGATAATCAGATAGGTCGAAATAAATTAGTTTCTTTAACCCAAGGTAGCTAATTATGAAAAAATACGTACCATATCTTATAATTTTAGCTTTAGTTGGTATTATAATATACTTAGCAATTGATAACCATAATAAGGGTTTGATCGACACATCACACTATGATAAAAAAGTGGATTCTTTAAATACTCAAATAACAAAACAAGAACTTGTTGCAGATTCATTAAAGAAATCAATTGAAAAAAGAAACGAGAAAATTGCCGTATACGAAATTGAGTTATCACAGTTAAAAAATAAATTAGATAAAGAGAAAAAACAACATGAAAAAGATATTAATCGTATTAATTCTATGTCTAACACAGATATTGCCAGGGAATTCACAAACAGTTTTAAATGATACAAATTGTGTGGTGCCATGCACCACATTAAAAAACGCATTAATTATGCGTTCGGATTATAAATTAACTCAGGCAAAATTATTGGTTGCCAGAGATACCATATCAATACTAACAAAAAAAGGCTTAGAACAAGATAGCATTATATTAGACTATTCTAATTTAGTCGTCAGAAAAGACAGCATAATTCAATTAAAATCTAGTGTGATTGTGGAGAGGGAATCCGAAATAAAAGATTTGAATAAAAACATCACTACGTTAAAGAACCAAAGAAACGGTGCTATTATAGGTGGAGGGGTATTGGTTATACTAACAATCATACTTGGAGTGGTATTTTAATCATATTTAAACTATTTATTAGTATGAAAATAAGAGTTACAGAATCGCAATTAACCACATATTTTAAAGAGGTTTTAGAAGAGGGTGAAGTGTGTCCTTGCGGGGAAGTTATTTCGGAGGCTTTAACACCAACGGATAAAAGTGACATTAAAACTCTTGTTAAAAAAGAAATCAAAGACTTTTTAGATTTAAACAGAAGCTCTGATTTAGAAAAGAAAGTTGAAGATATCGTAAAAAAGAAATTTAAAAACGATAAAGATATTGAAAAATACATTGTTGAAATAACTAGAAATGTATTGGTTCAATTGTATAAAAGCCTATGGACTAAAAGAAGTTTTTGGTCTGGCGATCTTAAAAATTTATCAAACTAATGATTACCAAGGGAGAGTTTTTAAACAATGTTAAAACCAAATTAAACGAAGAGGGTGAGGGTGCCAGTACTGGTGGCTTAACCGCAGCTTCAAATGCTGGTGGGACAAACACACTTAGTGTTTTAGGATCAACAGATAGCCCAACATTTGGTGGTTTTATTGGCCCCCTTAGTAGAATATCAAAAAACAAACTAAACAAAAGGGTTTTATGGAGATGGAAAGGCGCAAAAAATGCTGCTGGTGATGGTGTTGGTAAAATTGTTGAACCACCACAAGGTTATGTGAGTGAACATTTATACACCGAATCTGGTGAGATGGTAACAGAAAACCACTTAATGGAATGGTTTGGTCAGGATTTACAACAAAAACCATCATTTAATGGTGGTAAATTAGTTGCAATTGAACCTAAGTGTTTAGCGTTCCCATATTGTTCACAAGGTGCCATTGATAAACCTATAAAATTAATTGGCGAAACAAAAGATGGTATGTGTGAAAAGTGTTACGAATATTGTTCACACATTGGACATGAAACTAAAAAAACACCTGAGTATATCGCTAAAATAATTAGAGAAAGATATTTATGATTATGAAACTTGATGAATCAATAGAATTAAAAAATAAAAAAGAAAATTTAATAAAAGAAATGAAACATATGACTAACGAAACCATGCGCTCTATGATGCAAGAAATGGCTCTAGATGAAGCTATGAAAGGATGCATGTATGAAGTATTAAAAATGGAAGGATTTTTACCCGAAACATTAACTGAGGGTGAATCTTATGAAGGTATCATGTCAACTTTAATGGAAGACGATGAAATTGTTGCTGAAATGTATAAATCTTGCATGATGAACGAAAGTGATTGTTCATCTAAAATGGAAGGTTGGGTAAATGAAAAATTATCAGCAGACCAATCTAAATATATGGATCAAGATAAAGATGGTGACATTGATGAAAAAGACCTTGAAATGCTCAGAAATAAAAAAGATGAGGGTGAAACCTACGAAGAAGGTGAGTTAAGTGAATATGATAAAGAAGTTATGGGCCGTTTCCAAAGCCAATATGGTAAAAAACGTGGTAAGGCTTATTATTATGCGACTGCTAACAAACAAGATAGAAGCCCCGAAACTTTTGAAAAAAACGAAGGTGAAATGTATGAAGGGAATTATCCAGAAGGTGAGCATTATAAAGTTAAAGTATCACAAATTTGTGATGATTTGGCCGATGTATTCAAGATGATTGATGGTAATGCTGAATTACCAGCTTGGGTACAAGATAAAATTGCTGTTATGTATCACAGTGCGGATGCGATTAAATCATATTTATCTGGTGAACAAAGCATGGCAATGAACGAAAATGAAGACGATGATGATGATAACGAAAGCCCAACATACCTTTTAAACAAGAAAAGAGTTTTGGATCAGGAAATTGCTCGTTATAGCAAATTTGTTGATAAATTCATTCCTATGGTTGGTAAATTGGATATTGAAGACCTTAAGGCTTATTTCCAACCACAAACCGAAGTTACAATCGAAGGATTTGCCGATTTCTTGACCAAAAAAGAAGAGGAAAGTGCAGTTGATTATTATGAAAAATTAAATCAAACTGGTGAGTGGTCTTATAGAAACATGCTTGAAAATTTGGTTAATCCGAGAAAACGTGGTTTCTTCATGAAATTCGGTAACAAATTAGGTATGGAAACAACTGAAATGATGGAAGATATCTTATCTGATATTTTTGATATGGGTAATAGTATCTATGCTAAGAAAAAAGAGATTGAAAAGATAGAAGGGTCGATTGAAGACAGATCTGAAAAAGGTTCTGAAGATTTTAGCGATGATATGGCAAAACCAACATTAGCATCAAAACGTGAGTTGGATGTTATCTCAGCCGATGCTTTAGATTTGGGCGCTGATGATGATGTTTTGGAAGAAGTTAATACACCAGTTAAAGGTAAAAATGTTGATTCATTAAATAAAACAAATTCAGAAAAAGAAAACGCTGAGGCAACAAAAGATGCTGAGGATTCTCAAGAAACGACCGAAGAAAAAGTTGATAATTTAAAAAATCAAAAACACCAAATGAACGACTGGGAAAAAAACGTTGATGAAACGATACATGGTTGGAGAAACAATTTAGATTTAGATTATAGAACTGGTTTAGATAAAGACCAAATTGATAGGATTAAAGGTGAAGCATCTGGTTTGGCACCAAAAGATCATGCAAATGTTGATCATGAATCTGAAGGTGGTAAAAAATTAATGGATGCTGCTAAAAAAAGAACCGAAGATCAATTCATAACAAAGAGTGATTATACATCATCACATGATAGAACACAGATTGATCCAGACCAAACCTATGAAAAAAGCACGGTTTTCAGTAAAGTAAACGAAAATGAAGAATTAGTTAATGAAGATATTCAAAGACTTAAAGCTTTATTTTCCTACGAAGAAAAACTTGTGAATGAAAACAAATTAAAGGGTTTGAATGAGGATGAATTATTATTTAAACAAGTTTCTACTAAAAAGTTTATTTAATTTTACATAAGTTTTATTAATATTATAAAGGGTAAGGGCTTTCTATTCGGGAAGCCCTTATTTATTATATATAAACATGGAACGCAGAGCGCCAATAGGGAAGTTCATCGATTATTTTTCAAAGCAACTGAGCTTTGAGCAAATAGAGTATTTAAACACAATTAATCAAGTTGTACCTGAAAGGGTGGAGTTATATTGCGATTTTGCTATTTCTTTGTGCCATTTGATTCACGATACGTATTTGGGTGACGATACAATTGTTGATGAAGAACACTTGTTGACACATTTTAATTGGTGTTGGAATACAAACGCGGAAAACTTTGAAAAAGAAAACACCAGATTCAAAAAAAATGGAGAGCACTACTATTATTATTTAAACTATTTTACCGAAATTTATTATAAAAACGAAAATAAAAGTAAATTGCTTTTTAACAAGATTGTTGAATTTTGGGAAAACGTTTTATCTTTAAATAAAAGGAAAACAAAATCAGAGTATGATATTTTTATTGAAATATACAAGGTACAGGACAAATATTTTATAAACCCACTTGATTAATTGAAATTATTTTATTAAATTTGCAAGAAAAACCATGGATATTTTTGCAACACTTAACGTTTTAATCGATAAAACACTATCTGTCATATTTTTTATGGCCTGTTTGGTGGTAATTAGACAGATATTTCTATTCATAAGGCACTTAAATAACCCAGAACCAACACCTTACTCAATTGATAAAAAATCGTTGTTTTATCTAGGGTTATCTGTTGCTTTGATAATTACTTCATTTTTAAAAGGAATTGGATTATGATTAGAATTGATGAATTTTTTGAAAAATATCCAGAAAATATAATTGGGTTTAGAGTTAATAAAACAACCAAGATCATAGATTTTTGGTTAAATAACGATTGGGAGTTTCTTAAACCAGTCGATGGTATTAGCATTAAGAAACAAAAAGCTAACGAGAATAACACAGCAAGCTATTATATAATTTATAGCGATGTTTTGGACTTTAATTCGCTTTATATGGCACTAACTGGTATCATTGAACATAATCTAGATGTTGAAAGAAAACAGGCCTTATTTAAGGATAAATTAACCCAATTAAAAACTTTATTCACAACTTTAAGTTATGACGAGTTAAAAGAGATCCAATTTGAAACACCTTATTCTTTAAGGCAACAAGATGGACAACCAGATTTTATAGAACCTAACCAAAACATTATTGGTGGTGAAGATGAGGTTACTGAAAATATTGAAGAAAGTAAAACCGAATAATCATGGGCTTAATTTTTTATTTATTGGGTTGTTATGGGTTAACAACCATTTTGGTTCAAAGCAAAATATTTAAACCTGTTAGAGAGTTTTTTAAAGGTACTGTACCTTTTATTTACTCATTATTGACTTGTATGTTGTGTACTGGTTTCTGGGTTGGTGTTTTAACATCAACGGGTTTCAAATACTCAATATCATATTCCATTTTTTCAAATGGTCATACTAACTTATTAGAACTGTTACTATATACCTTATTTGATGGGGCTATTGTTTCTGGTATTATGTATTTAATGTTCCTAATTCAATTAAATTTGGAGAGACATGTTAAAGACGAAATTTAAGAAACAAATATTAAAGTTTTATAATGACTTTTTACTTTCAACGAGTATAAATAGCCCAGAGTCTGTTGCTTGGAGTAATCGCGAATCGCAATATACTAGGTTTGATGCGTTATTTCAGATTGGTGTAACAGAAAACGATAGTATTTTAGATTTGGGTTGCGGATTGGGTCACATGGTCGATTACCTGGAACAAAAAAATTTTTCAACAAAAAATTATAATGGTGTCGATATTAACCCAAGTTACATAATTTACGCAATACAAAGAAAGCCAGGGGTAAATTTCTCAACTGGAGAAATATTTGACATTCAAGATAAATATGATTACATTTTGGGGTCGGGTGTTTTTACAGTTAGAATGCCGCTTGATGAAATCTTCTCAGCAATTGATGCATCTCTTAACATAGCCAAAAAGGGTGTTGCGTTTAATTTTTTAAATAAAGAATATCTGGATATACCCGAGTTTAATAGTTTTGTTCCAGAAGAATTTTATGCTTTAATAAAGGAGAGGTACACCAAAACTAAACTGGTTTTAGATTACTTGGGTAATGAGGATTTTACTGTTTATATTTATAAATGATGGAAAACCAAGGAGAAATACAAAAATATTTAGATGCTTTCGACAAAGAAATTCGTAAGGATCATATTGAAAATGAAATTGAGAAACAAAAATTCGCCAAGCAAATGAAGAGTGGTTTGGGTGAAAAAATCTCAGATTACAATACTTATATTAAGAAAGAACCATCTTTTTTACAAAAATTTAAAACAAAACTTAGAAGATTTTTTAGGTACATATGAAACTTGAAGACTTATATAAACTATCAAAAGAATGTGTTGGGATTATCGGGGATAAAACCACAGCTGATATGACAATATATTTAAATGAGGCTAAACACGAAAACCTACAACAAGAGGCCTATCGTTTACATAACAAAACTTTGCAAGGATATAAATCTAAAAATACTTTTGAGGTAATTATTGGAAACGTTAAGTTTATAATTAAACTTAAAAAGTAACTACCTGGTACCCAATCTGTACATATATTCTCTGGTTACACCATATTTTTCTTGTAAAATATCATAGATCCTTACTTTGTTTTCTAAAGTGGGCTCCTGGAAAAATATAAAGTTGTGTAACTCGTTTACGTTGGCGAATTGTTTGATTGTCTCAGACAATCTGTAAGCGTCATCACAATTTTTTAAAACATATAAATTAACGTCATCATTTTCAAAGTACTCAATAAACAATTTGTTATTTATAACATAAACAACACAAGTGGTATTTGATTTTTTTAGTAGGTACTTTATTAAGTCTTTAAATTGTAATTTTTTATTATTTAATCTATCCCTAAAAACTTCTTCTACTGAATATTTTGTTACCTGTTTGATAACAAAATTACCCGATGTTTTTATTTTAACCACAGCACCAAGTTCATTTCTGAAAAATTCTTTCGCTTTGTTTTTTGGTGGAGCCGTTAAAACCAATTCATAATCTGTTTTGCTACCGTTCCATAAAGTTTCTTTTGGAAAAAATGTGGTATTTTTGGATAATAAATCCCTGTATTTTTTAATTGCATTACCGTACAGGTTATATTTTTTTATAACCTTAACTCTTTTGCCTTTATTATATAATACCACTTCGTACATATTTTAAAAATACTAAATTATATAAAAAAATAAAGGTGGTTATATAACCACCTTTTGATCAAAATAAAAAAGATAAAATACGTATCAGTTAGTGAACGATACCAAATTCTTTTATTAATTCGAAAGCTAATTTTTGAGCTTTCTCATAATGTGCATAAATTCTGTTTTTAATGTTTTCGTTGTCCTCTTTAGCGGCAACTTTACTTAATATGGATTTAGCCTCTTCAATTTTATCCAAATATTCTATTAATTCATGAGGTGGTGTTTTCATATCCTTAGGGTCAATTGCATCACTCTCATCACCCGATGGCATGTCCATATCATTTTTTATGGCTTCTATTTCACCAGCGCTTGGGTATTCAATTTTCCTATCTTCTGGATCACCAATCATACTTTCAATGTCTTCTTTTTTTAGCTTAGCCATTTCTGATTCAGCTAGCATCTCAATCTGTTTTTCGGTTACTTTAATTTTTCTTTTTATCATAGTTAGAGATATTTATTTAAAAGTTTTTTATCTTTTACGCTCTACTATAAATAGTCACTAAATGATAAAAAGATGAGAAACTTTGATAAAAAGGTTAAATACCTTAACAGCTTATTTATTTATAAATTCAGAGTCTACGACTATGAAAACAAAAAATTAAAAATCTACTACATATCGCCAGATAAATCACATATTTACTTATCAATAGACTTAGTCCCAAACTTGAGTAAGGTATATTTTTGTGAGGTGGGTGAATTGTATTTTGATGAAAAAAGAAAAAACACATTTGAAGATACACCAACAGAAATTTTTGATATTGACAAATCCGATTATACTTTATTTAGAAAGTATTACGATAAACTACCATCTTGGGTCAATCATAAAATAACCGAAATTATGGACTCTTATGATAATAAAGAGGGGATTGATTTGGTTTTTTGATAAAATCTTTGTAATATTGCGGCATGGATAATATTGAATCGGTAATTTACTGTAAAAATTGTATAAAACTTCTTGATGAAGAGGGGTTTTTTAATGAAGTTGAAAATCCGTTTATGGATTCTGACAAATTGTACGATGAATTTTTAAAGCACTCAACCAACAACCTAAAAAAGCTTGAAACCCCAGAGATAACCTCAGAACAGTTTGATGAATCTGTTAAATCTGTTAGACTTACCGTAATTGGTGAAACTTTCAATGATTTAATTGAAGATGGTATCATAGAAGCTAGTGGTGTGGATAAAGATGGTGGACTCTTATACTCTATAAATGAGGAGGTTAAAGTAGCGTTTGAAAAAAAATTGAAAAAAAAACGCCCAAAAACTTGACTATTTAAAAAATCTTTATTACTTTTGTACCCTAATTAAAACCTATTGTATGGCAAACTTATTAGTAAATGCTCTTAGAACAAGAGACAATGTAACCGAAAACGGAATGGTTACTAACAGTTCATCATTGAACGCTTGTGTTGATTTATTTTTCACCATCGGTGCGATGCGTGGTCAAGATAAGGGAAGATTAATCGCTAACTTTTCAAAAGCTTTCAACGAAAGTCCATTAACCGCTCTTAGAACTATGTTCTGGGCTCGTGACGTTCGTGGTGGTGCGGGTGAGCGTCAAATCTTCAAGGATTTAATGCTTTATTTGGTTGAAAACCATAACGAGGCTTTGGCTAAAAACCTATCATACGTTCCAGAATATGGACGTTGGGACGATCTTTTAGTGTTATTTGGCACCTCATTGGATACCCAGGCAAAAAACCTTATCGTTAATGCTCTTAACGAAAATAATGGTCTTTGCGCTAAATGGATGCCTCGTAAAGGTAAAGAAGCAATCGCATTGGAGCGTTATATGAAGCTATCACCTAAACAATATCGTAAGATGTTGGTTGAAAAAACCAAGGTGGTTGAACAACTTATGTGCTCAAATCAATGGGGTGTTGTTACATATGAACACGTACCATCTGTTGCTATGGCTCGTTATACTAAAGCATTTGGTAAACATGATGCTGAACGTTTTACAGCTTACAAAACTGGTGATACTAAGGTAAACGCATCTGCGGTATATCCATATGATGTGTTGAAAACATTAGTTAGAGGGGACAAAACCATGGCTATGAAGCAATGGGCTTCACTCCCTAATTACATGGAAGGTAACAATGAGCGAGTTTTACCAGTATGCGATGTATCTGGATCAATGAGTTCACCAGCTGGTGGTAACGCTAACGTTACATGTATGGATGTTTGTATCTCTTTGGGCCTTTACATTTCAGAAAGAAATGAAGGTAAGTTTAAAGACGCTTTCATAACTTTTAGTGAAAACCCACAATTGCAATACCTTAACGGTAACTTAAGTGATCGCCACATGCAATTGGCGAGAGCTGACTGGGGTATGAGTACAAATTTGGAAGCGGTTTTTAATTTGATCTTGAATCAAGCTAAAAAATTCAGCTTACCAGAGTCTGAGATGCCAACAACTATTCTGATTATGTCAGATATGGAGTTCAATTCAGCAACTCGTTATAAAAACAGCGCTTTGGATATGATTCGTGAACAATACGAGTCCGCTGGTTACACAATGCCAAAATTGGTATTCTGGAACATTCAAAGCAGAAATGGTGGAAACTACCCAGTTCAGACTACCGACAACGGTACTGCATTGGTGAGTGGGTTTTCTCCAGCAATTTTAAAATCATTGTTGACTGGTGAGGATATGTCACCAATCAGCATCATGAATAAAACTGTACATAGTGCACGTTACGAGCCTATTACAGCTTAAAATATTGAGGTATTGGGAATAATTGCAGCAAAATTAACTAAATATTAATTATGCTATACAGAAAGGTTTATGGATCTTCGGATGCCATAACCAACTCTTCCCTTAGCTAAGGAAGTTTTACCCAGCTAGGACGGATCACTTTAAGATTCAAACGATTCCGATAGTACCTCGAATTTAATGTGAGTGGTTACAGCAATTGTTATTTAAATTGAAAAGCCAAATACAATAGACCCCCACTCAGAAATTAAGGACTGGCATTTTGTCAGTCCTTTTTTATTTAAATTAACCAAATTAAGACAAAATGTCTTTTAAATTAATTTGGCATTTAATTGGTAAATTTATTTTCAGTATAATAAAAATTTAAAAATAAAAAAATATGAACACACTAAGAACAAACATGAGAAGCCAAAAGAATTTATGGCAAAGCTTTGATGAATTATTTAACATCTTCAATGAGGATTTTAGAACATCTTATGACATTCCAAGCGACAAGGAGTTTTTAACGGAATTACCTTTACCAGGATTGGATAAAGAACATTTATCAATTGAGGTTTCTGGTAGGACATTAATTGTTAAAACTAATATTAAAAACGCTGAAGGTTTTGTTAAGCGCTATGTTGATAATTCATACAGTTACTACTTATCAAGCTCACACGATCTGAGTAAAACTGAAGCTAAAATGGAAAATGGGTTACTTAAAATCAAAGTACCATTGAGAAAAAAAGAAGAAACAAAAAGTGTGACTGTCGAGATTAAATAATGGGGGAAATTTCCCCCATTTTTTTTGTTTATTAAAAATTCTTCCTTATATTTGCTGAAATAAATCAAAGTATGGAAGAAATCATTCATTACAAATTTGTTGATGAGAAGCTTACAAAATCAGTAACCGAAACAGTGGTATCAACCATTCAGACAATTTTTTCGGAAGATGAGGGGGGATCTGAGCACACGTTTGAGCAACAAAAACACATTGAGGTCGATTCGGATGAGTTTAAAAAAGAAATGGCTAACAATGGTGAGGTTACCGTTTATCGGGAAACTTTTGTTGTTTCAGAAAATTTAACCAACAACACGATATCGTTAAAACAATATCTTTTCGCCAAAACATTGGTGCCAGTTAAAAAGTTGAAATACAAAAGATTTAAAATCACAACCAAAACATCCAGGATCTTAACAATTAATAAAACAACTGGTGATTACAGTGTTTATAGGAAATCAAAAATGGGTAAAAGGTATTCTACCTTTATTCGTAAAAATGTCTCAAATATGGAGACATCTCGAATACTACATTGCATGATCAGTGATAGTAGAAATAACTTGAATATGGACACGGCAATAAGGTTGTTTTATGGTAAATTGGGTTATCATAATCTAACAAATGATTATAAAGCAATTGTTAAAACTTTTTTTGATGAGGAACCTATATATACCCCACCAAATACATCCGCTTTAGAGTTGTTCCCATTTTTAAATTATCTTAAGGTAAACAGTATAGATATTATCTCATATAATTTTATATACTATTTTCAACATATTTTTAATAGAAACAAAGCTAAATATCGTGGACTGGGTATAGTCGATTACATGAGTGATTATTATAAAATCAAAGACAAAGAATTACTTTTCAGTTTGCTTTTTAAGTATAAGCGTTTGATTGTTAACCAGGAAAACGAATTCCTTTTAAAACCAAATGGCGCTGGTTATCCCACAAGTTATGCACATGCGTTAAATGGGATTGATTATACCGAATTAAGACTGGCTTATGAATTTAATGGCGGTAAGTTAAATCAAAATGTGTTTAAACCAACACTTTTTACAAGTAATAATGAAATCGCTGAGTATGATTTAATGGAAAAATACTCTAAAATGTACAATCTAAACTATTATGATATTTCACGTTTTAAAGATTCTGGTGATGGCCACATATTTAAGGTGCTTAAAATATTTGAATTTTTTGGTATAAAAATAAAAATAAACAATCATGAGAATACTCTTCTCACAACATGGACTTATAAAAACTGTGAAGTAATACTTAAAAAAATTGCAAATTGTTTATTCGAAGCGGTAGCCATTGGTACTTATAAAATTGATGATAAAACACTAAAAAGGTTTGGTAGATATTTTAAAAAAGACGAAAAGATAAGTGTTAATTATTCTTTAAGAAACATTAATAAAATACCAGAAGAAGATTTTAATTTTATTAGACACGGCGTTTTTAATTTTGATAGTATTAAATTATCTTTTAACATTGTTAAAAACAAAAACGTAATATCAACAATATACTTTAATCCAATCACTATGTCAGCATACGAAAGGGTTAGAATAACTAACGATAATAATCTCAAAATGAAATACACACATAGTAATTTCACACAAGCTTTTCAGAATAACAATAATAACTTAGCCTCTAGTGTTAATTTTAGATTTGTTTATTCGAAAAAAACTTTTGAATCTTTTTGTGAAAAAATGGGTGTAAATCATAAAATGTGGGTTGATTATTTAAACTAAATTAATTAAATTTATAAAAAAACAAATATGAATATTGGTAACGATTTTAAAAACTATGCAACGAAGCATATGGGTATTTCAAGTATCACATTAAGTGATTACAGGAGTTCGGTTACTCCATACATTATGGAAGAACGCGAATTAAATGTCGCTCAAATTGACGTGTTTTCCAGATTAATGATGGAAAGAGTTATATTTTTGGGTACGGCGATTGATGATCGAGTTTCCAATATTATAGAAGCTCAGTTATTATACCTGGAATCAATTGACAAAGAAGCCCCAATTCAGATCTATGTAAACTCACCTGGTGGTTCTGTTTATGCTGGTTTGGGTATTTACGATACAATGCAGTATATTAAACCAGAAATATCAACAATATGTACGGGTTTAGCCGCATCTATGGCCGCTGTGTTACTTTGTGCTGGGGCAAAGGGTAAAAGATATGCCTTACCCCACTCAAGAATAATGATCCACCAACCTTTGGGGGGCGCTGAGGGTCAAGCCACTGATATTGAAATCACAGCAAAGGAAATTGGTAAGTTAAAAACCGAACTTTATGAGATCATATCTAAACATACTGGCCAGGATTATGACAAAGTATATAAAGATTCTGAGAGGGATTATTGGATGAGATCACCAGAAGCTAAAGAATATGGTATGATTGACTCGATTCTTGAAAGAAAGAAAAAATAAGATATGAATTTGTGGTGACATTTATCGTGTATCGAACTATTTATGGATAGATAATAATTTAAGAATATCCAAGCATACACGATAAATGTCATTAATTTTAAGAAACAATTTACCCAGGCCTTTAAGTCACACCGAATTAGATGGTAACTTAGTCTACCTTAATATCGCAGAGTGGACTAAAAAAGGTTATTTAGAGGGTCAATATGTGTTGAGAAAAATTGACGCGGTTGGTATAATTTACTACTGCGAAATGACACATACTGAATATGTGTATAATCAGTATGGTTCTGGTAATTTTATCACATCTTATACAGAAGGCCCAACCACATATACAGTTTGGAGACAAATTGGAACTGGAGTACCTGGCGGTTATGTTACAATTGAAGACGAAGGTATACCATTAGTAGAGCGAACTGTATTAAATTTTGTTGGTGATAATGTTACAGTAACAGACGATCCTATCAGTGGCAAAACAATTGTAACCATAAACGCATCTGGTGGCGATACTGAAATAACAGGTGGTACCACAAATGCAACAACAGGTGGAACTACAAATATTACAGAAATTTTAGAACAAGCTGGTGGTGGCACGATTGTAATCGATTTGGCTCCAGCGTTTACTTTTGAAAACCCAAACCCAGTTAAAAAAACGGTCGGTGGTATAACGATAAATTCGAGCCCGTTTGTTGGTGGTAAGACGATACACGAAATTATACAAGAAATATTTTATCCAGCAATAGCACCAACGATATTTTATAGCTCAGCATCTTTAAGTGAAGGGGCGCCGTTTAACGCTTCTCTAATCGAAATTGGCTACACAAATAATTTAACACTTAACGCTGGATATACCAGAGGCCAATCGACAGTGACAGGCCAACCAGTTAAATACATGGGTAACCCAATTGATTACAATTATACGGGTCAAGGTATTGTTGGTACGATTACTAATGTTAGTAGCTCATTAACTGACAGCACCACAATAAATAATTATGTAGTTGTTCAAGGTCTAAATCAATGGCAACTTGCTGTCGATTATAATGTTGGTCAACAACCAGTTTATGATGACGGATCAAACTTTATCGATACTAATTTTACAAATGCTGGTACGGTTAACGCAAACGCTTTATTTGAGGGTGTTTATCCTTTGTTTGGAACAACAGTTAACATTAACACGTTGACAAAACAAACTTTAGTGTCAATGTTGTACAGTAATAATATTGAGATTCTTTTTGTTGCGGAACCAGAAGATAATTCTGTTAAGCATAAATTTGAGATACCAGTTGCTTGGACAACTGCTAGACCTTTGGTTGCGGTTAATTATTTTAACGTGGTTTCAAACCAATTTGATTCGGCAAATAAAATAAGTGAATTTAGCACAAGTGCTGTAACAAATACTATTCAAGGTAATAGTGTTAATTACACTAGGTACACACACACTGGGTTAGCCGCTGGTGCTAGAAGAATTAGATTAGTATTTTAATTATGGCTAGAGTACCTGGTGTTTTTAATTTTTCTGCTAACTTTGAAGCGTTAATTGCGGGGCCGTTAGATGCGAGAGCTACGGTAGTAACATTATCTGAGCTAACAAACAACTCTTTACCTTACCCTTATTTGGGTATGACCGTTGCTGTAACAAGTGATCCAGACCCAGATCAAAATGGAGTTTGGTTGTTAAAAACATTACCAGCAACAACTTTAAGCAACTGGTATAAATTAGCTGAGGGTGCGGCAATAACTGGTTACACACTAAATGGTACAATCGCCACAATTGGCATGGGGGATGGTGGCTCATTTAATATTGATATAAATGATGTTGAATTAAATGGCCCGCAATATTCAATAGGTGTATCTAACCATAGCTATCAATTGATAACAAGTGGTTGGACACAAGAAGTTATTAGTGGCGATACATATAATACTTATGATGTAATTTTTGGTGACCTAACTCAAGCGGCAAAGCAGAACATTGTGGTTATAGATTTAAATACATCCGAAGATTATCATCATTTAGTTTTTTTACCAACTGGTTTAACCGTTAATGATGCTGGTATAATATATAAAATAATAGCAAAAAGTAATGATAACACTAATTTAGATAAATATTTAATGGTGTTCAGCCCTATTGAAAGAATAATAGCAACTAATATTAAAACCAAATATAATGATAGTTATTTCTTGCCTCTCGAAACTATGGAGAGTGTTGAAATAATTTGGGATGGATATGATTATTTAGTTACCAACATGGTCAAACAAGGTTATGTTGCGCTGAATGCTAAAAACTTTATTGAATTAGATAATAATGTCGATCCGTTATTTGATACATGTTACATCGAACGAAATATAAACAATCTATTATAATGAAATTATTTGAAACTTTATTAAAAGAAAAATTTGAGTTATTGGTGGATGAAGACCTATCATTTGATGATAAGAAAATAGCCACGACAAATAAATTTCTCAATTTTTGTTGTAATGAACTAGGGTTAGCTGATAAGTTTACATGTAAAATAGTTTTTGATCGCGAATCAAATGGGGTTAAAACAACAGCATATTATAGAGATGATGATAAGTTGGTTGTTGTGTACGGTAAAAACAGAATGTTGGGTGATATTTTAAGAAGTATTGCACACGAACTTGTACATCAATTACAGCACCAAGAAGGTAGAATTGAATATCCAGTACAAGACATTGGGGGTGAGATTGAAGATGAGGCTAATGCAAGAGCAGGTTCCCTGGTTAAGACATTCATTAAACAAGATGAGATGGGTAAAAACCTTTTCGAGGGTAAATTAACCTAATTCTTCTTGTTTTTTCTTTTGGATGTATGTTGCTTTTTTAATTTCATCACGTCTTTTTACAGATTTTTTTGTAAAATCTTGTTTTTCACGCAAATCATCAATCATTTTTATCTTAGCAACCTTATATTTGTACTTTTTAAGGGCTCGGTCTAATCCACCCGTTTTTTTGACATCAATAATTATCATATAGATAAATACATTTTTTTTAAAGAAAATTTGCTTATTAAACATTTTTACCCTACATTTGTATCCAAAATAGAACAATATGACTGAACAGGACAAGAAAACACGATTAGAGTACGTTTTTGATATCTTTAAGAAATATCATAAAAAGGCCGTTGATAAAAATATCTATGGTAAACATGTAGTCCCAGATAAAGAGTTTGTTGTTGACTCTGTTAAAATGTATGACGGTGATAATTTATTTATGGAGTTTTATCGCAACCAATATCAAAGAAACGGTACATATTTGGAAGGTAAAACCCCAATGGAGTTATTATTTAACTTTTTTGTTGAGTGTGACCCAAGCCATAATAAAGAATACGTTAGTTGGTTTATTAACTTGTATAAAAATATCATTAGAGATAGAATTGATGATGCTTATCTAGCAAGCAAAGAAAATTCGGTCGCTGAGATAAGACCAGAATACCAAAACTTTTTTGAGGATTTGCAATCTAAAGTTATTGAAGCACTAGAGGTATTTTCATTCTTAAAGAAAACAAATGTACTTTCTGTTGAGAATCGCGATATTAATCGATTTAAAGACATCAATGAATTTGTTAATATGGTTAAACCATATATGAGTACCGATACTGGCGATGATTCGATTCATACTTTAGACCATAAAGAAATAACCTGTATCCAAAATTTTGTCGATAATAAGAAAGTCGAGGGTAAAGCTGAACTTGTTTTTGAAAATAGTGAATGGGTTATAGTAATCACCCATGATCGCCAAGCAAATATTGAGTTTGGTAAATACACAACCTGGTGCACTGCTGGTACTCGTTATGGTAATATGTTTGATAGTTATCATAGCCGAGGTGAATTATTCGTTTTAATTAAGAAAGGGTATGGTTCCAAAAAAGCCATATCAAAACACCCCGAATATCGCCTACAATTCCATTTTGAGGATAATCAATATATGGATGCGAACGATAAAAGTATAAACATCAATGAATTTCTTTTCAACAATAAAGATATTAAATTGTATTTTAGAAACTACATCATTAAGCGTGTCTTAGCGTATCGCCAAAAGAAAAACAACAAACAGGTTGATGATATTAAATATTTATTGAATCTTGGCTTTGGAGATGAGATCATCAAAATATTCAAGGAATCTAAACCAGAAACCGTTGATTTTTCTGGTCATAAAATTGAATCGGAATATCTTGAAAAAATAGGTGAGATTACTAGTATAAAAAGTCTTGATTTAAGTGACTGTGGTATAACTTTTTTACCAGAGTCGATTAAAGACTTGAAAAACCTAAAAAAGATTAAATTTAGAAACAACAAGAAAATTACCTCAGTACCTGAGTGGTTCTCCGAGTTAAAATCTTTGGAGTATCTTGATTGTGCTGGATGTGATATCAGAGAAATTGGCGATCTTGGTGAATGTGAAAAATTGACTGAGTTGGTTTTGGATAATAACCAAAAACTCAAACAACTACCCGCTAACATCGGTAAACTTAAAAAACTAGTTAGATTAACCGCATCGAGTTGCGATTTAAGGGAAATAAAAGAGGATATAACAAACTGTAATGATTTGTTTCTCGTGGATGTTCATATGAACCTTAAGTTGGATAAAATACCAGTTGGATTGAGTAAATTACCTCATATTGTCGCAATCTGTATTGATGACACAAAAATCAGCCAAGAAACCAAGCAAATTATGGAAAATAACAGCAATGGTACTGTTTCTATTATCAAATATGGCCCCTAAAACTATCGGTAGTATTTGATAAATCTATCGCAGAAACAAAATCAAAATCAATAATATCGTACTTTTTTATCATTTTTTTTATATAAGATTTTGTATTCCTTTTACTTACAATGTCCATAAAGAGTGGGCGCATTGTTTGATCAAATAGATATATGTGATTTATCTTTGGTAATTCTTTGATTATTATTCTCATATAGAAACAATAATAAAAAAAAATTTTGAGAGTATAAATGGATTTTTTAAACTATTTATAAGTAAATTCATTTTTAATGAAAAGAGCTGATCTGTATAGAAAGAATTTAATTAATAAGATTTTAACTGAGGGTAGACAGGACAATAATCGTCTTAATTTGACCTTAAGTGGTAGATATGGAACTTATTCCGAGGTTATAACTTTGGATGAGATAGAAAATATCACAGAAAACTTTACAACGCACAGCTCCGTCATTGAATTTTTGGATGAATTAGTTGGTGAAAGAATCGGTGGGGTTTTAGGTGAGTTTGGTTTTAGTATAAACGAATCCGAACTTGACCTCACATCAACAAATTATTATGATGGGTATGAACTTAACCTCCCTTTAATTAAAGAAAATTACAACCCAATTATTGAGTTGTTTGATGAGATAGATGGTCAATTAAACTCACAACAACCTAAATCAAACACACCAAATAAGGCTTCAAATATCCCTATTACAAAAGAACCGACACAAAGGCAAACACCAAACATCCCAATTGCAGCAAAAGTAGAAAAAACACAAAACCCGAAAAGGGTTGATTTGATAATTAAAAATGTATTTGATGATAAGTTTTTAAATTATGAGATGAAAACTGATATTGGTGGTTGGAAAGCGATTAAATCTTTGAGTAAAGATGGTAAATTATTAATAACCTGGGAAAGTGTTAAAGAGCCATCAATATACATCGAATGTTTGGTTTTTCCGAACGATAGTAATAAAATTATTGTCGATGTTAAAAATAGAAAGGGTGAGGTTTTATTAAACACTTTTTTTGAAATTTACCGAATCCCAACGCATGAAGTTATCGCCGAGAAATTTTTTAGAAAAACAGTATTTTCGTTATTAAAAAAATATATTGATACCAGTGTTATACAAATAGACCCTTTTAACAAAAACTTTGTATTTTGGAAAACAGATAATCCAAACTTCTCATATTCATTCAGTACACCAAACAAAAACAAAATTATCTTAGACTTAATTAGTTTCATTAGCACAGCTAAAAAACCGATCCTGGACGACTTCTTTGAAGCAAATAACTTAAAACATAAACAAGGTTATCTACAAACTTTATTGGACTCAGCAGAAGCTGCTGGGATTTTCCGTTTTAAACGAGAGGGTAACGAGATTCTTATTCTTAGAGGCCCTAATTATAAAGCCTTTCTTGAAGGTAAAGTTAGAAGAGTTGTTTCAGCATGATAAAAAAGAATTTTGAGACTATTAAATGCATACTTGATCTGATGATCATATTCTCACCGTTTGTACTTTTGCTTGACCATGGTGTTGAAAAATTTGTTGCGATATTCTACTTAGTTTATTTACCATCTTTATATATTAGTGTGATGGAAATACGTTATAAAAAATCTGAAAGTCTTTTTAAGAGATCGGTACCAATGAAAAGTTACGCCGATAAGGTTCACAAAAAAACAAAGAAAAAAGAGTTGTTTATTTCTTAAACAATATCTATATTTGTCCCATGGTACTATTAGGTGATATACATGGAGACTTCCAAGAGATTTATTATTTCTCCAAAAGAAATGAAACACAGGAGCCCATCAATCTTATACAGGTTGGTGATTTTGGCGCTGGGTTTAGATCATCTTTTATAGATGATATGGAATATCTCAATACCGAATTAGCATACAATAATGTTACTCTATATGCAATAAGAGGTAATCACGATGATCCAAAATTTTTTAATGGAGATTATAATTGGAGTAATATTAAATTACTTCCAGATTATACCGTATTAGAAATTGAGGGTAAAAGAATACTATTGGTTGGCGGTGCGATATCAATTGATAGATTACAACGAACTGAAAATGTGAGCTGGTGGAAAGACGAGGTTTTTAATTTTGATTCCGAAAAATTATCGGAGTTTAGGGACATTGATACGGTGATAACACACAGTGCGCCACATTTTGTTTTTCCACAAACTTTTAATAGCCTCGTTCTATCATTCGCCAGTTATGATTCTAAACTCATACAAGATTTAACCGATGAGAGGAATCGTTTCAATGAAATGTATAATATTTTAAACGAAAACAATAAAATAAAACATTGGTTTTATGGACACTTTCATACAACCAGGTCTGAAAGATATGAAGATACAATGTTTCATGTTTTAGGCGTAAACTTTTTTACAACATATGAGTGAGGAAAATAAAAATATCGCAGAAGAGCAAAAACCAATGGGCGTTTTGTTTGGTGTGTTAGCATATAATAACGAAGAAGAATTTGAGCAATATATCGAAAGACTAAATGCTAAATCGGTACACGATGTATTGATTACAATACATTCAGCATTAAGATATGCCCAGGCTTCTGGCGTTTTTTCTGTTGAAGAATCTGAAGCTATATCAATCACACTTAGAAAAATGAAAGACGTGATTGTACCAGAGAGAGAATAATTGTGTTTTTTGTG
>Ga0315909_10001858_pt1 | contig 27852 bp, 27 predicted proteins | sample LakEriMetagenome_11_FD_203527 | JGI IMG/M metagenome (GOLD analysis project Ga0315909, IMG submission 203527) | Freshwater fungal communities from buoy surface, Lake Erie, Ohio, United States - Buoy 2 MA125 | ecosystem: Environmental > Aquatic > Freshwater > Lake | place: USA: Lake Erie, Ohio... | reverse complement strand
TGGTATCAACCACAATGCAGTCTCGGGGTATGGCTCCTGTGCCCAGTTGATCACGCAGTTTTACATCTGGTGTGCCCAGCAACTCTTGTTGTAGCACCAGCGCAACCTGACTCCAGCCTTCACCTGCTACCATAACTGTAATACTCTTGTCGAATCTGTGTCCCTGCCACCAGTCTGGATACAAGCCTGTGAGATGGTAGGCTGTTTCATAACAGGTGCTCACTGTTTTACCAATCCTGTTGGCAGCAAGAATGCCTCTGCGATCAGTGGTGGTGGTAAAGAACTTGCATTGATGTTCAAAAGGTCTAAAGTATTTGAGACCATTGTAGCGCATGTCATCAGCCACAGCAATCACCAGTTCTTGCAGGTGCTGCTGTGTGCTGGTGGGCATGGTGTGCCAGGCTTCTGGTGCTATGTCGTGTTGGTCCAGCACCCAGCGTAGGGCTCTACGCATGAGGATCACAGGATCAAGCATTATTCAGGGTCTGGTAGTCGCCAGTCTCTACGCACTTCATTTAGGTTCTTGAGTGCGTGTGATAGGGCAAAGATCTCATCTGCTGAGGCTGGCCAGGAGTCAGGGTGATCCAGCACAAAGCCCTGAGGCTTGGTTAGACAGCCCTGCAGCCGTTCTGAGATCAGTCTCATATGGTGTTCAATCTGATTGGGAAAGCGTTGTGTAAACGCTTCACGATTCACAGCATTGACCTTTTGTAGAATCTTGGTATCATCCACTGCTCGGGCCTGTTGGGCAGCGTGGATCATACCATCACGAACTTGTGGTGTGGGATTACTCATCTAGTTCCCAAGGGTTGATAGCTGCCTTGTGATCCAATGAGATGAAGTCACGATCCACATAACGCACCCATTGATTGGTTGTGTTGTAACGGAAGGTCTGCATCATGGCTCGCAAGCGTCGTCCAATAGGAGTCAGTGTGCCATCAGTGCGTTGCACAATTTGTTCACCTGTGCGCGGATCTACCCACTTGATAATCTCAGGACGAACCTTGCCCCACTTGTCAATTTTTTCACCATAAGGGCGTGGCTCAATGGGTCCAATCACTTCATAGGTGATCATGCCATTCTTGTACTTCTTAAACGTGCAGTGCATCTTGCGACCTTGTGAGTGATATTCACTATCCGAGTGTGGCACAAACGCAGTGAAGAATTCATTTTGAATCTGATCACGACCTGGGATTGAAGCATCCTTGGGAGGCAGAGTTTTCAGAGGCTCTTCAGGCACAAGGTCAGTCTTGTCCAGGTAAGGATTGTCTCGTCCAATATACTTCTCTTCCACGTTCACACCGTTGAGTGTGTCCATGGCTATTTGATATTTGAGTTTGTTGGCACGACCTTTAAGGTTCAGCACAATGCCTGTTTCGTCGTACACAAAGCGTTCAAGGTCCTTGGCTGTGGGAAAGTCAGTCATTAGACCTTCGATATCGAACTCACGATCAACAGGTGCGGGCTCTGATGGCTTCTTGACTCGGGTGGGTCGGGCTTCTGGTTCAGAGGGCACTGCAGGTTCTACAGCGTCATCCCAGATGTTTTCTGCGGGGGTGGGTTTAGGTTTGTTGTTCATATCTTTTCCTTGTCAGAACATAAACTTGAGCACACCCTTGTGTGCCCAAGTGGGGGTTAATCAATAACCGGAACTGGCGCCTAGCGCACCCTTGCGGGCTGCTGCTGACTTCTGTTGTCGGCCAGCGTTGCCTTTGGTAGGACCACGACCAACATTGACCTTGGGCTTGAGTGGCTCCACTGCTGGATCTCTTACTGATCTCATTAGTTCGCCACGGCGTGCCACAGCGTCTGTTACCATATCAGCCAGGGCAGATTTCTCTGATCCTGACTTGGCCTTCTCGCTCATGAAGTCAGCACGTTTTGACCCTGTGTTGGTGTTGCCTGTTGTGGGGCCACGTTTCTGATTGATGCTCTTGGCATTCATATTGGTTGTTGATGTTCTCATTATACTACTCCGGGTGTGATGAATACGTTGCCAGTGGCTGAATCACCTGCCACTGACACATAAAGGTTGCCTGACACATAAGGCACTTGTGGCAGTCGAATCATTGCTGTGCTTGATGGACCAATCACAACACCGACACCATTGGCACCTGATGTGGGGATACTGGCATTGGTGTCCAGTGCGTCAAATGAAGTGTTGACCACAACCACATTGGCTGTGTCCACGTTCACACAGTAAAGCACATTGGGCAAGCCTGCTGAACCTGGTGTGATGGTGATGGCAGTGTCAGTTGAATCATCTGCGTAGGCAGCAATGATTGAAGGACCCACGGGGGAAAATGGTATACTCATAGTCTATCTCTTAGTATTGGCTCTTGGGGCCGTAGTTGATGCCGCCAGTTGAACCAGCAGCCACTGGACGTGAGCCTTTGGTAACTGCACCATAGCTTGTGCCACCACCTTGACCAATGCGGATTGAATCAGGATTGGAAGGCTTCTTCACAGCAGTCATTCCGGAACCACGCACTTGTGCTCCACGGTTGATGTTGTCACGCACTGAGCCTTGCTTGGGCAGGCTTGGTACTGCACTTACAGGAGCACGAGAGTGTGCGTCTTTGGTAACTGAGGCACCAAGGTTCTTGGGCGTGTCGCACATGCCGTTGTTGCCCACTGTGGGTCCACGACCTTTGTTCACAAGCCTGCCATCATTAAGATGACCGCTCCATTTGTTCACATGCACACCAGCACGTACACGGCCAGTGGTTTCACGTTCAGCACCGTCAAACTTGAGTGTGGTATCACTCTGTGTTTTTGAATTGGGTTTCATTTAGTTTTTCCTTTTGACTTCGAAGTCTTTGTTGTACCAGCCGCACGTTTTGTAGCATAGGCAATGGCCACGGCTTGCTTGGTGGGCTTACCGGCAGCTACTTCCTTTTTAATGTTTTCCTTGAAGGCCTTCATGGATTGTGATTTGATCAGTGGCATAGTACGATTATTTAGTTGAGGTGGCAATTTCGTTAAGTTTGGCTAGTGCTTCTCTGAATGCTGCTTGCTTGTGTTCCAGTTGCTGTGGATCTTCTGAGTGTTCTACGTTGACTCGATCTCCTACTACTTTGCCCAGAAACATCTTTTCGTATTGTAGACGAGTATTACGGTCGTTGTTTTCTATGCTTTCTGCATAGCCTTGTGCTATGAGATCTTCTAGATTTTCACCTGTGTGGCTGTACACGCTGGTCAATATGCTTTGTATAGATATCTTGTTGGTACTGCCTGCTGGTCTGCCTGCTCCTGGTCTACGTCCTCCAGCACGGCTTTTGGGTATGCTTTGCACCAGTTGATCAGCACCTGGTCCCTGAGCAGCGTCGTTAATGCGTTTGGCGTTGAGCTTTTGTTTTAGCTTTAGGCGTGCTCGTTCCACCACAGCGTAGTTTCGATTCAGTTGTGTCTGTGTTATGCCCAGGCTTTTTACTATCTCATCGTCCGTGAGAAGACTGGTTGCGGCTCGCTCAAGTTCTTGTTGTAGTTGTTGTGCGTCCATTTAGGTTCCTGTGGGCAGATCAAATAGTTCTGTCATGTTGTTGTGTAGGGCCTGATCACGGTCGAAAGGTTCTGGATTGGCCAAGTCATCCCACAGCACACCATCACTCTCTCTCACTGCCTGTAGGCCTGTTAGCTCTTGCCAGCGTCGTATGGTCACGTCCACAAACTTGGGCTCCAGTTCCACACAGCGAGCACAGCGACCTGATATCTCTGCTGCCATCAAGGTTGATCCTGATCCTGAGAAGCCATCGTACACTATGTCATTAACCTGACTGCTGTTGATCATGTGATACTCTATCAGTTTCACTGGTTTGACTGTGGGATGTAGCCTGGCTGTTTTGCGTGGCTCTTTTTTGAACTCTTGATAGTTGGTGTCAAAGTCTCGAATAATCTTGATCAATTGTGCGGGTGTTTTCTTTTCTAGATCGTCTAGGTCAAATGCGTTGGGATGCATCTTGTGGCCGTACCAGGAGTGTTCTGCTCCTGACTTCCAGCCGTAGATAATGGGCTCGTAGTATTTGGCGTAGTCTGTAAGCCAGGTGCTGGCGTTGTTCTTGCGCCAGATCAGAGTGTCTGCTATGTGTACGTTGTTCTTTTCCAGCACTTGTTTGAACTGATGATTGTATCTAATGTCATGACACCAGTACAGGCTGGCTCCAGGTTTTACGTAAGGCATCACTGCTCGGAGATGTGCGTCCAGGAATGCGTCTAGTTTTTCGCCACTCAATGAGTCGTTGGCGATAAGATGATTGGTGAGTTCTCTATACTCTTTGGAGTGATTGATACCATTGGGCGTCTGGTATGCCACACCGTAAGGAGCGTCTTCCCACACTAGATCAATCTTTTCTGTGCCTAACAGTGCTGCCACTGTGTCCGCGGCGGTTGAGTCGCCGTTCACTATGCGATGGCGACCCAGGACCCATACATCGCCTGACTCACTATAGGTTTCGGGCGTGAGTACATCGCGCACCTGATCCAGTAAGTCGTGATCACTGCTGAACAGGCGGTTGAGTTCGCTTTCTGAGAATCCCGACTGATAACTCACATCTTGAATGGTTATACCGTCCAGCATTTCCTGAAGTTCTTCCATCAGCAGATTGTTGTCCCACTGTGCGTTTTCGTTGCTACGGTTGTCCATAAGTCTGTAGGCTCGCACCTGTTCGTCTGTAAGTGTGTCCGCCACAATCACTGGCACTTGGGTGAGGTTTAGTTTGTGTGCCGCACGATATCGCGTGTGTCCTACCACTATCACATGGTCTCGGTCCACCACGATGGGCTGTTGGAATCCATACTGCTCGATTGAGTTGGCCACTGTGGCCACAGCACGATCATTCTTACGCGGGTTTTTGGCGTAGGGTTTGATGTCGTTGATGGGTGTCATTACTATGTTCATATCTTTTCCTATCTGATTATTTCTGATTGTTATTCATATTTAGCGACTGCGCAAATACAATGGGTTTTGGCATGGGAGTTGCTAATTTTGCGTCAGCATAGATTTTGAGTTGCAACATAAACCACTGCTGACATTCCGCTTCCTTTAGTCCTGACCGTTCTGCTATAAGTGCTAACCGTGCCATGGCTGCTTGCACTTCTATGGGATGTTTGAGTTCATGTGCTTGAGCAAGCTCTGCGCCAAACTCCCCGTCAGTTATCATCCACATGTCATCGCCTGCTCTAAACATCACTGGCCGGGTCTTCTCAGGTGTGTCAATCAGACGACCGCCCCACCGCTTGATCTCTGCTATTTCCTTGGCACGTAGTCTTGCTTGTCCCATTGTGTGTTTCCTTTGGTTATATATGATTGTATTGGATTATCAGGGTTGTTAAATATGTCTATGAGACAGACCCGCACTACCTACAGACGCCTTAAATCTGGTTGGCAACAGAGCGTGAGCCTTACTGTTCCCTTGGATCTGGAGGTTCAACAGTTCTTACACACCTGGCGGCCACTTATTTTTTCTTCTTGTCGCGCTGTGCCTGACGCCACTGACGCATACGCATCTTGCGATACTGAGCAAAACTCTGACTGCGATCCAAACCCTGTGCTATAAACTCCTCGTGCCAGCGAGCAGTGGTGACCACACTGGGTGAGTGGCGTCGCTGTTCCCAAACAGCGTGATTGATGCTTCTTGCGGTGTCGTTTAGTCGTTGTGTCATCGGAATGCTCCTGGTTGAGTTAAGGGTAAATCATCTATTCTGGGACTGCGGCGATTGAACACCAGGTGTCCGTGTATGCCTGTGGAGTGATACACTCGTGTTTGTTGCTCGCTCATGTCATGATCCATTGGTATGATCAACTGCTCGCCTTCGATGTACATGGTGACTGCGTTAATCTTGCCCTCACGCAGGTGGGCCAACACCAGGGTGTCCTGTATCCAGGCTCTGCGAGCACCACGCTGATGTGCTCGACCCAGACACGCTGATCTATCCTGGTTGGTGTGTAGCACTTGTTTGACACCTGCTAGATACTCACAGAAGAACTCTGAATCATCTGCCAGGGGTCGCACTTCACGCAGGCGATCATAGCGTTTGAGTTCTGCTGTGATCTGCAGTGTGCGTGCCTGGGCAACCCATTCTGGACGCTGTAGTGAGATACCAATCTTTACACCTTTCACACTGCGCACGTGATGCACACTGATGCCTGACCAGCGAGTATATAGTTCTCGCGGGCTAATAACATTACCCTCCTCTGCCCCTTGACTTCCCGGCGACGACGTCGCTGACTCAAGGGAGATTTTGTCAGAGACAAATGCCACGGGAGCAGAGGCTTGCCTCTGGGCCAGTAGGCTGGTCTCTTTAGAGACCATATCCCCGATACTATCTTCGCTCTCAAGCGAGATATATTGTTTTATATTTTTATTTTTATATTGTTCTCGCGAGCGAGTATATAGTTCTCGCGGAGTATCATTGCTGTTTGTCATAGATTACGACCCTTTCATAGTGTAGTATATATGACAATCGCACAGAAAGCAATAGTTTCTGGCAGCGAAGTAGTGATCAGTTTTGCCTGTGTTTGTGTGGGTTCTACGCCACTGGTACTAAATACAACGTCGGCAGTGAGGAACTTGGTGTCAATCGCGACGCTGAGTTTAAACGCAGAGCAAGATTGGTGCTCCATCTATCCTAAAGGTAAAGTGTTAGGGTCAGATCCTTTCAAGTTTGAAAGATTACTATCGCCATGGTAACCTGTCATCCAATCCCTGACTGCCGACACCTTTATTGATATGACCTATTATTTGTTGAGCATTGACGCCTGGCCAGACTTTTGGGATTTGAACATTCCAGACACAGCCTGGCACAGCCTGGGCCAAAATCAGGACCTTGACACCTTGATAGAATTCACAGATCCCAAGTGGAACACTGTGATACACCACGCCGCACCAGACTTTTTGACCCCCATATGGATACAACCCGACGCCCTGTAGGCCGCCCTCGAGGTGCTGCCACCACTCAATGGTTCTCTGGACCAGACCCTGAACATCATAGAATGTATATTGCTTTTGGCTATCATCGTGTGACTTCACGCCTGCGTGGAGACGACTGGCAGTTGACCTGGGAGCAATGGCGTGATGCTTGGCTGCCGTACTGGGCCAATCGTGGACGTGCTGCCACGTGCTTGTGTATGACTCGTCGGGACATTGAGGGTTCTTGGACCGTGAACAACATAGAAATAATCACACGTAGGCTACACGGACAACGCATCCGGGAACATTACCAGTGATCAATTGGAGACCAGCACACGGCGGTGATGTGCCAGACATTGTGCGAATGGCACAGGATCACTTTGAGTCAGAGATTGACCAAATCTTCACACCAGACCCCATTGCCTACAGCCGCAACATCACTGTGGCTGTGGTACAACAGTTCTATTCACCCCTGTCACAATTGATCAGTGTTGCACGAACAGAGCAAGATCAACTGGTTGCCTACACCTGGGCAGAACGCAATCAACGAGCACCTTGGTCGGATGATGAGATGGTAGTGATCAAAATGGCACACGTGGATTTGGCACTGAGTACAAGAACAAGAATCCGACTGATTCAAGACATGATTGATCTTTGGGAAACCTGGGCTGCGTTGTGTGGGGTGCCTGTCATATGCTCCAGCACTGTGCGTGGAGATCAGGCAGCGTTTTTACGTATACACGCTGGTCGCGGATATGATGTGCGTGGCTCATACGCATATCGACGCCTGAAATAAAACAACCACAGATCTTGTGGTTTTATTTTGTGTTCCTGCTACCCAGGGTGCTGGACTGACATTTTGCGATCAAAACCCTGGCACAGCGGCACCGCTTGGCGGGCTTTTTTCAAGGTTTTTGGAATCAGTCCAAGGTAGAATTCAGCATCCAGATTGACTTGGCAATGTCCAAGATTTGATCTTGTGCGTAGTTGCTTATTTCCGCGTGACCTTCTTCGTCAGCCACTGCCATGAGTTCTTCATAGCAGCCTTTGAGCTGTTCCAAATCATCACGAACCGAGTTGAGTAATTCATCTGCGTCTCCTTCTATGTCAGAATCTGATATCTCGCTGCAGGTCAACACTTCTGTAATGCTCACCGGCATAAACGCATTTAGAGTACGCAGGAGTTCTGCAAGCACATCAATCTGTGCTTGACGTCGTTCATACACACCCTGTAGCAGTTTGTGATCTGATCGAAAGTTGCGACCCATGATGTTCACATGTGCTGTGTGGCTGCGATAGTATGTGACAAAATTGTCACAGAATACTTGGTTTAGTTGTTCTTTGGTGGTCATTGTTGTGGTCTTTGTAAAACTCGTTTGGCAGCTTCTTGTCTGATCATTTCATCAATACTCAAATAATTAGCCATTGCTGAGCCAGCACCCAACACACCGGGCACAACGCCTGTGACAGCACCAATTGTGCCTTGTGCACCAGGAACCAAGGATATACCAGGTGCGTTGATGGCCGCAGTGCGGAATGTCTGTGCGCCTTGCTGTGCTCCGGCTCCGTAGTTTTCAGATCTAGCACCACCCAAGGCAGCAGCACCTGCTTGAGCACCCATAATACCTGTGCCTACGCCTGCTGTACGTTGTGCTATATTTTTAACTGTTTGACCAAATCCAGGCACTGCTTGTGCGGCTTGTGCCGCTGCACGGTTGGCGTCGTCTGACCTGCTTAGGGCATTAAAAGTATCCATTTTATTTGGACCTGAAGTCATCAAACGTTTAACCCCGGCTTGTCCAACTTTGGCAGCCAGTCTGTAAGGATTTATAAGTCCAGCCACATCACCTGCTGTGGTGGCCATGGGATATTGTTCACGCACAGCATCAATGTAGTTGCCGCCGCCCATGGCTCGGGCTGCTATTTCAGGCACACCAAATAGTGCGCTATTGGCTGCACTTGCCATGCCAGGCACCACAGGACCCAGTTGTGGTACACTGGCATACTGTTGTGATTGTGCAGGTGCTGTTTGACGCTTGAGGTTTTGTGATTGTAGTTTCTGTTCAATTTCTTGTTCAGAGGCATCATCATCAAACAGTGCTGTGCGACCGTCTTCCAGTATAATTTCTTTGGCCATTATTGGTTACTCCTAAAGTCCACTACACCGCCGCCGCGTTTGATAGCTTCCAGTCGAGGCACCAAGTCTTGATAAATCTTGTCACCAATGGTGTCATCAAATCGGCTGCGAAGCAAGGCAGGATTCTGTGTGGGATCAGCATTTGCCAAATAACGAGCAAAGCGTTGGTTATACAGAATCTGTGCTCGAGCAACTTCGACCTGTGCTCTAGCAGCTTGTGGAGTGTTACGCAAGTTTGCTGCCAAAGCATCAATAACTCGTTGGCTTTCACGTTCAGTGTTCAACTGAGCTGCTGTGAGTCCACTTTGTGTAATGCCAGCCACTTCTAGCTTGCGTAGATCATTGACCAGGCTCTGAAACTCTGTTTTGTCTTGAGGTCTAATACGTGCAGCATTGCTTAGGTCTTCTAGACGTTTTTGTTTTTCTGAGTCTTGTGCTACCACAAACGCAGTAAATGCTGGTGATTGTAACGAGTTAGCAAAGTCTGGACGCTGTTCCAGTGTTCTACTAATTCTATCAATAGTGCTCAACAACTGTGGTGCGCTGGCAGAAGCAGCGGCTGCGTCAGACGCTGCTTTGGTGTTGAGTTTGATAAACTCTCTTGGTATAGATTCACCAGTTTGTATGCGTTCTTTGGCCGCAGCTTCGTTGGTACGCATTGCGCTTTCTCTTGCTCCTGGAGTGCCACCTGGCACCACACTCAGTCGCACACCACCACCTGGGGCTGCCTGAGCAGTGACAGGAGCAGGTGCTCGTTGTGTTTGTGCTTGTGCTGGTGCTTGTGCTTGACCTGCAGGTGCACCAGGTGCGGCTGCTGGTGCTTGAGCAGCACCTGTTGGTGCCGCAGCCACGTTTGGTCTAGGAGCACCGCCACGAATTCGTGCTTTGTAGTCTTCTGGCAACGGACCAAATCTGGCTTCTGATTCACCAAAGATCTTTTCAATTTCAGTGGCTGATGCAGTAGGACCAGCAAATGCCAATTTGTTTTGTAGTTCTTGTAGTTGTCTTGAACTTTGATCAGCCAAGGTGCCTTGCACACCTGTTTGTCGTAGTGCTGCACTTTCTGTACCAGATGCAATTCTGCCACTGCCAACTTCTTTGTAAACAGGAGTTTGTCCTGGTCTGCGTTCTAGCACATATGTGCCTTTGACTGTGCCGCTTGGATCCATGTACACTTGTGCGCCTTGTTCAGCACCTTTGAGTGTGGTCATTTGAGCCGCTGCTGCCACAAGTTCTTTCTTACTCAGAGGTTCAAGTGTTTGAGCATTGTAGCCTTCCATGGCCTTGCCATCAGCCCGCATTTTGATTTCAACAGGCACACCATTTAGATTGATAGATTGAAACTTTGCGCCAATGCCCAGTTTGGCATCTTCTGCTGCCATAGCACCTTGCATGTTCAGCAGGCCAAATATCACACGTTTGGTCCAGGAGCCTTCTTCATCTGACTTGCGTAGTTCTCGCTGCACTTCATTGGGCGTCATGGTTTTGACTTTGTTTTCAGCCTCAACTTGTTCAGTTTCTGCTTTCAACTGACGGCTGGCTTCACGACCAGCCATTCGTCTCAATTCTGGTGGTTGATTTTTGTCGTTGTAAATTTGCAACAGTTTTGCAGTGTCGCCCACAGCAGAAGTAAACATTGCTATAGGATCTGTAGCAGGTGGTTGTTCAGGTTGTTGTGGTTGTTGTGGCGCAAATTGTGCTTGTCCTACTGTTTGCGCTTCTTCTCCTTGACCAGGACCTGTGTATGGTTGTGCTGGTGCTGTTGGCATTTGTGCTGGACCAGCAACTTGCACTCCTGGACCTGGCTGCGGCAGTTGAGGCATCTCTGGCGCGGCCGCAGGTTGTGCTTGTTCAGGCGGAATTACAGGTTGTTGTTGTTCAACAACTTGTTGTTGTTGTGCCTGTTGTGCTTCGCGTTGTTGTTGTTCAGCAGCAGCTTGTTGCTGTGCCATCTGTTCTGGACTTACTGCGCCAGGCATGGTGAGTGTGGGTGTCAGAGGATTTTCTGCTGACAGGTCACGTGCATTGCCTTCAATCTTCATGCGTTGCTCACCTGACACAGGATCGTATGTGATTGTTTGTTTTATAGGTTCTGGCTCAGGTGCAACAGCGCCAGCAACAGGAACACCTGCTTGTTCAACCATGGGTGGTGCAGGTGTTTGTATTTTTGCCAAACGAGCAGCATCATCAGCAGCCAGTTGTTCTTGTTCTCGACGTCGGCGTTCTTCTTCTTCGTCAGCACCGTAATAATTGGTGTTAGGTGTGTAGTTGTACATGGCCATAGATAATCCTTATTGGAACTTGGCACCAAAATTGTAACTTGATCCAGATTTGTTTTCGCCCACTGGTCCAAGATTATAACTGGCAGCAGGAGCTCCAAAGATTACTGAAGCATACTTGTTGAAAAGATCTTGTGGAACCATTGAGGCACCCACAACTTGACCAGCAGCACCAAGTCCTTGACCCAAGCCACCTTGACCCAGTTGTGCCAGTGTTGATCCAACTCCGGCTCGTTGTGCCGCAATATCTCGTTGAATTTGTGCGGCTGTTTGTGCCTGCAATGCAGCGTTTTGACCTGCCAGTTGTTGTCCAGCAAGTGCTTGACGGGCTGATCCTAGGTTACCAGAACCACCAAACTGTGCTTCTTGTTGAGCTATGTTTTGCATGTATTGTTGCTGTGCTGGCCCCATGGCTGCTGAAATTTGATTGCGTTCATATTCTGGTGTGAACAGACTTTGTAATCCAGCAACACCTGTTCGCAAGGCTGATTCGCCTGTTTCTCCCAGTGTTTGTTGTGCTTGACGACCGTAGCCAGCCAAGTTTTGTGCTGCATTAGTTACACCTGGCGATCCTTGTTCATACAAACTGGTTGCGCCTTTTACAGCCTGTTGGTATGTAGGAGCAATAGTTTCTGTAAAGAAACGATTTTGTGCATCTATTTGTTGACGTTGTTCTGGAGTCAATTCAGGTGTAGTAACCTGAGTGCCTCCGCTTTTTCCAAAACTCATTGTGTATCTCCTAGCGATTTAATATTTAGTTGGTTCATGTTTTTAGTCCTTTAACAGCATCATCTAGGCACCACAGGCCCTGTGACTTGTTGATCTGCATAGTATTTTGCAAGATCTTCAGGGGTGTACATCTTTTGCAGTCCCCATGGCGTGACAGGTGCAGGCACCTGATTGTACAAGGCTTGATCAAACGTGGGCCCTGGTTGATATGGTCGAGGTCCATAATAGAACTTGCTCTGCACTTGATTTGTGTTTTGATAATAAGGTTCTGGAGCAATGAATCCTGGATTCAAGCCTGGCAGTTTTAGGTCTGGCAAAGTCTTGAATGGCAGTGGTGTAAATGGTGTTGGAGTCCAAGGATCTGTAGGAATAATTGGTGTTATAGGTATCACCACATTGCCTGTAACACTGGTATTGCCAGTGGTATTACCTGTGACGTTGCCTGTGACATTGCCAGTGGTATTACCTGTGATGTTGCCTGTGACATTGCCAAGGGTATTGCCTGTAATGTTTCCTGTGACATTGCCTGTGGTATTACCTGTGATATTGCCTGTGACATTGCCAGTGGTATTGCCTGTGCCACCAATATTTCCAATATTAGCGTTGCCATTGCCACCTGTTCCAATGATAATCACATTACCAGTGTTACCAGTAGTGTTTCCTATAGTTGTAACATTTGCATTGCCGCCAGCAGTATTTCCTGTAATTATAACATTGGCATTGCCACCTGTTGTGCTTGTGTTACCAATTATTGACACGTTGCTGCCACCTGTTGTACCTGTGTTGCCACCTGGAATAATTGGAGTCAGCACAGTTGTAATTGTGTTACCTGTTCCGGTTGTGTTGCCTACAACAACTGCATTGCCGCCTGTGCCACCTGTGTTACCTACAACAACTGCATTGCCACCTGTGCCACCTGTGTTACCTACAACAACTGCATTGCCACTGGTTCCGCCTGTGTTTCCACCTGTTGCGGTGTTACCAGTTGTGCCACCAACAACACCACCAATGACAGTAGTACCTGTATTTGTTGTGCCAGTAGTATTTCCATTTGTTGTTCCTGTAGTATTGCCGCCTGTTGGAGTTACAGGACCTGTAACAACACCTGGTTTGGTGCCGCCAGGCACAATTGGTGTGATAGTGCCAATTACGCCTGCGTCAATGCCTGTTCCGCTGCCGCCAGTGCCTGCACCTGTGCCTGTGCCTCCACCGCCTGTTCCAGTGCCTGCGTCAGCAGAACCTGTGCCAGTGCCTCCACCGCTTCCTGTGCCAGTGCCGCCGCCAATGTTGGTGCCTGTGTTACTGCCAGTTGATCCTTCACCGCCACCTGTGCCTGTGCCTGTGCTGGTGCCGTCAGGTACGTTGGTAATAACAGTTTTAGGAGTATACCATGTGTTGGTTTGAGAATCATAATACGTTCCTGCTTTAAATGGATTTGAAGCACTATTGGTGTCAGCAGGTCCAAACACATCACTTGGCTTGGCAACTTCGTAACCAGCAGGTGGAGTGCCAGCACCTGGCATTCCAAAATATTTAGGTGTACCCCCAATATCAGCACGATACTGAGTATTCACCTGACCATCAATGGTGATTGTTTTGCCTGATGCCAGTGCTGTTTGATATTCATTCAATCGCACAACTTTACCGTTGTCTAAGGTAAGATAATCTATGCCATCTGCGCCTCGCGAGACCTGTCCAGGTGTGTCACCTTGACCATAAGATCTCAAAGCAGTAATGTCTGATCCTGTGTCTGTTGTAGAAGTAACAGTGGGATACACTGAAGTCACATTACGGCCACGTATTTCTTGTTCAATGCGTTCAGCACTGAGTCCTTGATTGGCAAAACTACTTGCATACTGGGCAGCAGCTTCGCTTGCACCGTCAGCCATGAGCACTGCTTTGATCTGTGCTTGATTTAGGCCTTGTGCTCGCAAGTTGGCAGCGTCTTGAGCAATAAACTTGAGGTCTTCAGCAAGTACACCAGATGACTGTGCTTTAAACTGTTGGTTGAACTCATCCATTGTGGTCACACGGTATTGTCCAGAAGCATCACGCACAATAGGTGTGCTGGAGATCAATCGGTTCACACCAGCAACATCATTCTTGCTCAGCAAGGACTCAACATTGGTGCCAGCAGCTTGTAATGCTGTGATTTTACCCAGGTCAAGCGTGGTATTATTGGCAATGGTAGTCAACGCAGCCTTGCTCAATGTGCTGTTGGCTGCTAGGTCAGCAGCACCACGAGAGGTCAAGTTGGTGATGGTATTGCTGTCTAGATCTTTGAACAAGAGTTTTTCTGCTGTGCCTACTGACAGTTTGTTGGCATTCACAAGATTTGAAGCAGTACTGATGTCATAGGCTGAGGCACCTGCACGGAATAGATCATTGATTTGACTTTCAGCAAACTGTGTGTTGGCCATGCTGGTCAGTGTGCCAGCAGACACACCTGTTGATGCCATGTCCACAAGATCAGCGCCTGAGTAGCCCAATTGAGTTAATTTTGTAATGTCGCCAGCAGTGTATCCGTTGGCTCGCAGCACATTGGCTTCTGCTGAGGTAACTGTGCCTGATTGAACAACACCTGCGTAGGGATCCACAGCAGTTGTGGTAGTGCTGCCTGTTGTGGCAGTGTTGCCACCAGGTTTCACAGCAGTAACAGCACCTGATGTGCTCACAGCCTGTAAGCCGCTGATGTTGCGACTGGTAGCAAGTCCATTTACAGAGTCTGCTGTGTATTTGCCATTTTCAATGGCATTCAGCACATTGTTTAGGTTAACACCATAGTTAGCCATGAGGTTGACAGTGTTGGCACTGAGTCCTGATTTGGCCACAGTGTCTACGTTGATGCCTTTGGTTACCAGGCCGTTGATAGAATTATAATCAAAATCTCTAGCTAGGATGTTGGTAGCACTGGCAACACTCAACCGTCCTGTGTCAATCAAGTTCTTGCTCACTGACGCAATGTCATTGGCTGAGGCACCAGCACGAAACAAATCATTGATTGAACTTTCTGGAATCTTGGTGTTGCTCATTGTGGTCAATGTGGCAGCGGTCACCCCTGTTGACGCAAGATCCACAAGATCCGCACCTGAATAGCCTGCTGTGGTCAGCGAGGCAACTTGTTCAGGAGTGTAACCATTGGCTTTGAGCACATTGGCATCTGCCGCAGTGATTGCACCTGAATCAATTGACGCTTTGTAAGGCAGCGCACGATAGGCTTCTGTTTGTTCTGCTGTGAGTTTTTCACCAAGATTGCGACCCACCACGTTTTCTGTAGATCCAAACAAGTTTTTGCCTACATTGGCGTAGGTTGTTTGTAACGAGTTGGCTAGAGCAGTGCTGGTTAGACGGCCTGCGTTGTTGGCAGCAGTTGATGCCACTGCTTCACTCACGCCTGTGGCCATCAAAGTTTCTTTGATCTGTGCTGCAGTGAGGCCTTGTGCTTTTAGTTGTGTGGCATCTTCGGCAATCAGCACAGAATCTTCTGCACGTTGCAGTGTTTCAAGATTGTTGCCTGCTGTGATACTTTGTGTCTGTCCTGTTTTGCCTGTGCCATACACACCATTGGGATTGGCAGCAGCGATGTTAAAAGCAACAATGTCTGTGTCTTTGCCTTGGAATACACCAGCAGCAGCAGTTTCAGCAACAATTTGGTTCACACCTGTGGCTCGAAGTGTGGCAGCAATCTGTGCTTCAGAAAGTCCGGCTGCTTTCAATTGAGCAGCATCAGATGCCAAGAACACAGCATCATCCATGCCTTTCTGATTTACTGTTTTGATATCGCCAGACGCCATGGCTGAGTTGACCTTGGCCACAGCTTGACTGGCAAGATTTGTTAGATAGTTTGATGCAGCACCTGTGGCCACAGCTGCCAGTACTTGTTTGAGTGATCCGCCACGTATGGCTGCCATACCACCTGTAACAGCAGCAGATCCAATTAGACTGGCAGTGCCTGCTGAAATTGCAGTGCCTGTAACAGATGTGATTGTCTTGCTCAGTGCGTTGCCAATAACAGGAGTAATGAAAGTTGTGGCACCAGCAAGTGCAGCAGAAGTTAGTACTTCTTTTAGGCTACCACCTGCTGCCAGGGTCACACCTGCACTCAATGCTGAAGCCCCCACTACTGAGGCAGTGGCAGCACTGGCACCCAACCAAGTACCAATAGCAGGAATCAGTGTGGGTGCAAAGATAGCAATTGCCGGCATGATAATTGGGGCAATTTTCTTGACAACTTTCTTGAAGCCGCGCCATAGGTCTGAGAAAAAGCCAAATTCTGGCAGGCCGGTGTCAGGATTGATAGTTCCAGAACCACCACGTGATTCAAGCAATTGTGCTTCTTCAGGTGTGATGTGCGCAAGTATAGTGTCGCCACCACGTCCTTGAGATTGTAATTGTTGAGCCAGGTCCTGTGTTAACATTGTTGTTCCTTATTCCGCAGCAGGTGCGTTCATTTGCTCAGCCACCTTGCCCAGCACAACCATGGTGCTCATCATTTGAAAGTCAGGCTTTTTTAAATCTTCAGCAGTTTCCAATCGCTTGTCTACCATGTATTTTACAAATTCAGGATATTTCTTTTTGTCCATGATTGCTGCTTCAGCCAAGCGGCCAATCTCCACAAACATCTCCACAGGCATACCACTGGCTCGAATAGCCTGCTCGGCTTCTGCTGTGGCTTGATCACGTGTGACTGGATTCTTGACCAGTTGTTGTTGTTGATTCATGCCTTGACGAGCATACTGTGCGCCTACTGGCGGAAACTTGACTTTTATTTTGGGTGTTTTCATAGTAATATTTACCGCTGGGGCTTTTTTGAGGCTTATTGCTTGATGGATTGTGCAGTCAAACTTCGCAGTTTGGCCACAACGTTACCTGGCAGTGCATCACCTGGATCATCAACTGATGTCACAATCAAGGTCATGTCATTGGCAGGTGTTGCTCCACCCAAACTGTTGCCTGGTATGAGCAATTCGTCGCCAATGTTGTATCCGGATCCACCACTGACAATGGTTATTGTAGTATTAGCGTCACTGTATGGTTGATCTGAATCAGTGTCTATGTCCACATCAACCACAGCACTTGTGCCTGCGCCTGTGACAGTTGTAGGTGACAAGCCACTGTATGTTGTTGTTGTAGTAATAGCATCGCCACTGAATGACACACCGCCAACAGCACCAGACAACAATTGCAATCCTGTTTTTACAAAGGTCACGTCAAGGATGTACCAGTAATAACCAAAGTCTAAATTTGGTCCGTCTAGTGCAGTGGTAAAAACTGTTTCTAGATCTGATATTGTGCCATCAGTAGAAACACTATAAGCAAATCTACGTTCAGTCACAGTACTACTGTTGCTAAACACATAATCGTTGTCGCCAGCCACGTTTGTGGGAAATCCAGTTAGTCTATTGATCTGCACTAGAATTTCAAAGTTACTGGCCATACTGGCAGTGTATTCAATATCAGCAATTAACTGTGCTGTGACAAACACTTGATCAGTTGGACCCAACACAGTAACTCGTGCATTGCAATCTGTAGATGTGGCCACATCATACCAATCTCTACCCACAGTGCCACCTGACACATAAGGGAGCCAGGTGTAGTCTTTGGTAGGAAACACAATCATTGAACTGGTAGTACAACTCAATACTCTGTAACGATCGTTGTAAAAACTGGGATTGACGCCTGTTACAAAAACTCTATCGCCATATTCAAATGGTGGATCAGTTAGTGCAGTGCTGGGTGTAAAATCAATTTGTATAAACTGTGTGGGATTGGATCCCACCAAGGTTATGTTTGTGATGGTCCAGGCAAATGCCCAGGTAGGAACCAGGGTGGTGTCAATGGGCAACATAAACGGCTGTCGTGTGCTGGGCCGAATGTATGCTGGCAGGTATGCTGAAAAGCCTTGAAAGTTTTGTCCAAGACCTGCTGGACCACTCAACAGGTAATTTACTGCTTCATTGATAGCCTGACTGTCATCAACTTCAATAGGATATTGTGCCATTAACGATCATCCTCAACTTGTGTGATTTGCCACGTGGTTGCAGAACACATCCAAACACTGGTGTTTGAGGTGTTGGTCAATTCAATTGAATTAACGCGGAATGCATTTTGATTGATCTGTGCCCAGGGATTTTTACTGGCACTGCCATCAGCATCCACAGGAATTGTCACAGGTGTTTTGGCTGCTGGTGCTGAACCCACTGAGTTGGCACCTTCTATTGTGACAGTGATATTGCCTTTGTTGGCTGTGTATGCAGGATCTGCAGGATCAATTGGTCGTTCATCGTATTCAGTAAAAGGATCAGCACCCAGATTTACCACTTCAGGCAAGATACGATGTACCATTAGTTTGCCAGAGTAATCTTTCAACAGCTTGATGTTGTCTCTGCGGAATGTGCTGGCAATGTTGCCGTTGGGGTTCACATTGCTTGTGAGGAACTTGTAGCCTTGATCTTTTTGTATCAGTTGACTTTCTGCAATGCCTCTAGCATACACCACAGTGCGTGATCCAAGTTCTGCTACCCAATCTGGATTATCATATTGCCAAATAGGTGATTCACATGAGAATGTGGCGTCTGAAACATCTCTTGGTGCATTCCAGCAGTCCAAATCATAACGATATGAAATCATTTTGTTGGGCACACCATCATCAACTGTTTTGTTTCTTGCTGTGTAATAGATTTCTACTTGGCTACGTTGTGAGTTTACTTCCATAAACACACGATCATAATAGCGTGGATCCAATTGGTCATAGAACCAGTTCTTCACACGCTGATTGCCTAGGCCCTGAAAGTCTTGACCGTCAAACACCCAGATGTCACGTGCATCCACGCCATACACCAATTTGTCTGTGTTGGCCCAGCAGTTGCTGGATAGCAAGCCACGACCTTGATTGTATTGACGCACACCCAAGATAGGTGCTGATGTTGTTGAATAGTTGATTGGACTAAAAACCACAGTATCCCAGTATGAGCACAGGAAGAACTGTCCATTACAAGGAAACGCATCTAGTGCTGGCCCACGAAGCGGAACTTCTAACTGATTGGCCACATTGGTCACTGTTGGCTGCCAAGTGATAGGTGCTTGATTCAATCCAAATGACTGGCTCCATTGCACAGTAACAGGATACAGTTCCGTATCTGAAGTTTTTACATTGGTTGCTGTTAGGTTGCCTGCCACAAGTATTGACCCCACGTTGGGTGTGTTGTACAAGCGCATGAACTTGGCATACACACCTGACCAATTGGGATCATAGTTCCAGGCATACAAAGGTGCAACACTAGCACCTGATCCATAAGCATCTGTAATGTCACATGTGATGGTCACTGTGGTCACATCACACGCAGTCACAGGCCATGTGCCATTGTAGTATCTTGGATTGGCATTGGTAATCACAACTGATCCACCCACTGCAAAAGGTGCGCCGTTCCAGTTTGTTATGTAACTTGTGCCCAGAGTGCCAGTGGTTTGACTGATATTCACAGTCCAGGTTGATCCATCACCTGTGCCTGCAATGTTGCTCACAATCTTGGTGCCTGCAGCAATGCCGCCACCTGATATGTATTGTCCCACTGTGATTGGTGGAGTATTAGATGCAATGGATCCAATGGTCAATGTGGTACCTGTAATGCTGGAACCTGTGACTTCAATCACGCCACTGAATGAAACAATCTTGCTTGTGGTACTTACACCATTGGGCACAATATCATCCACATCAATTGGCACAACATTGCTGTACATTGTGAGTATGGCACCCGGTGTGTCCAACCATACCAAGGGTGGATTGTGTTCATCATTCAAAAACAACACATTGCCGTTCCAGGCTTCTGTGATGTTGGTGTTTTGTGCATAGCCACTGGCATCAAATCCTGTATCTGTGGGAGTGATGTTGTCCCAGGTCTGGTTGGTTGCGTCCCAGGCATAATATCTGCCAGGTTGAGCGCCCACTGCTGTGGTTGCCACCACAAACCAGAAGTTGCCATCTGCTCTAAAGCCACCTGTGACAAATGTGGGAGCACCTGATCCTGCTGGCAAGGCATCAATGATGGCTTGATCGCCTGACATTGATCTAATGCCGCGCACGTCTGTTTCCACGTTCTGTCCGTCATTGTATTCATTGGGACCCAGGGCTGTTGAAGGCACGTCAGGTGAGAATGTCATTTTTGCAAATGGGAGTCTAATCTCATCTAGCGGGTTGCGTATTTGTGCCATTGTTATTCCTTAAACTGCTGTGTCATCTGCAATGTATCTCCACGAACTGGATGTGGTGCTCCAGTAGGCCATTTTACCTGCTTGTGTGGGTGAATTGGTAATGCTGATGATTGCACCTGCTTGACCAGATGCTGGTTTGGCTGCAATAGTAAATGTGGGAACTCTTAATAAACTGCTGGCAGTAACAGTAGACGTTACCACAGTATTTGCGTCAATTTGACCGCCTGACATAACAATTGCACCTGTTGTTGATGTCAATGCATTAAATCTACTAGTGCCTGACAGTATAATATATCCGCCGCCTGTACCCAAAGCTGCATTGATAACAATATTGCCACCATTGCCATTGTCCTGAACTGTAATCTGAGCACCATCAAACCCGCTGGCAGTATTGGCAGCAACCAACTTCAACAGACCATTGGCAGTCACGGCATTGGCATAGGTTCCGCCATTGGCAATAAAAGTTCCAGCACTGGCCACTATGCCTGTTAGTGCTGCACCATTACCAACAAAGTTGGTGGCTGTGACATTGCCTGTGGTTGATATGCTGTTGGATCCAAATCCTGCCAACAGTGTGGCAACATTGGCGTTGCCATAACTGCTGGTAGCAGTGATGCCAGTGAGCTGTGATCCATTGCCCAGAAAGAATCCACCTGCCACATTGGCTGTGGTAGTGATATTGCCTGTGCTGGATATTGTGTTTGATCCAAATGCTGCCAACAATGCGGTCACATTGGAGTTGCTGTAAGTTGCGCCAAGACCTGTCAACAAACTTCCATTGCCTAAAACATATCCACCTGCAATGTTAGCAGTTGTGGTAATGTTGCCTGTTGAACTTATGACATTTGATCCAAACGCAGCCATAAGCGACGTCACATTGGCATTGCCATAGTTGGCTGGCAATCCTGTGAGCTGTGATCCATTGCCCAGGACATAACTGCCTGCAATGTTGGCTGTGGTGGTAATGTTGCCAGTTGAACTTATGGTGTTGGCACCAAATGCTGACAAGAATGTTGCAACATTTGAATCAGAATAGGTAGCAGGCAAGCCAGACAGTTGTGATCCGTTGCCCAGAAAATACGAACCTGTGATATTGCCTGTGGCACTCACAATGCCAGATGTGTTCAAGTTGCTGCCTGTGACATTGCCTGTTGCTGACACAACACCACCAGTTAGTATGTTGCCGCCTGTGATGTTGCCTGTGGTTGAATTTACATAGCTTTGTAAATTGGCAGTGGTCACTGTGTAGTTGACTCCACCTTCCACAACAGGCACAATTGTTGTGCCTGTGATACTACCTTGTGCTAGGTCAGGTAGTTGAGTAAATTTAACGTTGCTCATAACTTATTCCTCAATAAAGTTTTTGTCGTCTTCACTGATGAGAAAATTAGAATCTTCAGTGATAAAATCCGTGGGTATTGCGTTCTTTGGTCCAATCAATATACCAGGTCCAATTGTGATTCCGCCTTCAATTTCAATCATGTGTTGTCCTTAAGGATATATCTCACGCCAGCACACAGGATACAAAACCACGGCCTCATCTGCTGTGATGTTGCTTACATAGGCATCTGTTTCAGGATTCCATACAGCTATACCAAGTGTGGTGTCCACACCTGTTGTGATGTTGACAAATTCTTGTTCTGTTAGATCAAGATTGTGATAATGTCCTGGTTCTGGTAGTTCTACTCTATACATTATGAAGCCGCCGTTGTTAATGAACTATCAAAGTGGATCAGCATATCAGTAATAGTGTCCACATTAAATGCTGCTGTGGGAATGGTGTAGGTTGAATAGGCATCATCATAACGCCATGAGTTGCTGACACAAACTTCATCCAACCAGGACTTCATTGTTTCGTCTGTTGAGCCACCATTGTTGTATGATCCTATTGACAGTGTGGCATTGCTTGCGGCAGCAAAGTTTCGGGCTCCGCCGCCTGACCCACCAGATATGGTGAGTTTGTTGCCATTGGCTCTAAAACTCATTGTGGCTGATTTGCGTTGCACTGCCCAATGCACCCAAGTGTCAGTGGGCCAAGTAATGGCAGCGTAATCCAAGTCTGCTTGACCACGTGCAAACAAACTTAGATAGTTGAATCCGCCTGTGTTGTAACCTTGTCCAAATCGAATACACAAGCCACCTGTTTGATTATTACAAATAGGATCGCCTGTTGAGGCTGAACCACGACCTGACGGAACCCATACCCAACCTTCAATGCAGAAATCACCTGTACCTGATGGGAATGGTCCTGACCAACTGGTCTTTTGTATAATCTGAGTTGATCCTGTGATGTCCAGGCTGCCAGCACCAAACTGTGCTTTTGACGTGGAGTAATTGGCACCATTAAGTCCAGAGAATGTGAATGTGCTGAGTGTGGCAGCCGCAGTGGTTCTACGTGCTTGTGGATCAAATGGTGTGCCAGTAGGAGCCCATGCACGGGCATCCCAGGCAGTTCTTGCGGCTCCTAACATTATGTAAACTCCGGTGATACAGTGACCATGTACAAGGCAGCACCTGCCACATTGGCTGCTGATACAGATATCATTGTCACAGCGTTGGCAGTCACACCCACTGTGCTGTTGCCTGATGCATACTTGATTGCGGCATTGCCTGTGGGCATGAACACAGAATAAGGTGTAGCACCTTGCTTGATGATCAAGGTAACTGTGTCAGTCTGATTGATATTGCTAACACTGTTGCTGGCTGTGGTCACAAAATTCTGGAAGTCGCCTATGGTGACATTGGCAGTGGGTGCTATGTATTGAATCTGCGCATTGTTTTTGTCAATGTTCACTGTGCCAGATGTGGCAGTTGAATACTGATATTCGTGATAGTTGCGCAAACTGCCCAATTGCACTTGTGCCACAAGATCATCATTTCTAAACGCATAGTAATTGGCGGCTGTTCGAACCGCGTTGGCTGTGCCTATGCCTGTGGCTAATGCTTGAGCACTACCTGCAGCATTAGCGTGATAGAAAGCATACACGTTGCCTGTTGTAAAAGGTGCTGCACCCAATTGGCTGGCAAAGCCTATGTAGTTGGTAATGTTGCCTGCGGCAAGTGCATTGCCAGTAGAAGTAGCAAGTGCACCAGGTATCATGCCATAAGCATTGCCTAACAAACTGCCTTGATACATTGTGATAAATCCACCATTAAGTGTGGCGTGACTCACAGTGGTGTTGCCCAGGTTGTATGGTGATACATTGCCCACATCAATGTTGGGTTGTAGTGCGGCTATAGAACCAATTACGCCAGCACCACCAGTTAACTGAATAGTATTGGCTGCTGATCCACCACCAATTCGCACTCGTCCACCTATTGCCTGAACACGGAACGAATTAGTTGTGACATTGCCTGTTAGATTAACAATTGGGTCTGACGCAAACAACTGCACTGCTGTGCCTGTGTTGGTGCGATTAAATGTGTCCTGCACCACCAAGCGATTCTGGTTGGTGCTGTGTGTGATGTTGCCAAGCCAACCTGTGCCTACGTTGATGCGTGACAAGGCAGCATTGGTAGCATTGCCACCATCTGGATTGAATGCCATGTCTGTGGCAATGTTTTTACCAGACAGTATAATATTGCCGGTGCCGCCTGTGATGTTGCCAGTGCCCACAATGGTTTGTTGTGTGCTTGTGAGGTTGGCTGACGCCACAAGATTGGCACCGTTGATGTTGCCTGTGGCTGTGATTATGCCAGTGCTGAATGTGTTTGTGGCTTTGTCGTATGCCAAGTTGGCATTGGCACCCAGCACACCCAAATCATTAAACTGGATCTGTGTGTTGCTACCAGCCGCTGTGATGTTGGCAGCAGATATGTTGGCATTCACCCAGACATTGCCAGAATACACCAGAGATTGTCCTGTTGAAGGAGTTGTAATGGTCACATCTGTCAGGCTGCCAAGACCATTAAATGGTGTCACACGCACAAGAATCTGTCCATCACCACCTGACACCTTGGTCACTGCGGCAACTTCGATCTGATAGTTGGGATCTGTAGGTTGTGTGGCTGTGAGAGCCCCTGGTGTGGAGTTGCTGACCCACAGGATGTCGCCCACGGTATAAGCCAAGGTATTGAGACCTCGCACTTTGCCAAATGTGGTGATATAACCAAACGCATTGTTGGCAATGTCTTGAGTGGCCACACCAATGATATATTCGGGTCTGAATCCCACACTTGTGGTATCTGCTGGTGCTGCCTGAACATTGTCTCCTGCGGCTCCTGTAAACATCACCACTTGACCATTAGAGATTGTGGCTGATGCTTTGACAAGAATGTAGTTTTCTAAACCAATCTGCTGTGTGACACCATTGTTCATTCCCAGGCTAACAGTTTGCTCTGTTGCGTCCCAGAACATTTGGCCTGTGGCAGCAGTGGTTTGTGCTCCTGTGGTTCCAAATGCCACATAGTTGGCAGTGTTGATGTTGCCTGCTGTGATGTTGCCAGTGGTGGTTATGGTGTTGCTACCAAAACCGTTGCCCAGGAAGTTGGCCACATTGGCATTGCCGTACGTGCTGCTGGCAATGCCAGTTAACAAGCTGCCGTTACCAATATAATAACTTGCTGTGACGTTGCCTGCAACACTAACTGTGTTGCCAATAAACGCATTACCGCTGATGTAGTTGGCACCTTGAATATTGCCGTTGGCTCCTGATGTGGTTAAAAATGCACCTACCACATTGGCCTGAGTAACAATGTTGGCTGTGTTGGTGCCTGATGCCAGGTACGCACTGACTTGTGCATTTGAGTATGTGGCAGGCAGTCCAGTAAGTTGTGAGCCGTTGCCTAGAACATATGCACCACTAATATTGCCAGCAGTTATGATGTTGCCTGTGTTGGTTCCAGATGCCAAAAACGCACTGACTTGTGCGTTTGAGTATGTGCCAACCACTCCTGTTAGCTGCGAACCATTACCAATAAAATAACTTGCTGTGACATTGCCTGTGGCAATGATATTGCTTACTGTGTTGCCACCATCTGTGCCTGCTGCCAGTAGACTTACCACATTGGCATTGCCATAGGCTCCTTGTGGTACTACTGATCCAGCACCAGAATACAGTGTGGTAAAATTTTTACTTGAAGTTGTTGACATCTTGGCGTGTCCTTATTTGATGTTGTATTGGCGATACTGGCGGGGCTGCCATACTGATGTAAAGCGTGTGTGTCCGCCTGACCACTTGCCTTTGTTGTTTTGATCTTCTACTTGATTCCAAGCGTTGTCAAACTTGGCTCCGTATACCGCAGCATCTTCTGGATTGTGGCGTTTGATGTAGTATTCTCTCAAGGTGGCATACACATAGCCTTCTGGCCAGGTCTGTAGCACAGCATTTGATTGTATGGTCTGATCAGCCAAGTAGATATTGGTTATAGTTCCTGCAGTGGGAGTGGTTCCGCCTGTGGCCACAAATGTGATTGAGGTGTTGCTCACAACAGTGTCCACTGTGTACACACCTGAACCGCCCAATGATCCTGAACCATTGGTAGCTGTGATGATATCGCCAGGAGCAAGACCTGTTGTGGTGCTCATGCCTGTGATGGTGGCTTGCCAAGGGCTTGTTGCGCCCACGATAGACCCCACTGTGCCTGTGGTTGAAATCAATTGATCTTCTACAGGAGCAAACAACAAAGGCCAGGCCTTGTAGTAGTACAAGTTGATTAGGTCACCTTCGGCAATGTAAGGCAAGAAATGATACTTGTCTGCCACTTCTGAGAACTTGCCGCGGATCACAGCAGGCACGTTCACAGGTGAAAGATATAGTTGAGCAATCATGCCTTGTGTGATGATGTCTCTGTCGCCAATACGATCATACACAATCCAAGGACCTGTTTGGCTTGACTGTTGTCCGCCTGGGTTGCCTTGCTTGAAGAACAAGATGGGCTTGTTCATGTCGTCTGGAATGGGAATGTAACCTTCTGAGTCAGCCACACCAATGTTCTCTGGAGCATAAGGATCTGAACGCAAGGCCGGCAGTTCAACGTTACGCATTGATAATTCTGCTAGAAAGATACACTGCTTGACTTCAGCGTCATTGGTTGAACCAGTAAAGTCCTTGATATAAGATACGAGAGCATCGCCTGTGGGTAGTACAAACATTTTTTAGTGTCCTTGGAAAAAGCGTTTTTCGCCTGCTCGTGTGGGATAAGGCACATCAACAGGTATAGGCAGCTTTCCGCCTGGGTAGCACACGTACTGATTGTACTCGCGTTCTACTACCTTGTAGAATTGTGCTTTTAGATTGCGGTCGTGTTTGATGGCTGACCAGGGCATGCCACCAAAATACTGATCGCTAATACGGATGCTTACAACATTGGGCAAGTCCATCCATTTGTATGTGAGTTTACCATCATCACCAATGGGTGCAAGTGGGTCATTGTGTCCTGCTTCCACTGCTTTGCGATAGGCCTGACATCTACGAGCCACAGCTTCTGCGTTTTTTTGTTCTCTTTTGATGTAGAACTTGCCATCTTCACGACCAGTAGTGGTTATGATGTTTTGGCTACCGCTTAGGCTGGTGCGTTTCCAGTCGCCTTTCATGGCATTGTATAATTTGTCGTTTTTCAACAACGAATCAGCCATACCATTGTGGTTGGTGATCATGCCACCATGGTCCTGACGCCAGTAATCGTAGTTCTTTTCTGGGTCAGTATCGTTTAGATATTCGGGTTTGTTTAAATCATCGCTCATGCAAGTATTTAGTGGCATCCTAAAATACGCGGGCAAGTCAAGGCAAAAGGGCCGAAGCCCTTTTGTGGTTTGCATCAAACACTACTGAGATCAGTAAGTGCTGCCTGCTCCAAAGTTCACACGCTGTACGAATGTGCTTGTGCGTGGGCCAGATACGGCAGCACCAGTTGCACTGATGTTGTGTAATACGCCTACGCCTGCTGGGTTACGCACAATCAATGTGCCTTCCATCAAGAACTGATCCAATGAAGCATCTGCATTTGAGAACACTTCGTTGTTGGGTCCAAGATCACGCAAGCTACCCCACTGTAGAACATCTTCGTTCATGAAGTAGATCTGATCGCTTACACCTGCTGAGTCCATGATCCAAGAATCATAGATTTCGTATGTGTAGTTGAAGTCGCCTTCATAAGTTTGGATTGTGTCACCACGCTCAACGTTACGACGGTTGATGCTGGTGTTAGAGTTCACAATGTTGTCAGAGATCATGGTACGCAGGCTGGTTGGAACAACCATTGTGCGGATCTTGGCATTGTAACGCTGTTCAGCAGTTGTAACCAATTGCTTGTACAACACAGGCTGGAACAATTGGTTAGTAAATGTACCAGTGTAGAACTCAGTACCATTGGCGCTGATGTTCAGGTTACCAACGTTGGCAGTGCTGGAGTCAGAACTTGCGTTGTTGGTGTTGGTTGTGATGTTGGCTGTGCCAGCATTGGTTGGGTTGAAAGAATGTGTTCCTGCGAAACTATTCAATGAGCCCATACGACGACCGCCTGTTTGAGCAGTTGTTGGGTTGGTAATAGCAGTACCAGATTGACCTGAGTATTGTGTACCAATTTGGTCAGCACGAACCAATTGCATTTCAACGTCAAACATGAGTTCGATCAGTTGTTTTACTTC
>Ga0315909_10001856_pt1 | contig 27859 bp, 42 predicted proteins | sample LakEriMetagenome_11_FD_203527 | JGI IMG/M metagenome (GOLD analysis project Ga0315909, IMG submission 203527) | Freshwater fungal communities from buoy surface, Lake Erie, Ohio, United States - Buoy 2 MA125 | ecosystem: Environmental > Aquatic > Freshwater > Lake | place: USA: Lake Erie, Ohio... | reverse complement strand
CATCGTGCGGCTACGGCGCGCGCGGAGGCGCTCGCGCGGACTGGCCGCGGGCTGGCGTCGCAGGCGGACGCGGCGCCGGCGACGGCCGAAACCGCCGGCGCGGCCGTGCGTGAGCGTGTGCAGGACGTGATCCGGAACGAGGCGACCGCGGCCGATGAGGCCTATGGCCGCGTGCGCACGGCCGAGCGGAACGCGATGCCGGATGACGTCCCGGTGTCGCGGCCGGTGGCGGCGGGCCGGACGGTCGATCAGGGGTTCATCGGTCACTGGCTCGCGGATGACCTGCAGGAAATGGGCTATCAGGCCGGAGGCGGGTCGAAGAAGTTCTACGATCTGGCCGAATCCGAATGGCGGCCGGGCGATGCCGACGCGGCGCGGTATGGGATCGGCGTGGGTTCCGGGCGCGTGGCGGGCACGCCGACACAGGAGATGTTCCACGCGGCCGGCGTGAGCGGTTCGCGCGCCGAGATCGCCACGAAGATCCGCCGCTACCTGAACGGCGAATCGGACAACCCGCGGATCGCGGCCGTCGTCGATGCGATGGGTGAAGCGTGGGACGGCCAGCGGTTCGACTGGGATCTGCTGACCGATGACACGCTGGCGCGCACGGGCCTGAAGCGCAACCAGTTCAAGAGCCCGATCACGATGCCGGCGATGGAAGCGCCCGGCGCGTCCAAGTTCTTCGGCGACGAGGCGCCCGGCCTGAACGCCTCGGGCACGGAGCCGATGCAGCTCGCGGTGCCGCTGGCGCCGGCCAAGGACGCCTTGCGGCCGGTGTTCGAGCGCCTGATGCGCAAGAAGGAGCTGACCGGGCAGCTCATGGGCGACGAAGCGCGGGCGGCGACGGCGCTGGATGCGCTGATCAGCGGGCCGGACAACGCGCCGCTGTCGGTGGTCGATGCGGCGCTCGGGGATCTCAAGGCGGCGGCGCGTGGCGCGGCGATGCCGGAGCTACGCTCGCAGGGCCAGGGCCTCGCGGCGCAGGCGGTGGCCGAGCTCGAGACGCTCGTGCAGCAGCGCGCGAAAGCGGCGGGCGTGTGGGACGATCTGCGCGCGGGCCGGGATGCCACGATCGCCAAGTGGACGGCGGCCGAGACGCTCGACAAGCTGCGCGCCGAACCGGTGCAGACCTTCCGAATGCTGACGTCCAGCGGAGACGCGGCGGTAGAGCGGCTGCGCGAGGTGCAGCGGATCGCGCCGGCCGAAGTGCCGAAGATCGGCCGGGCCTACGTGGACGGGCTGATCGACATGGCGACGGCCGAAGGCGGATTCGGTCGTGAGGCGAAGCTGTGGGCCGAGTGGGACAAGCTCGGCACCGAAACCAAGGCGATGCTCTATCCGAACAAGGAGCTGCGCTCGGCGCTCGATAACTTCTTCTTGGTGGGCAAGAAGATGGCCGAGAATCCGAACCCCAGCGGGACGGCGCTGGTGGCTCAGGTGCCCGGCCAGGCGGCGCTGATGATGCTGGAACCGGTGTCCGGCGTCTCGCTGCTGATCGGGGGCGGGGTGGTGTCCAAGCTGCTCAACTCGCCCACGACGGCGCGTCTGTTGACACAGGGGATGCAGACGCCGCGCTCGGCGGCGGTGGCGCGCCAACTGGCCTCGCGGCTCAAGGCGGCCATCCGGCCGAGTGTCAGAACGGCACAGGCCACCCGAAATACAGCGCCGGGATCGAATACAGAGCCAGCGCGACCATAACAAGCGCCAATGCGGTGACAAAGGCGGCCCAGATGCGGAACCACACAGTGACGACCAGCGCCGGGAGCTCGACGAGCCAGAAGCGCATGAGAGAGGGAGCGTAACACATGGCCGCAGGACTGATGCCCTGGATCGAAGGGCGGTTCTTTCTCGACGACGGCACACCGAATGCGCTTGGGACGGTGGAAACCTACCTCGCCGGGACGAGTACGCCGAGTCCGACCTACGCGGATTCGGACCTGACTACGGCCAATCCGACCACGCTGACGCTGGACGCGGGCGGCCGGCCGACCGTCGATGTGTTCCTGCCGGCGTTCGGCCTCAAGTTCATCGTGAAGGACGCGAGCGGCGCCACGGTCTACACGTACGACGACGTGGCGGACATCGGCCAGATCTTCGCCACGTCCTACGGGACGCAGCAGACGGCCGGGCCCGGCTCGGCCGTGACCACCGGGTATCAGGTGCTCGACACGGATCGGTACGTGCCGATCGATTCCACGGGGAATCCGACCGTGCTGCTTCCGCCGGCCTCGGACTACAGCGCGGCGCTGATCCTCAAGATCACGGCGGGCGCCGGGACGTGCGACGTGACGCCGGACGGGTCGGACACGATCGACGGTGTGGCGGCGGCCTTCACGATGGCGGCGTCGGCCTCGCCGATCTTCACGACGCTGGTGCTGATCTCGAACGGGGTCGATGCCTGGATCGTGCAGTCGTACACGGAGCCGTAAGCCCAGCGGTAGACGGGAATCGCGGAACTGCACGGAAACATTCGACATAACAAAGAATCTACGCCATGATGCCGGTATTCTTGGGAGCGTCACAGTGACAGTCGAACGCGGGTTCGAGGTCGCCGGGGCTTCCGTTGTCGCCGCGGCTACGGCCGCCGGGGCGATGGTGGAGGCCGACATGAGTGGGTGGCTTGTGCCGATGGTGTCTGCGGGGCTGGCGGCCTTGGTGGGTTACTTCACGGCGCGCATCACGACAGAACGCGAGATGGGGGTGGCCGTGGAACGTGAGGGCAACCACTTCAATGAGGTCATGCGGCGGCTTGACCGCATCGAACGGAAGCTCGACGACCGATGACCGGGCCGAGTCTGCCGATCGCGCTGTGTAGCCCCCATCTGTCGTGGGCCGAGTTGGCCTGTCGGGACCGGCTGAAAACGCCGTATCCGCTCGACTGGCGCGAGACGCGGGCGCGGGAGCTCGCGGCGGCGTTCGAAGAACTTCGGGCGGCCGTGGGGCTGCCGCTGGTGGTGCTGAGTGCCTACCGGACGATCGCGCATAACCGGGCGATCGGGGGCTCGCCACATTCGCAGCATGTGGAGGGGCGCGCGCTCGACTTGGCGCCGCCGGACGGGTGGACGCCGTTACAGCTCGCGGCGGTGGCGCGAGACATTCCCGAGATCGTTGGGGTGGGGTTCTATCCGGCGCGGGGGTTCGTCCATATCGACGTGCGGACCTCCGGGCGCCGTGTGGCGTGGCAGGACGTGGGCGATGGTCGGTTGACCGTCATGGCATGAGGGGCGGAGCATGAAGCATTGTCTGATCGTCGTCGCGCTGGTGTCCGTCACGGGTCATGTCTACGCGCAGGGCGCGGTATCGCCGGATCGTGTGGCGCAGATCGCCAAGACGGTGCATGACGCGGAGGGGTGGAACCTCGGCGCGTCGTCCACGCGGGACACGCGCAACGAGTTCTGGGCGCGGGTCATCGGCATCGTGCATTGGGGCCATCCCGTCTACAACACGACGCCGGACCCGTCGTGGTGCCTCAAGGATGGCGGCCGCGGCCGGCCGCAGACGGACGACGTGGCCACGCAGTGCGTCTCCCGGCTGTTCTGGGACTGCATCGGCGGCGTCGGCTCCAACGGCTACGAAAACAACTTCCGCTGTGCGGGCCACGGCGCAGAGCGACTGCCGGAGGTGCAGAACGTCTACGCGCCGCCGAAGCCGGCCGGGGGCGGCGCGAGTAGCGGCGGCAGTGGGAACCCAGGATCCGCGCCTCCTTCGCCCGCTCCCGGTCCGGCCGTCGACCTGTCGCCCGTGCTGAATGCGCTCAAGGCCCTCGAGGCGCGTTTGGCGGCGCTCGAGGCGAAGGGCGGGGCCGTGGATGCGGCGGCATCTGAGGCGCTGAACGCGGCGAGCCGAGCGAGCGAGATCAAGACGCTGATTCAAAATCTCCCGGCCTCGCAGCCGATCCCGTGCTTGGTGGGCCGTGTGCCCAAGACGTTCGGCGGCTCGTCCGAAGTGACGTTCTGCCCGAAGGTGCCCTGATGTCGGACATCAAGAGCATTCTCGTGGCGCGGCCTGATGAGGGCGTGACGTCCACGTACGCCGAGACGCCGGGCGACCGGCCGAACCTCGTGGTGGAAGCCCTGAGTCCGCTGCGCGTGGTAATCACGCGGACCGTGCGTGTCTACCTGCAGTCCGTCACGGGCATCGTCTCGGCGGGCATGGCCGGCGCCGATGGAGGGCTGCTGCCGGATGACTTCTGGGGTCTGTTCGTCATGGCCTGTCGGATGTCGATGGCCGTGGGCGGCATCACGCTCCTGCAGAACCTCGCGGAGCTGGCGGCGAAGGTGGATCAGAAGTATCCGGAGCTGCGCGCGTGAGCGAGCAGCGTTCAGAGCATGGCGTGATTCTGCGCGCGGCACTGGACGAGGTGAAGCGGCAGACGCTCGACGCGGGCAAGCGTAACGCCGTGGCGGTCGTGCTGACGACGGACGGCGCCGGGATCGGGTATGCGCGGCTCTCGGAAGATGGCCGGTGGGCGCTGTCGGCCTCGGTTCGGGCCGCGTGGGAACAGGGTAAGGCGCGCGACGTGCGGGCGGATGTCGCGTGGAGTTGGTGAGTTTGCCGCGCGAGCTGTCGGGGATGCTGGCTGGGAACACGGCGGCTGTGATGCCTCTGCGCCCAACGGGGGACCGGACGACGTGATGCAAGGGCCTCGGCGGCTCGCGCGGTGGAGGATGGACATGGTAAAGATGACGGGTCGGTTCGTGCTTGTTCTGTGTGCTCTACTCGGCGCGCCGCTGATGGTGCTGGCGCAGTCGTCCGTGGGGACGCTCGGCGCGCTGGACGCCTCGCACCGGCTCGATACATCGCAGGTGTCGACGGCCTCGATCACGGTGTCGGGTACCTATACCGGCACGGTCACCTTCGAGGTCATCGGCGCGCCTGGCACGGCGGCGGTGATGGTCGATTGCGCCACACCGGCCGCGCCTGGGTCCGCGGTCAACTCCACGACGAGCACGGGCGTCTGGGTCTGTCCGGTGGCGGGCATGTCGGCCCTACAGGCGCGGATGTCGGCCTACACGGATGGCTCGGCGGTCGTCGGGATGCTGGCGGCGGATGCCGCAGGTCAGACGGTCGCGGCGGCCGGCGGCGGTGGATCGTTCGATGGCGTGCTGCTGGACGCGGCAGGCGGCGATGCGCTGACGGACACGGTGAACAACGCGCTGCGCGTGAACATCATTGCGGGTGCTGGCTCTGGTGGTACGGCCATCGCCGACGATGCCGCGTTTACGCCGGGCACGACGTCCGTGACGCCGGCCGGCGCCACCTTCGACGACGTGACGCCGGACAGCGTGAACGAAGGGGACGCGGGCGCGCTGCGGATGTCGGCTAACCGGAACCTCTACAGCACGATCCGCGATGCGGCGGGCAACGAGCGCGGGGCCAACGTGGACGCCTCCGGTCAGCTCAACGTCACGGGGCCGGTGACGAACGCGGGCACCTTCGCGGTTCAGGTGGACGGCGCGGCACTGACGGCGCTGCAGCTCATCGACAACATTCCGATCACCATCGGCTCGACGACGAGCGGCCAGAGTGGCGCGCTGGTCATGGGCGCGGTCACAACGGCGGCCCCCAGCTATACCACCGCGCAGTCGGCGCCGCTGTCGCTCACGACGGGCGGCCTGTTGCGCGTGGCGATCGAGGCCGGCGCGGGTAGTGGCGGCACGGCCATTGCTGACGATGCGGCCTTCACGGCGGCGACGACAAGTGTGACGCCTGCGGGCGCGTTCTTCGACGACGTGGCACCGGATAGCGTGAACGAGGGCGATGCCGGCGCGGTGCGCATGAGCGCCAATCGCAATCTCTACAACACCATCCGCGATGCCGCCGGGAACGAGCGCGGCGCGAACGTCACAGCCGCGAATGCGCTGGTGGTGGACGGCTCGGCAGTGACGCAGCCTGTGAGCGCGGTGAATCTCGACGTGCAGATCGGCGGCTCGGATACGGTCACGGTCACGGGATCGCTGGCGAATGACGGCGTAGCGGCGGGGTCCAATCGGCTCGGCGTGCTGCCGGCCGTCGTGCAGAACAGTGCGCCCACGCTGACCGATGGCCGTAACGCGGCGCTGAGTCTCACGACGGGCGGCGCGGCGCGAGTCATCGTGACGAACGCGGCCGGCGCGGCGCAGACGCTCGCGAGCGATCTGGCGGAAGACGGTGCGCACGTCGATGGCGAGACGGGGCCGCTGGTACTTACCCGCCGCATTGACACCGCGTCCTCGAGCGCCGGATCGTCGGGCGACCGCGCCACGTTCAACACGGACAGCCTGGGGCGGCTCTGGGTGCGTCCGGGGAATCCCTGCGAGGACCACGCGCGCATCCAGACGGCGGCGATCTCGAACAGCACGAGTGGGAACGTCGAAGTGGTGGCGCTGAACGGATCGGATCTGATCTACGTGTGCGGCTACTCGCTCATCGCGGGGGCCGCGACGGGCGTGCGGTTCGTCTACGGCACGGGCACGGCGTGTGCCACGGGTGAGACGGGCCTGACCGGCGCGTGGGCGCTGGCGGCTAACGGGGGCATTACGCAGGCCAACGGCGGCGCGCCGCAGTTCGTCGTGCCGGCGGGCAATGCCTTTTGCACCGAAAACACGGGCGCTAACGCTATCGCGGGCCACGTCACCTATGTCCGCACCGCGGCTCCATGATCGTCGACGACTTCGCCGACCTCGTACTAGCGGTGCTCGGCGCGCTCGTCATCGCGAAAGGCGCGGCGTATCTCTCGTGCTATCTAATGGCGCACTGGTAAGCTTGGGGGTCTGCGCATGGTGAGACGCTTCCAATGGCCGGGGTCCGCGCTCGCGCTGGCGGCTGGCGCGGTGGCTGTATTGCTGCTCCTCCCGCCGTCTGTCGCGCGAGTCCGCGCGGCCTCGGCCTTCGTCAACGCATGGTCAACCGACAGCAGCACGACGGCGACGCCATCGGTGGCTGTCACGGGCGTCACGGCCGGCAACACGCTCGTCATCTGTGACTACATGGAATCGAACAACCGCACGCTTGACAGCATCGCGGGCGGATCGAACTCCTATGCTGAGGCGGTCGCGAGAACCGTCAACGCCGGTTCCAATCACGCGCTCACGATGTGGTACGCCTACAACGTGAGCGCGGGCGACTACACCATCACGCTCACGCACTCCGCAAGCTCGACGTACACGGTAGGCGTCATCGAATTGTCCGGTCTGACCACGACGGACCCGAAGGACCAGACGCCCGCCGGAGAGACGGCCGAGCCCGGGCAGACGCTGGACGTGGGGCCAAGCGGCGCCACGACACAGGCCGATGAAATGTTGGTGGCGTGCGGCGGCGCGTCTGTTTCGGCGCGGCCCTTCAACGCGGTGAGCGGATGGGTCGAGCGCGTGGCGGTCACGAACCCTTACCTCTCCATGTGGACGAAAGCGGTCAGCAGCACAGGCGCGCAGTCGATCCTGCTCGACACGGCGCCAAACAACCAATTCATCATTGGCATGCTCGCCACATTCAAGGACGCGGGCGGTGGCGGCGGTGGCAGTGCGCCGCGTGGCACGCTGCTTGGGGTAGGTGGCGCATGATCAGCGCCTGGCGCGCGCTCGTCGTGCTGGCCTGCCTCGCGTGGGCAGCGCCAGCCGCGGCGGCAACCTATTACGTCAACTGTTCGACTGGAAATAACGGCAACTCCGGGGCGATCGGCGCGCCGTGGCTGACGGTGCAGCACGCCACGACAACGATGGTGGCGGGTGATACCACCTACGTGCGCGGCGGCACCTGCACGGAGAATTTCATCACCTTCGCCAACTCCGGCACCGCGGGGAATGTCATCACCCTGCGCGGCTATCCTGGCGAGACGGCCATCATCGACGCCGGGTTTACCACGTCATCGCCGGACACGGGCATCACGCCAGAGCCGGTGTTCGACATCGACGGCCCGGACCACATCACCCTCGCGTATCTGACGATCCGCCGAGGGCGCACCACGAACATCTTCATCAGCGATGACGTGCAGTCGACCGACATCACGATCGACCATTGCACCCTCGAAGATTTCGTCACCGGGGACAACGCGGCGTCTATCTACGTCAACAGCACGGCCGACAACATCGTCATTTCGCACAACCTCATCGACGGCTACATCCCGGACGCGCGCAGCAACGTCGCTAGCGGGATCATCGTGTTCTCGCCACAGGACATCACAATCGAGCACAACGAGATCGCTAACGTCATTCAGGGCATCTCGCAGAAATACTCGGCGACCACGAACTATACGCAACTCGTCCGCTATAACTACCTGCACGACATTACAGATTTCGGCATGTTGTGGAGCGGGCACGACGGGATCATCTCGCACAACCTGCTATATGAGACTTCGACCGCCGGGGCGTTCGGCGCGATCCTCATCTTCCAAGAGGCGGGTTCCTGCTCGGCCTTGGCGAGCGACGACAATCAGATCCTCCACAACACGATATATGGCGGAGCGGCGGGCATCGTGCTTTCGCAGTCCGCGCTGTGCGACGGCGCCATCAACACCCTCGTGCGAGACAACATCGTCGCGCAGTATGACGGGACCGAGTATAGGGGCTTGGCGATCAGCCCGTACCGAACGGATGACCTCAATTCGACGGTGACGTACAACCTGGTGCATTCGACCATCGTGACCGGAACGGATGCGTTCGTGAATACCACCTACTACGAACTTGCCAGCCTGCCGGGCACAGTGACGCATTCGAACAACATCAACAGCGCCCCGACCTTCGTGAATGCGGCGGGGCTCGATTTCACCCTGGCGGCTGGTAGCGCGGGCGAAAATGCCGCCAGCGACGGGGCGGACATGGGCGCAGACATCGCCTGTGTTGGAATAGACGCGCCGTGTGGGGGCGCGACGGTGCCGGACGCACCCACGATCGGCGCCGTCACGCCGGGCAATGGGCAATGCACCGTCGCGTTCACTCCGCCGGCGTCTGACGGCGGCGCCGCCATCACGGGATACACCGCGACCTCGACGCCCGGCAGCTTCACGGGCACCGGCAGCGCCTCGCCGATCACCGTGACGGGCCTGAGCAACGGCACCGGCTACACGTTCACGGTCTACGCCACGAACAGCCAGGGGAACAGCAGCAACTCGAGCGCGTCGAACACCTGTACGCCCACGGCGGCGACGCCGGGCGGGGTGCGGCTGCGGTTGCGCGGGGGCGGTCCCGAGGACGAAGATCGATAGGATTCCGCGCGTCCATTGGCACTCTGATCGCTAGTCGTCGAAAACAGGCCGAAAACCTCGTGGTGCCGCTGGCTACGAACCCTCGATGATTTCGTAGCGGTCGCGGTAGGAGTTCGCGGCCTGCCATGCCGCGCGACTGGCGGCGATCTTGTCTCGATTGCGCGTCCGATAGCTCTGGCTCTGATGTAACCGCGCCGCGCGGCATATCTCGCACCGGCACCCGCGGCGGTACGTCTTAAGGCCGTGTGGCTTTCGCCATTGCGCCGCGTGGTGCTCGATGTGGCAGCGCTGGCAAAGCGCGATACATTTCGCAAGCTCGGCGATCCGGCGCTCTGGCCGCCATGACCACACGTTGTGGCTGATCTTCTGCGTGGGGTCTTCGTGGTGCGCGTGTAGGCGTTCGGCGCTTCCGCATTGCTTGCACGGCCCGTTCGCGGCGATCCATTCGCGTCTCAGGCGCCTGATCTTTTCGAGCGCGGTGGCTCTTGTGGCGGCAGTGTGCGGCATGGCGTAGTATACCACGCAGACTAGGCGCGTTTGGGTTTTGGCTATGCGTGGCGAGTGGTGCGCCTAGGTTCCTAAAAAGAAAGTTGTTGACGCTGTGAATGTAGCGCGCTAGAGTGTGGCGTATGGACCTTCCGGAGAAACCAACTCCCGCGCTGATTGCACTTGCGCGTGCCGTCGTCTCGGAGATGGCGCGCAAGGCGGGCGCGACGAAGAGCCCCGCGCGTGCAGCGGCGTCGCGGCGTAACCTGCAGGCCGCGCGAGACGCGAAGGCGCGGAAGCGCGCGGCACGGAGGACGGCATGAGCGAGAGGCGATACACGGCGCTGCAGTCGGGGCTGTGGCTGGCGTTCGGACAGCTGATGCTGGCGGCCATCGCGGGCCGCATGAAGGGCTGGTGGTAGATGCGCGCCGCATTCCAGTGGGCGTTCCTGGTGCTGATGCTGACGGCCCTCGTGGCGGCCGGTGCAAGGGCCTGCGACATCGAGGCGGCCAGCGAGGATGCGCGGCTGCGCGCGTTCCAGCAGGCGAATCGGGAGGGCCGGTAGATGGAACTGCGACCGACGACGCACACGCTCGTCAAGCGCGTGGGGCGGCATGTGATGTTGACCCTACGGGATGGGCGCCAGACGTTCCTGACGCCGGAAGAAGCGAAGGCGATCGGGGAAGCCCTGATCGCGGTGGCAGACGCGGACCCGCGTTCGTAGAGCCAGATGGCGATGAAGCGTAGAGCAAACGGCGAAGGCGACACGGACCACCAAGGCTATGTGTGGGTTTCCGTAGAAGGGGAACAGCGCCGCCAGCATGTCCTTGTTGCTGAAAAGGCGATGGGGCGTCTGTTGCCTGCGGGCGCCCAGGTGCACCACATCAACGGGAACAGAGCGGACAACCGGAACGAAAACCTTCTGGTGTGTCCCTCGGCGGCTTACCACAACGAGATCCACCGAAAGATGCGCGTTCGGTCCATGGGCGGCGATCCCTGGACCCAGCGTTGGTGCGGCAAATGCCAGCGCCTTCTGAGTGAGTCGATGTTCGCAAAGAAGTACGCGACGAGGTTTCGAAGCCCGTGTCGCGAGTGTGGATTGGCTTCGTCGAAGACGCGCTCGACAGCGTGGCGGCTGGCGAGGAAAACGCAAGCCCCGGCCGGCTTCTGAGACCGGACCGGGGCCAACCAGCCGCAGTGGAGGCGGCCAGACATGACCACCGTAGCACGAATGGGATTCGGCGAGTTTTTGGGGGCGTGCCGCGACGCGGCGCAGAAGGGTGCCAACGTGATCGACTTCCCGGCGCCGGAGCCTGACGAATCCTGGCTGACGCAGGAGCGCATCGAGGCGTATTACGTCGCGCTGTCCTTCATGCCGGCCATCGTGGACGCCTCGCCGCTGGCGCGGGATGCGGTCATCGACAAGATGCTGGCCGGCCTGCGGGCGGCGCGGAAGCTCGACGACGCGCTCGACGCGAAGGGCCGCGAGCAGTGCATCGCCCTGATGCGCTACGACGCTGAGCAGCGGGCCATTCGGATCGCGAAGGGGGGCTGGTGATGGCGATCGACACGCGCAACAAGGACGCGAGCTGGCGCACGCGCACCGACAGCAACCATTTCATGGTCCCCCAGTACTACCAGAGGGGTTCGCTGGCCGTGCTGATGGACATCCGCGACGAGCTGAAGCGCCTGAACAAGCTGCTGCACTGCTCCAACTTCGTGCAGATTCCGGCCACGCTGCGCGGCCTACGGCCCGACATCGCGAAGCTGAAGAAAGAGGCGAAGTGATGGCGACTCGCAGCGTCACGGGGCTTCCCGACAACGACTTCGATAACGACACCGTGAGCGGCAACGCGGGCCGGAGCACGGCCGCCGAGCCGGTGCGCGAACTGAGCTACGGCGAGACGTTCGCCGCGCTCAACGACGTGATGGCGCGACTCCGCGCCAAGTATCCCGACCAGTTCAAGACGCAGGCCGACGACCCGCAGGGGCTCGTCGCCAGACTGTGGGACCAGCGATGACTTCCGCACTCGTGACGGCGCCGCATACCGGCGGCGCGATGACGCCCGAACAGGTGGAGCTGATCAAGCGGACGATCGCGGTCGGTGCCACCAATGACGAACTAGCGCTATTCCTCGCGCAGTGCGCGCGGACCGGCCTTGACGCCTTCGCGCGGCAGATCTACTTCATCAAGCGCGGGGGCAAGGGCTCCGTGCAGGTGTCGATCGACGGCTTCCGCGTGGTGGCCGAGCGCACCGGCGAGCTGAACGGGCAGGATCTCGCGTGGTGCGGGGAGGATGGCGTCTGGCGGGATGTGTGGCTCTCTAAGGAGAACCCGGCCGCCGCGCGCGTCATCGTCTACCGGAAGGGCTGCGATCACGGCTTCCCCGGCGTGGCGCGGTGGAGCGAATACCAGGCCGGTGGTCCGATGTGGCAGAAGATGCCGGCCACGATGCTGGCGAAGTGCGCCGAGGCGCTGGCGCTTCGCAAGGCGTTCCCACATCAGCTCTCCGGGCTCTACACGCCCGACGAGATGGATCAGGCGAGCAGCGGGGCCAGCGCGAAGCCGGCGCCTGAGATCATCCGCCCGCTCGAGGAACTGCCGCAGGATGGCCAGTGCCGCATCGCGGAGATCCAGCGCGCCGAGACGAGCCGGGCGGGCATCTTCCGCTCGCAGATCACCTTCGTCGATGGGCGCGTGGCCTACACGATTCAGGAGTCGCTGCACACGCTGTGCGCGGAGCTGTGCCAGCACGGCGAGCCGGTGGCGCCCCGCATCACGGAGGGGAAGTACGGCCCGACGCTGCAGGAGATCGCCCGTGTGGGCGTCATCGAGGCCGAGACGGTCACGCCGGCCGGCGCTCCGGCCATCAACGCGGCCGACATTCCGTTCTGAGGTGCGTCATGGGTGCAGACATCGGCTATCAGATGAATCGGGAGGCGCTCCTGTTGGGCGCGGGCGGCATCGAGGCGTGCGACGCCTTCCGCATCGAGGCGGGCGGCTCTCGGCATCGGTGCGCGGACTGCGATGAGTCCATCGCCGCGCATATCGTCGTGGCGCTGCGGGCCAGACTGGCAGAGAACTGCGGATCGTGCGCGCACGGGAACGATCGTGATGCGGTCGTTCCGTCGCTGAACACGTGCTGCACCAAGCGGCTCGGGTTCTTCAACGGCAAGCCGATGCCGAAGACCGCCCGGTGTGAGTCTTGGGCGAAGGCGCCAGAGTGCCGCGAGTGCGAGGACACGGGCGCCATCGACGTGACGTTCAACAGCGACCCTACGCGCGACTTCCGCATGGCCTGCGACAAGTGCGATCGCGGCAAGGCGATGGCTGCGGCTGGGCTCGCGCGTGAGGCGGGGCGATGACGCGCGCCGAGCACTTCCGGGCCACGGTGGTGGATGCGGACCTGTCGGCGCGTCGTGCGCGGTTCGAGGCGCTGCTGGCGAAGGAGCGGCGGCGCATTGCCGAGGCGCAGCAGGCGCGGGCCGATGCTGAGATCGTCGCGGCGCGTGAGGCGCGGATCGTGGCCCAGCGGGCGATTGCCGGCGCGCGGGAGACGGTGTGATGCGGCCTTACTACGACGACGCGGGCGTGACCATTTACCACGGGGATTGCCGGGAGGTGCTGCCGACGCTCGGCCCCGTGGAGCACGTCATCACGGACCCGCCGTATTCGGAGCACGTCCACGCGAAGAGCCGCGCAGGCGCTCGCGTGCTCGCAGCCGACGGGCACGCGGCAAGTTTCTCGAGGGCCGCCGACTTTGGCTTTGAGGCCATGACGGAAGCGCTGCGCATCGAAGTTGCGCGCAACGTGCATCACCTCGTTAGGCGTTGGGTGTTGGTGTTTTCGGACGTGGAGTCCTCGCATTTGTGGCGTGATCGGTTGACGCAGACCGGGCTGGACTACTGCCGAACAGGCGCATGGGTGAAGGTCGGTGCAACGCCGCAGTTCACGGGCGACCGCCCTGCGGCTGGCTTCGAGGCCATCACCATCTGCCACCCGAAAGGCAAGAAGCGCTGGAACGGCGGCGGGTCTCACGCGGTGTGGTCCGTGCCGATCGTGCTCAACCGTGGAGGCAACGATCCGAGGCTACATACCACGCAGAAGCCGGAGGCGTTGATGCTGTCGTTGGTCAGCCTATTTAGCGACGACGGCGAGACGATTCTCGACCCGTTCATGGGCAGCGGCACAACGCTTGCGGCGGCGAAGCGGATCGGACGCCGGGCCATCGGTATCGAGCGGGATGAACGTTACTGCGAGGTTGCCGCGAAGCGTTTGGCGCAAGGCGTTCTCCCGATGGGTGCGAGCGCATGAGCATTCCAGCCCCGAAGGGCCAGACGGACGTGCCGGAGTTCTCAATGCGGCTGACCGAAGACGGCCGCGTGTCCTTCGTGCATCTCGCACAGGCGCGTGGCTACCTGCGGCGGCTGTTCCGCCAGTGCGGTGAGCATATCGTCGGCCAGTTCTACGAGTTCCAGGCGCAGCGCAGCGGGCGCCAGAATCGCGCCTATCACGCGCTCTGCAACGAGTGGCTGCTGCACAAGCCGGGGTGGCGGATCGGCGCGCTCAAGCTGTTCGGGCTCGGGGAAGTGTTCGGCTACCTCGAAGTGCCGCATCCGGTCACGGGTGAGGTGCTGCTCTTCCCGGCTGAGACGAGCACGGCGAAGCTCAGCGTGGGCAAGTTCTGCCAGTTGATCGAGTGGGTGCTGGAAGCGGCAGCCGAGCAGGATGGCGTCGTGCTCCAGAGTCCGGATGAGTACCGGCGCGCAAAAGAGGCCGCCGCGAAGAAGGCGGCACGCGCCGCCAGAAAAGAGGCCGCGTGAACGACGATGCCACCCGCTACCCGCTATCGTGGCCGACCGGCTGGAAGCGCACGCCGAGCTACCAGCGGCAGCGTGCGCGGTTCCAGTCCGGCGGCGCAGCTCTGACGGTCCACCGAGCGATCACGCGCCTGTCGGGTGAACTGGCCCGCCTTGGCGCCCGTGACGAGATCCTGTCGACGAACATGCAGACGCGGCTCGACGGCCTGCCGTATTCGGGCCAGAGCGAGCCCGCCGATCCCGGCGTGGCCGTCTACTTCACGCTGAAGGGGCAGGCGCGCTGTCTCGCCTGCGACGCGTGGACGCGCACGGCCGACAACATCGCGGCCATCGCGCAGCATATCGACGCGCTCCGGCGCATCGACCGCTACGGCGTGGGCACGCTCGATCAGGCGTTCGCCGGCTACGCGCCGCGCCTGCAAGCCGCACCGTCCGAGTGGTGGATCGTCTTCGGCATCTCGCGCAGTTCGACCCGCGCGGCGGTCGAAGAGGCGTTCACGCGGCTGGCGAAGACGGCGCACCCGGACGCGGGCGGCAGCCACGACGCGATGGCGCGACTGACCGAGGCAAAGACCGCCGCGCTGCGTGAGGTGGCGGCGTCATGAGCCATCTGCACAGCAGCGCCCTCCCGCGCTACGCGCCGATCCCGAAGACGGTCAACGGCCGCACGCGCGCCGAAGAGAAGCACGTCCGCGACAACGCCAAGGATGCCGAAGAGGCGCGCTGCTACGCCCTGGTAGACGCCCGCGACGAATTGCGGGACCGGGTGACGGGCAAGCTCCTGTCGAAGCGTGGCGGGCTCACCACGCGGGTGGAGCGGCACCACATGAAGGGTCGCGGGGCCGGGGGCAAGCACGAGACGAGCAACGTGGTCACGGTGAGTCCTGAGACGCACGCGGAGATCGAAGTGAAGGGCACGCTGCGCCTGAGCGGTGATGCGGACGCGCGCGACGATCGCGGGCGGCTGTGTGGCGTGAAAGTCGAGCGGCTACAGAACGACGTCTGGCGCGTCGTGGGGTGGGTGTGAGAGGGCTTGACATTCGCCAGGACGTAGAATCTACTACGTGGGCGAACAATCATCGACGGGATAGGGTAGCCCCCGAACGGACGACTTCTCACCGTCCTTCCCGTCGATTCTCATGTGAGAGCCGCTAGAGAGGCGGATATGCCGAACACGCTGCCGGGCGTTGGCCCGGTTCTTCCGCGTAATCCCGTCGACCGGGGCAAGCTGCTGCTGGCCCGCACGCGCGAGCTGATCGAACTGCGCGGCAAGGTGCGCCAGGTCGAGCACGAGTGCAAGGCGATCATCGACTCGCTCTGCGAAGGGCAGGCGTAGCGATGGCGCAGCCCCCGTCCTTCCCGTTCTACGCTGGCGACTGGATCGCCGGCACGGCGACCCTCAGCCTTGAGGCGAAGGGGGCGTATATCGACCTGCTGGCGCATCAGTGGAACAGCCATGAAGGTGTGCCAGGCGCCGATCCGGTGGCACTGTCTCGCATCATTCGGGCGTCAAAAGCGGACGCGAAACGCGTGTGGGCGGAACTGTCGGGCAAGTTCGTTTTGCAGCCGGACGGGACGTATCGGAACGCGCGCGTTGAGCGTGAGCGCGAAGCCAAGGCGCGTTATCACGAGGCAAAACGCAGGAACGGCGAGAAGGGCGGGCGTCCTCGGTCAACCGAACAACCGACCGAAGGAAGAACCGACAGGGTAACCGAGACGAAACCTACCGGTTATCCCCCATCACCATCTCCATCTCCATCTGTTCCTACGGAACAGAGAGACGCGCGCGCTGATGCGCCGACGCGCACAGAGCGGGCATCGAGGCCAAATCCCTACGCCCACGCTCAGGTCAAGGCCCCGAACGGGCGCGTGTTCTGGGAGGGGCCGATCTTCGACATCCCGGATGGGTGGGCCGTGAAGGCGCTCAAGGCCAGCAACGGCAAGGCGGTTGGGTCGGACGTGGTGAAGTTCGCGCAGGCGCTCACGGCGAAGCTCGAACGCGACGGCGCGGAGGCTCCGGCGCAGGGGTTCCTGGCGTGGCTCGATGCGGAGTGGGCGGCGTATCGGCAGCCGGCCGTGCGTGACGGCTACCGGCCGGCGTCGGAGTTCATCGAGGAGCAGAAGCGCGTGGCGGCCGAGGTCGCGGCCGAGGAAGCTGCGGCGAAGGCGAACGGCACGTATCGGTCGCTGGCGCAGATCATGGCGGACGCGCGGGCGGCTCGCGCGGCCGAGCGGAAGGCGGCGACGCATGGCTGAGCGCGTCTCGCCGCACGACCTGACGGCCGAACGCGCGGTCATCGGCGCCGTGCTGCTCGAGCCGGAGATGTTCGACGTGGCCGAGGGCTGCGGGCTCAAGGCGCGGATGTTCTTCCGGCCGGCCCACGCGCGGCTGTGGGAGGCGATCACGCGGGTCCGTGGGTCCGGAGTCATCCCCGACGCCGTGACGCTCAGGAGCGACCTGGAGACGGCCGGGCAGCTCGACGAGGTGGGCGGGATGCTCTACATCGCCGGCCTGACGGACGGCGTGCCACGGTCCAGCAACGTCGAGGGCTACGCGCGGATCGTCTGCGAGAAGGCGCAGCTGAGGGATCTCATCGCGCAGGCGAACCGGACCATCGAGGAGGCGTACGACGGGTCGGACGTCGAGGAAGTCATCGACCGGGCCGAGGAACGACTGATGTCGGTGGGCCGGGACGCGGCGCGCGGGGACTTCCTGTTGGCGTCGGACTGGATGTCCGAGATGTATCGCGCGGTCGAGAAAGCGAACCACGAGAAGCGCGGCGTGACGGGCGTGCCGTGCGGGCTGGCGTCGATCGACAACCTGACGCGGGGCTGGCAGCCGAGCGACCTGATCGTGATTGCTGGCCGGCCGAGCGACGGCAAGACGGCGCTGATGATGCAGTTCGCGCTGGAAGCCTCGCGGCACACGTTCGCGGCGGTCTGCTCGCTCGAGATGTCGCGGCTGTCGGTGGGGTTCCGGGCGGTGGCGCTGGAGGCGCGCGTCGATGCGTTCAAGCTGATGACCGGGCAGCTCGTGGCGCACGAGATGGGGCGCGTGGGCGATGCCCTGAGCCGTCTCGGGGAGCGCCGGCTGGCGATTGACGACGCGGGGGGGCAGTCGGTGTCAGGGCTGTGCGCGAAGGTGCGCCGGCTGTCGGCCAGGTATGGCTCGGGGATCGTGTTCGTGGACTACCTGCAGCTTCTGCACGGGAACGGCGCCGAGAACCGCACGCAGGAGATCACGCAGATTTCCGGGCGGCTCAAGGCGCTGGCGAAAGAGCTGAGCGTGCCGCTGGTCGTGCTGTCGCAGCTCACGCGCGACAACGCGAAGGGCGGGCCGGCGTCTCGGCCGCAGTTGCATCACCTCCGCGATGGCGGGTCCATCGAGCAGGACGCGGACGTGGTGCTGCTCATCCATCGGCCGAACAAGGCGACGGACTCGGGGCGGTTCCAGCACGGGGAGATCGTCGAGATCATTCTGGCGAAGCAGCGGAACGGCCCGGCCAATCGCACGCTCGAAATGCAGTGGGACGGCCCGACGATGCGGTTTACCGATCTCGACCGTGAAGCCTCTGCGCCGAGACAGGAGCGGCTGGCATGACCGCGCACACCCTCGCCGCGCAGCTGCTCTCCCGGCCCGACGTGCCGGTCACCGTGGCCGGGCATGGCGCGCTCCACGCGGTCACGCGCGCCGCCAATGAAGACGGCCAGCCCGTGGTGGTGCTCTACGTGGTGGCGCCGGAGCCGCCAGAGTTCGTGCTGACGCCGGAGGCAGCGACACGATGACCCAACTCTCGATGACCTACCCCTCGGCCGTCGTCTCCCGTCGCTCGGGCCTGCGTCGTGCGCGTCAGACCGGGGCGACGCTGCGGGACCTCTACCTGGCGCTGCTGGAGGCGCACCCGCAGGGCTTGACGGACCACGAGGCCGCGGCGCTGCTCGGGGTGCTCTCGACGACGGCGGGCGCGCGTCGTGGCGAGCTCATGGCGGCACGTCCGGGGCTGATCGAAGCGTGCGGGCGGGTGGCGCAGCCGCACATGGTGAGCCGCACGGTGTGGAGATTGGCGCGATGACCGGGAGAGTGCGCACGCAGCGGGAAGTCTTCATGCTCGGCCGTGGCCACTTCTGGGGTGGCGAGTGGCACTACACGGGTTGGGATGAGCCGTTCGCCACGCTCGACGCGGCGCAAGCGAGCATCCCCGGCGCGGTGTGGCTGAAAGACCCGGAGCGCCGCGTCTGGCGCACGGACCAGCAGGACATCATCAAGCGCCTGCCGTTGTCGCATGTGCCGCGCGTGTCGAAGCGCCGGCAGCGTGACGCCGAGAAGGAAGGCGCATGAGGCCGGTCTACGCGGCGCGTCGGGTCGATACCGCCTCGAAGCTGCTGGTGAAGGCGGCTCGGCAGCTTGGCGTGGACGTGGAGCCCTCTGGCGGCGCCGTGGACGCGTTCCTGTGGCTCGGCTCGGTCGTGCGGCTGGTGGATTGGAAGAGCCCCGGCAAGGCCGACCTGACGCCCTCACAGGCGAAGCTGATCGCCCGTGGCTGCCCGCTGCACTTCGTGTCCACGGTGGAGCAGTTGCAGGCGCTCATCGCGGGGATGAAGCGTGAGGCTGGGCGATGACGCGCTGCGCGTGTGGGCGCCCGGTGCTGCAAGCCCGGTATCCCCGGTGTGCGGTGTGTCGGCGGCTGGCGCGGGCGGCTCGACAGACACCCGGCGGGCGGTTCGTGCGCTGGCTGCGCGTGTGGCGCGTGCGGCGCGGGATGGCAGCGGCAGCATAGAGGGGGGCGACATGGCGACGACACACGAGGACCGGCTGCGGGAAGCAGCGGCGGATGGGGCGGACCGTTACTCACCGCCGCCGATTGTGACGGAATCGCTTGCCGCCGCCTGTCTGGCCGGGGCCGAGGCGCTGCGCCTGCTGCGGGAGTATCAGGAGACTACGGCGTTGGTCCGTGCGCTCAACGAGGACGGTGGCGGCTCAAGCCCGGAAGTGTTCGGGGCCGCGTGCGACCGATGCGATGCGGCCAAGGCCGCCCTGCTCGCCACGGAGGTGACGCGATGACGCGAGACGAAGCCATCGAATCATGGAACCGCGTGAGCGCGGATGAGTCGTGGACGAATCCGCACGCGCACATCGAAAACCTGATCGCCGCAGGGGATCGGCTGCTCGCCGCCCTCTCCAGCCTCTCCCGCACACTGGCCGAGCGAGACGCGGAGATCGCTGACCGAGACGAGCGGCTAGCGGAACGTGACCGCGCCTGTATGCAGAACCTGATCGTGGCGGTGGGTCACGCTGAGCGCGCCAATCAGGCCGAGCGCGAACGCGACGAGGCCCGCGCCGCCCTAGCAGAACGCAACGCATGGCTGGCTGAATGCTACAAACTGACCGGCGCAGACCCGGACGGCAACGAGGACTGGCGGCTGGCCCCGCGTGCCGTGGCGGAAGTGAAACGGCTTCGGGAGGAACACGACGCCGATAGCGCCGCTCTCGCCGCTTACGAGAAGGCCCACGCGAAGGCGCGGCCGTAATTCGTCGGCGCGTATGGTATACGTTCTGTCGTAGAATGTCCCGAGCGCCCCGCATGAGCCAATCCGGTGCCTATCCTGACGGCCACGCCTGTCGGCCAGCCTTCCCGCGGCTGGTGGCCTAGCCATGCCACGACACGCACCACGCGGTGCCATCAAGGGCAAGCCTGACCCTTTGGACCTGTCGGACCACATGGATGAGCGAATCCGCTGCACTGCGCGGAGCAAGCGGAGCGGCAAGCAGTGTGGACGCGCGCCGATTCCTGGCGGGACGGTCTGCTATATGCATGGCGGCGCGGCGCCGCAGGTCCAGGCCAAGGCGCGCGATCGGCTGATGGCGCTGCAGTTCCCGGCGATCGCCACGCTTGAGTTCCTGATGAAGAAGCGCGCGGAGTTCCCGTCCACGGCGTATGCCGCAGCCAAGGATGTGCTCGATCGGACCGAGGGGAAGCCGAAAGAGTCAATCGATATGAACGTGACCGGCGAGATTGCCTTGGTGCCGGAGCGCCTACAGGCGGCGCGCAAGCGTCTCGCGGAACGCGATCCGCAGAATCGTTAGCGATCTCATGCCGGCCGCTGACCAGATCAACGCCGATCTCGCGGATTTCGTGGCGCAGTTCTACGATGACCCGCTCGGGTTTGTCCTGGCGGCCTACCCGTGGCAGGAGCCGGGACCGCTCGCGGACTTCGACGGCCCAGACCAGTGGCAGCGCGAGTTCCTGGCGTGGCTCGGTGCGGAGATCCGGGCGCGCAAGTTCGACGGGCAGCACGCGGTGGAGCCCATCCGGGCGGCCGTCTCGAGTGGCCACGGCATCGGCAAGTCCACGCTGCAGGCGTGGCTGGTGGACTGGATCACGGCCACGCGGCCCTACTGCCGCGGCACGGTGACGGCGAACACGTCGACGCAGCTCGACACGAAGACGTGGGCGGCCATCATCTACTGGAAGAAACTGTCGATTACGGCGCACTGGTACGAGATCAACACGCAACGGCTCTATTTCAAGGGGCATCGGGCCGATTGGTTCGTGGCGCCGCAGTCGTGTAAAGAGGAAAACTCGGAGGCGTTCGCCGGCCAGCACGCGGCCAATTCCACGTCGTTCTACATCTTCGATGAGGACTCGGCCGTCCCGGACAAGATCCACGAGGTGGCCCAAGGCGGCCTGACGGACGGCGAACCCATGTGGTTCCTGTTCGGGAATCCCACGCGGTCGCAGGGCGCGTTCCACCGGGCGTGTTTCGGGTCGGATCGTCATCGCTGGAAGGTCTGGACGATCGACAGCCGGGACAGCCGCTTCACGAACAAGGCGCAGATCGCGGAGTGGATTCAGGACTACGGGGAAGACTCAGATTTCGTGCGGGTGCGCGTGCGGGGGCTGCCGCCGCGCGCCTCGGATCTGCAATTCATCGGGCAGCAGCTCGTGAGTGACGCGCAGACCCGGAATGTCTCGCCGCTCCCGGATGAGCCGCTGATCGCGGGGCTGGACCTGGCGCGTGGGGGGTCGGATGAGTGCGTGATCCGGTTCCGGCGTGGGCCGGACGCCCGAAGCATCCCGCCGATCCGCATCCCCGGCGAGAAAGCTCGGGATTCCATGCATCTGGTGACGATCACGGCGGACGTGCTGGCCAAGAACTACGGCGGCCAGATGGTCCGCACGCTGTTCGTCGATGCCACGGGCGGGAGCATCGGGGGGCCGGTGGCGGATCGGCTGCGGCAGCTCGGGCACCGAAACGTTATCGATGTCCAGTTCGGCGGGGAATCCCCGGCGCCGCGGCTGGCCAATATGCGGGCGTTCATGTGGTCGCGAATGCGGGACTGGCTGAGCACGGGCGCGATCGATGCCAGCCCGGATCTCGAGATCGACCTGACCGGGCCCGGGTATCACCACGACAAGGGCGATCGGCTGGTGCTCGAGTCGAAGGAAAGCATGAAGAAGCGCGGGCTGGATTCGCCGGACGACGGGGACGCGCTGGCGCTCACCTTCGCGCAGACGGTGGCCGCGGCAGCCCCGGCGCCGATGCCGTACCGGCCCACGTCGGCTTGGGGGTAGGACTTGCGGCGGCGCTACGTGTAAGCGCAGAATAGACGCCACGTCGAATGGAGGGCTGAGGGTATGGCAAAGAAGACACCCGCACCGAAGAAGCCGGCGAAGGCCGCGACGCCCGAGACGGAAAGCCACGTGTACAACTTCCGGACCCGCAACAACCTGAAGCGCGGCGGCGGGAAGGCCACGGCGTGCTGATGTTCCGACGCCTGACGAACGCGGCGCCTGCGCTGAGTCTGCGGCATACGCGGGCCGGTGTCTTGGTCCACGAGAAGGTGATCCGGGACGGCGTGATCCCGGCGCTGAAGGAAGCGGAAGCCCAGGTAGGCGCGATCGATGTCCGCGTGTCGGCGCTCGAGGCCGTGCGCGCGCGTGGATTCTGGGGCCGGCTGCGCTGGCTCCTGACGGGACGGTAACGCATGGCGACCACGACACGCGCGACGCGCACGCCTGAGCAGACCACGGCGCTCCTCAAGGAGATTCGGGACCGCTACGACGCCGGCATGGAGGCGTGGCGCACGGTCCGGGACGAGGCCAAGACCGATATGCGGTACGTGGCCGGCGATCCGTGGGAACCGAAGGACCGCGAAGCGCGCAAGGCGGCGGGCCGGCCGTGCCTGAGTCTCGATGAGCTCGGGCAGTACTTCAACCAGGTGATCAACGACGTGCGCGCCAATCCGCGCGCGGTGAAGTTTTCGCCCACGGGGAACGGCGCGAACGATAAGACGGCCGAGTTCTATTCGGACAAGATGCGTGAGATCGAGTACCGCTCGCACGCTCAGATCGCGTATACGACGGCGTTCGAGAATGCCGTGCATCGGTCGTACGGCTGGCTGCGGCTGGCGACGGAGTATCGCTCCCCGCGGGCGATGACGCAGGAGATTGTGATCCGGGACATCCCGAACCCGGACATGGTGATCCCGGACCCCGAGTCCACGCGGCCGGACTCGTCGGACATGCGCTGGCTGTTTCATTTCGAGCGGTGGAAACAGTCGGAGTTCTCGCGCCGGTTCCCGAAGGCGGCGATCCAATCGTTCGAGGACTACCGGGGGCAGGCGCCGGCGTGGATCTCGGACTCCACGATCGTGGTGGCCGAGTATTGGCGCGTCGAGAGTGAGCGCAAGCGGCTGCTGCTGCTCGAGGACGGCTCGACCGTGTTCGAGGACGAGCGCGCGGAGACGCAGGGGACCGGGATTCGTCGGCTGGCCGTGGCCATCGGTCTGGCCGCGCAGGCGCCGGCGGCGCCGGCGGTGGTGGACGCGCGCGAGGTGGACGTGCCGCGGGTCCGCATGTACCTGACGAACGGGCTTGAAATCCTCGAGGAACACGATTGGGCGGGCAAGGCGATCCCGTTCGTGTCGTGCTACGGCAAGATCCTGTACGTCGATTCCGGGAAGGGCGCCGAGCGCACGATCATGAGCATGACGCGCCTGGCGCGCGATCCGTACATGCTCTACTGCTACTACCGGACCGGCCAGAGCGAGCTGGTGGGCATGACGCCGAAGTTCCCGTACTTCGTGTACGAGGGGCAGTTGGATCCGACCGAGCTGGTGAATCTGCAGAAGTCACTGCATGAGCCGGTGGCGGTCATTCGGGTGCGGCCGTACGTGGAAGGGATGCCGCCGGGCACGCCGCTCCCGCCGCCGTCGCGTCAGCCGTATGAGCCTCCGATCGCGGCGCTTGAGATGGGCGCCGAGGCCGCGCGCCGGGCGATCCAGGCCGCGATGGGGATCTCACCGCTGCCGACCTCGGCGCAGCGTCGGAACGAGAAGTCCGGGATCGCGCTGCAGCAGATTGAAGAAAGCCAGCAGCGCGGGACGTTCCACTTTGTCGATCATTACGACGACATGATCCGGCGCGTGGGTGAGCTGACCGAGGATCTGATCGACAAGGTGTACGACACGCCGCAGGACGTGGGCATTCGGGACAAGAACGAGCAGGCCAAGATCGTGCGGATCAACGATCCCGCCGATCCTGAGAGTGTCTCGACGAAGGGCGATCATCTGGTCACGATCTCGACCGGGCCGAGCTTTGAATCGGAGCGGACGGCGGGCATGGCGTTTGCCGATTCGATCGTGCAGAACCTTCCGAACATCGCGGCGATTTCTGGGCCGCAGGCGGCGGCCTCGATTCTGGCCAAGGCGATCAAGCTGCAGAACATCGGCACGGTCGGCGATGACATCGCGGACATCATCCGGCCGCAGCCGATCCAGAACCCGGACGGCACGCCGCCCACGCCGGAACAGCTGCAGCAAGCCCTGGCGCAAGCGATGGGGCAGCTCGACGAGGCCAAGAAGCAGATCGGCGAGATGGGGAAGGCGCTCGAGACGGACGAGATCAAGGCGCAGCGGGATCTGCAGATCGAACAGGCGCGCCAGGCGGCCGAGACGGAGCGGGCCCGGGTCCGGGCCGAGGCCGAGATGGCGCGCACGGCCGAGGACAACGCAGCCAAGCTGCAGCTCGAGCGCATGAAGATCGTGTCCACGCTGCTCCAGACGCAGGCCAAGCTGGACATGCAGAAGGCCGAGCTGCAGGTCGATGCGGCACTGCGGCAGCTCGATACGAGCGTGGCGGTGGCCGGCGCGGACGCGGATCGCGAGTTCCAGCGTGCGCAGGGCGCCGAAGGCCGGAGCTTCGAAGCCGAGCAGGCCGAGCGCGCACGGCAGGCCGAGGCCGAGCGGCCGGAGGCGGGCGCGTGACGGCGGCGCAGTTGTTTGACGCGCTGACGCGATCCGGAAAGCCGGTGACGCCGGCGCGGCTGGCCAAAGCGCGCGCGCGGGCCGACAGTCCGGAAGTCTGGGCCGAGGTGCAGGCGCGCCTGGCGGCCCATGTGAGCGACACCAAGGAGCCACGAGCCAATGACCAGCCCTGAAGCCACGAGTGAGACGCCCGCCGTTGATGTGCTGAGCGGGGGCGATGCGCCCAGTATCGATCTCGGCTCCCTGTCGGATGCGCAGCTGGATAGCTGGCGCTTGACGGGCGAGTTGCCGGCGGCTACACTGCCGGTGTCGACGACGGAGGGATCGACGCCTCCCGAGCCTGCCGCGCAGGCCGCATCAACGGATGCGAGTGCACCGCCCGTCTCGGAAACGGGCACGCCGGCGAGACCGAACGCCGAGACGCGCAAGGCAGCTCTCAAGGCCGAGATCGACACGCTGCTCCAGGAACGGGCCCGGTTGCGGGGCGAGCTGGACGGCATCCGATCCGGGACCGAACGACGCGCACCAGACGCTCAACCTGCGGCCTCGTCGCCCGCTCCGCGCCCGACGGCTCCTGTTGCCGGGTTCCCCACGCTGGACGAGTTCTACGCCCAGCCCGAGAACGCCGGGAAGACCTACGAGGACTACACCCGCGCCCTCATCGTTCATACCCTCGAAGGTGAGCGGCAGCACGCACTGGCCCAGCAGCAGATCGCGGCCAAGGTCCAGGGCTTTTCGTCGCAGATCGAGAAAGTGATCGCCGAGGATCCGGCGTTCCTCACGTCGTTGGCGCCCGCGGTGCGTGATCTGGTCCCGGAGACCATGTTGACGCCCGGCGCGCCTGTCTACGCGGGGAACGTGGTGGCCCAGGTGGTGATGGACTCGGACGCGGCGCCGCTGTTGCTCAAGCATCTGTCGGATCATCCGGCGGTGCTCGATTCGATTCTGTCGCTGCCGTCGCGTGATGCGGTGGTGCGGCAGCTCGGACGCCTCGAAGGTGAGCTGACCGCCACGGTGCGGTCGCCCTCATCGGCGCCTGTCAGGTCTGTCGTATCGCAGGCGCCGCCGCCCGCGACGACGCTCGGCAGTCGTCCAGCCGGTCCCTCTGATTCGCTCGAGGCGGCGTTGGCGCGTGGGGACGCGGAGTCCTACATACGCGAAGCCAACGCCCGCGATGTGGCGAGGCGGAAGGCCGGCGGTTAGGCTCCCCGAGCGGGGTCGCTCCCGCGTGCGTCGTGCGAATGTGAAGGGGGGCCGTGATGGCTTCCAATTCCTTTCAGTACGTCGATTGGCTCTCGATGGAGAGTCTGCGTCTTCTGACGAACAAGCTCCAGGTCGCGCAGTTCTTCAACACGGACTACAACAAGGAGTTCACGAAGGAGTTCGCCGTTGGCGAAACGGTCCGCGTGAACTACCCGCAGCGGTTCCTGATCCGTGATGGCCTCGGCTACAACCCGCAGGCGATCAACCGGATCCCGACCACGGTGACGGTCGATCAGATCTTCGGCGTGGACTTCGAATGGGACTCGGCCGAACAGGCGCTGCAGCTCGAGCGAGGCCGCGACAAGATCGCCAAGGAGTACCTCGAACCGGCGATGGCGCAGATCGCCCAGGAAATCGATTCCCGGGCGGCGCTCTACGCCAAGAACAACGTGTCGAACGTCGTCGGCGTGCTCGGCACGGATCCCACGTCGTTCGCGACCATGAATCAGGCGCGCCAGAAGATGGTGGAGCTGGCGGGCTGGACCGGAGCCAAGCGCGGCATGATCATCCCGCCGTCGGTCAACACGTCGCTCGTGAGCGCGGCGGTGCAGTACTTCAACCCGACCGACGAGATCAGCCGGCAGTACAAGGAAGGCTCGATCGGCACCAACAGCGGCTTCGACTGGTACGAATCGATGTCGCTCTACGAGCACACGGCGGGCACGTGGGCGGGCACGGTCGAGTGCACGGCGGCGGTGGCGTCCGGTGCGTCGTCTCTGGTGCTGACGTGCACCAACGGCGACGTGTTCAACAAGGGCGACGTGGTGTCGATCGCGGGTGTGAACGCGGTCAACCCGATGACGCGGCGCTCGACGGGCTCCGCGAAAACGTTCGTGATCACCTCGGCGAGCCAGACGATCAGCGGCACGTCGGCCACGGTGAGCATCTACCCGACGATCTACGGGCCGGGCTCGCAGTACCAGAACGTGGACGCCCTGCCGGCGGCCGGCGCCGATCTGACGCTGTTCCCGGGCACGGCCAGCCCGAACGGCAAGACGGGGTTCAACGGTCTGGCGATCAACCGGGACGCGCTGGCGCTGGTCGGCGTGAAGCTCGAAGTGCCGAAGGCGTGCGAGATGGCCTCGCAGTCGCGGGATCCGAAGACGGGGATCTCGGTGCGGTTCGTGCGGATGTTCGATCCGCAGCAGTCGAAGATGGTCAACCGGTTCGACGTCCTGATGGGCTTCGGCCAGCTCTACGCCGATCAGTGCGCCGTGCGCGTGCTGTGCGGCTAGTCAGGGAGGACGCAGCATCATGGCAATTCGACAGACCACGGTTTCACAGACCTACCCGCGTTTCCAGTCACTCGTGTTCCCCACGGTGACGCCGACGCTGGCCACGCTCACCACGGCCGGCGGCGCCCGCACGATCACGCCGGCCGAGCTGCTCGGCGGCCTGCTCCTGCTCAACGTGGACGACGCGCAGACGGCCACGCTGCCGACGGCGGATCTGCTCTACGCCGCCTTGGCATCGCTGGGTGTCGGCGTCGGGACGGCGTTCGACTTCGACGTGATCAACACGGGCGATACCACGCTGACGGTGGCGGTGGGCACGGGTGGCACGGCGGCCACGGGCTCCAACTCCAAGAGTTCGGTGCTCACGGTCGTGGCGAACGCCTCGAAGCGGTTCACGCTGATCTTCACGTCGGTGCAGGCCGCGGACGGCTCGGGCAGCAACGCCTACCGGCTGATCGGTCACGGTTCGATCGCGGCGGCGGTGGCCTAGTCGCGCTCGAGACGGGGGCGGCTCGGGCCTCGTGGCTCCGGGTCTCGGGTCGCCCCTGTCACTTTCGCAAGGAGCCAGAGACATGGATTTTCCGAGAATGCTGTATCGGGTCGGCG
>Ga0315909_10001855_pt1 | contig 27859 bp, 33 predicted proteins | sample LakEriMetagenome_11_FD_203527 | JGI IMG/M metagenome (GOLD analysis project Ga0315909, IMG submission 203527) | Freshwater fungal communities from buoy surface, Lake Erie, Ohio, United States - Buoy 2 MA125 | ecosystem: Environmental > Aquatic > Freshwater > Lake | place: USA: Lake Erie, Ohio... | reverse complement strand
TCCAGTATGATTAGCTCTTGCTAATAGAACAGCATCTGTTGAGTTGACAGTAGCTCCAGCAGTAATGCCAGCTAGTTTTGTTTGCTCATTAGTAGTGTAATCATTTGTTGATAAGCTTTTTCCAGCGACTTTATCAACTTTTAAATCTAAATTGTCTTTTACAAGTTTTTCAGTTGGATATTTAACATCGGCAGGAATTGCAGAAAATGCCGAGGCTTTATTGGTAAGATTTTCTTTTAAATCAAGGTTATCTTTTACTAATTTCTCGGTCGGATATTTGATATTAGCAGGAGTTCCAGAAAAAGAGCTTGCCTTATTTATTGCATCTTCTTTTGCAAGTAATAAATTATCTAAATTGCCAACTTTGTTATAATCTGCTAAAGTTAAGTGATATTTTTCAGTTGAATTCCCACCCTGAGTTCCAGCAAGATCATTGTGAGAAGCGATAAGTGGTGTATGAATATGAGAAGCATAATCAGCTCCGCTATGCAATAATGTTATTATCGTGTTTTGTGTTCTATCTGTTTTAGCATAAATTTTAATAACTACTTTATCAGTAGTATTGCAAGCAAAATCTTGTTGTGTTTTTTCAACATTAGCAATATTTAATTCAGGATTCGCTTGTTGTGAATTATATAAAAAATTTGCAGTTTCAGAAGTAAATAATAAAGTTTCAGCTCCAGCAACTGTTCTTTTTAAAAGATCAATCTCAAACCTTGGGTTGTTATTAAGATTATTAGCATATCCATATAAGTTAAATAGCCAGTTGCCACCACTAATTACAGTTGCTCCAACTTCGTAGTTAGCAATATAACTACCAATTAATCTATTAGTTTTTATTGTAGTAGAATTAACAGTTATAGACTCAATATCAAGAGCAGAAGGGTCTGGTGAAAAACTTAATAATTCATAATCAGTTATAATAGAAGGTTGGCTAGTTAGATAATAAACATTACCATTGCTAGCTCCAACGGGTCTAGTATTTAGTAGATTGTCTAAATTGCTAATTTGCCCTTGAGCTTTATTATTAATAGTCTCTTGAGTGTCGTTATTAGAGAATACTCCAAGAGTTGGAGTTATTACAGCTTGCTTTAATTTTGAAGTTGCAATATCAGCATCGGAAGTAATTTTAATATTACTAATTGAGTTATCTTTTATAATTGCAGTTATATTTTCAGTGCCAACAGCATTTGAATAAGTAAAATCAATAGTTGCGGTGTCAACAAGTAAGCCACCAACGCTATCTTTTGTCTCTTTTTTGTTGTAAACATCAAGATTAGTTCTTGATGCTGATTTATCTTGTAGATCGTCTAAGTTTTTTGCTACCTTAAGAACATTTACTGCATTGACTTTATAATTTTTATCACCTCTTTGTATTGGAATATAGTCATTATCCTGCAATATTTGAGCAGCTAATTCACTTATTTTTTTATCTGACATTTTAAAATTTAATTAATATTTTACCACTATCTTCAAAAAGAAGATAGAAATTACTCTCTAATAATAAACCATCTTGACTAGGGGTCGGATCACTATCAATTACTGTCCCGTTTGTAGTAATTAAATTAAAAGAATTTGCCGATGTTAATGTTCCCTCTATTGCCATTATAAAGCCACAACAATTTCAATTAAAGCGTTTGCAGAAGGATTACTTAGTTCAAATATAATTGAACCAACTCTTGCTAAATTTGTCAAACAATAACCAGCTCCAGAATCATTAATTACAAAATCAGAAGGATTTGTTGGTGAAACTTTTTGATAGGCGACATTATCGCCTATTTTCCTTTTTATTTTAATATCTCCAGTGCAAACACCTTTAAAAACAACCATATACTCTCTATAATGAACCTCTTTTAAATCTAAAAATAATTCAGCTGTTAAGTTAGTGTTTGTTAATGTTAAAATTGTTGATGACATAATTATTTAATTGAATCAAGGTTAATTTTTCTTTCAACTGCATTTAGCAATTCTTTTTGATAATCAATATTAATAATATCATCAATATTAGTAGCAAGATTAATTCTATTTCCTAAATCAAGAGTTTTTGCTTTTACTAAAATGCCGTTTATTGCATTAATTTGATAATTAAGATTGTTAGCTTTTTCAACACTTAAATCATATTGAATAATAACATTATTATCATCAAATACTTGTATTTGCTTGCCACCACAAGAAGGCAATAATTTAGCAAAAAAATCTGCATCTTTTGTTAATGAAGCATATTGTTTTACATCAGTATAAACAGTATAAGTCCAGCACTCGCTAGAATTATAGAATTTATTTAAATCAGCAAGCTTTTTATCTTTAGCTTTTTGTAAAAAATATTCTTTTTGCTCTTCTGCATTTGCTAAAGTAGCTTCATAATCGGCAAAAATTATATCGCTTTCAAAAAATACTTTTTTATCGTTAATTATGTTGTAGTAAATCATTTTAGTTCCTTATTTTAATTGCTTTGATAACTCCAGTCTGGTTGGAAACCCCACCAGCAGTAGTAAAATTTTTCCAATAAATCCTGCCGTTGCTTGTATAAGCAAGACCATTATTACTTGCGGTAAAGCCGTTATTTGTGCCGACAATAAGACAATCGTTTGAGTTATTTCCGTCTTGCTCGCTACCATAAACAGCAAAATCAGAAAAACCTGTCCCAGTTAATGCTATTGTTAGCTTAACATCAAATTCTAAAGGCTCTGTTGTATTTACAACTAAAACATTGCCAGCTCCAGCAGTTGAGCTAACGAATACTAATTGTTCTCCTGCACCTAAAACAAGTTTTTTATTATTTGCATCCCAATTTGAAATTGCAATTATATTAGATGCATTTGTGCGAATTAAAGCATAATCCATTATACCTAAGTTTGTGTAGCCACTAGGAACGGTAGGTGATGTTGCAGATAAACTAAACAAAATATCATAGGCGCCGCTTGTATTATTTTGAATTACATATGTTCTGTAAAAAATGCTTGCTGTTCTTACTCCAGTATCTAATCCATTATTTGTATCTCCAGCATTCCAGATTCCCGAAAGTTGAATTTTTTTTCTTATGATTGGTAAATAAATTTGTTTACCAGTTGATGTAATAAAAGTGCCTGCATTAAAACCAATAGTATCAGTAATTGATATTCCATCATTTACAAGGCTAACTGGATTATTTAAATAAGCCGTCCCTTTTGAAACATTACTCGCTTCTCTTGATTCCGTTTTTAATAAAAATCTTTTTGTTGTAATTTGACCAACTGTTACAGAATTAGCCATAATAGTATAATATTTATTTTCTATTATGTCTCCAGCAACTAGCTCTTGCCCTAACTCATTTAATAAAGAAACTGAACCAGATAGACCAGGTAATTGACTTATTTGAACTTGAACAGCATTAGTATTGGTAAATTTCGCTTTAAATCTAAAAGTTAAATTATCAACAAAAGTAAAAGGCAAAACATTATCTTTGCAATAATTACTCCCATCTGGAGAGTTTACATTTACAATTTTAGCTTCTTTTAATTTAATTAAATTTGCAGTAGATGAAGTATCAACATCTAAAAAATTATTAAAAGAAATCATTGTGCTTAATGCTTGATAAAAATCAGTTGAAAAAGAACTTAAATTATTTACATTCATTACTGCTAAAGCCGCATTATTTATTGCGGTATCTTTTCCTTCATTTCCAGTATAAGACCAACCTCTCGTTGCTTCAAGTAAATATTGCAATGATTCTGCTAAAGTTCTTGCATCCAATCTAGTAAATACTTTTTCTGCATCATTTTCTTCTAGATCATATTTATCAAATCCAATTTTTCCACTAGCTAATATATTCATAAATTATAAAAATTTTTAATTGTTGCGTCTATATAAATAAATTTTATATAACAAGGTTTGATATATTCAAGAATTTTTTTTACTTTTTCTAAATTATTTTCAATATTTACAAACCCAATATTAAAAGCATCTCCAATGTTATTAAATTCTTGAGAAGATTTATTATTTTCTTCAACATAAACTAAAAATGTTAATTTATCTTTTTTGGTAATAGAATTAGAAAAAGTTACTGGAAATCTATAATTAAATGTTTTATGTTTTTTTATTGCTGTAGATGGATATATTTTAATTTTATAACCCAATAAAAGCAAAAAATCTTCAAAATCCTTTTTTGTTAATAAAAAAGGAATAAGTTTCATAGTATTAATTGCAAATACTTTTTCTTTATTTGAATTTACAGTAGGAAACAATATGTTTGGCAAGCCATATTTTTGCAATAACTCATCTAAATAATAATTATCCTCAGTTATAGTATACAAACCATTTAAAACTTTTTCTAAAATTAAATAAATATCTCTATGTCCACTAAATAAAGTTTTCAATACTTTAAATAAATTGCTTTCTGGGTGTAAATTATAAATTAATCCGCTAGGTAAAGTGGTGGCTCTTGATAAAACATAGTCTTCTAAACTTCTGTTTGTTGTTAATAACTCAATATTTTTCATTAAAAAGTTAAGTTTCCTAATATTGGTTTATTAGTATTATTTATTAAATTTACAACTCCATCAATTGAAACATTAGAAAAAGTAGGATTTCTTCCTGTAGAATCTCTTGTATCAAGAATCACTTTTTTAATTTGGTCTATACTTAATTCATCCAATCCAAATGTTAAATATTTTTTAATTGGCAATAAATTAATATACCTTTTTAATTCTTTCTTAATCTGCACTTGCATATCATTTGTATTTGGAGATAAACTTGATATTGCTACATTTATATTAACAAAACTAGGATTGTTAAAAATACAATTTACAAATTCAAACTCTAAAGCTGCTTGATTATTGGCAATAAAATTATTTTTAATTTCAGTTAAAGCTTCATTAGAATAATTTGAAAAATCAATATTTGCATCATAGATAGATAAAACAAAATTAATATAAATATTTTTAGCATCTTCTTCTGTAAAAATATAGCAAAAATTTGCATTAGTATTATCTTTTATATAAGTCTTATATTGAAAAAGATTGCCTGGATTCTGAGGAGTTGTTAAAAATTCATTTATTCTATCTCTATAAACAATTATATCTTCTATATCGCTGCCATCCAATATTCCGCTATAAGGAATATAAGTTTTATTTATCCCCTCAATATTGCTTCCTATTATAATTACATCGGTATTTGTTAGATTAGCATTTATAGTCGCATCAACACTTTGTATTTCTACAATAGCTCCAAAAAAACTACCGCTAATTATGCCAGTAGCTACTTGATTACTACCTTCATTGTAATATCTTATCGTGTTTGCATTAATTAATTCTATCGCTTGCGTTCCATTAAAAATACTTTCGTTTGCACCGCTAATTATAATTTCCAAGTCGTTAGCTAACTCATGGCTGTTTATTGTTGCATAAGCATAATTATCTTGCCTTATTAAACTGCTAATTATAAATTTTTGCTCGACACAATCTCTTTGTATAGTTGTTTTATAGCTTAGACTATTTGAACCAGATAGCTCTGTATTTACTGGAATTGTTATTGTTGTTGATTGAGGTATTGCAGTAATAATAATTTTTCCTTTTGCAAATTCCGCTTGTTTTCTTCTTATTTTATTAAAAGTATCAACAATTCCCATATTTAAAATAAATGCCTCTGTGGTAGATATAAACGGCATTGTAGCCTGCATAATAGCATAATTTATTGTTTTATATAAATCCGATTCTCCTATTGCCATACTGGTAGCTATTACCATTGCAGTTGGGTCTTTATCTACTTGAAGCTCTCCATTTGAATTAATAAAAAAGTCAGTTTTTTTTTGATTATATAAATCTGTAAAAGTTTTACTTGGTAATGCCATTAAAAATTCAAGACTAAATCTTGCTCCATAATATTAATTGAAATAGATAACTCATATTCTGCAGTTTTTACAATATCTGTAATTTTTATATTTTTATTAATAATTCTATTATTAAGATCTCTATTGCAAGCAAAATTAAAATTTGACTCTATAAACTCAATTGTTTTGTCGTTTATTACTTGCTCTACATAGCCTATCCAAGCAATAGAAAATATAGGTCTTTGCTCTAAATAACTTGCAATATAGCCTTCTTGCTTGTAAGAAGTTGGAATCAATTCTTTATAAGCCCTTCCGAAACATAATAAATTATGCTTTGCAAAAGATAAATTATTATCTTCTTTTACAATTGCTCCGTTTTTAAATTCTATATCAAAATAATTTTTATTATTATTCTTTACAAGACTCCAAGCCATTATTGCCCGCTATTTATAATTTTATGTGTTGTTGCATCTGATTCAGCTCCAACAACAGCAATTTCTTTGTTATTAATATATAATTTACCTCCAATTACATTTAATTCTATTCCATTAAGAATAAATTTTCCTGTATTTAGAGATATATTTTCTAACGATGAGATAGTAGTATTTTTATTTTCAATTTGCAATAATAAATTAGTTCTAAAAATAATATTATTACTATCTCTACCAACAAATAAATCTAAATTTTCTATTTTATATTTTTTAATTAAAGTAGAGTTATCAATATTGACTATATTTGACATTAAAACTCCGTATTCGTCTCTATAAGTAAGAGAATAAGCATGGTTATTAACGCTCATTAAGCCATCTGGATAAATAACTTCGCTTTCAGCATCTAATTCACTTCCTTCGTGTTTGTATCTATTGAAAGATAAATATAGCTTAGCAGAATTTATATTGCTAATATTGGCTAATTTTTTAACATTTCCTTTTTCGTCTTTAAAGAAAAATTCTTTTATTTTTTCTAATATTACCATTATCTTTTTTTTAAAGTTGAAAGTTTATGTTTTGCATTCACATTGTCGTCAAAACTTTCTTGAAATGAAACATTCAAAGTTGTTCTTATCCCATTAGTTGCATCTATTGAAAAAGAGCTTCCGATAATTATCATTTTTGAATTAATTAAATGTATTTCATCCGAAACATGAACAGATCTATTTGGTTTAAAAAAATCTTTATTATCATCATATAAAACACCATCTAACTGATAAACATAACTATTAGCACTTGCATTTAAGCCTAATATTGATTGATTAATGCCGTTTTTTAAACCTTCATAAGTGACTTCTCTATTAATAGTTTTTACCATTTGTATATTAGGCAGTCCTTTTTCATAAATAACAATAAGAGAGGTATGCTTATCTTTAACTTTTGGTTTTTTTCTATTAATTGAAGGGTTTAACACAACAATCTTAGAGGCATCATTATTGTCTTGTCCTATTTTCCTTACATTTGATACATTAGAAAACTCTGGGTTGCCAGTTCTTGAATTAAAAGATAAATTAATTTTATAAACTGGCTCTAAATAGCTATCATATTTTTCAACATATAAAGTATCGCTACCATTAGAATTTAGCAAAACTTTATATATAGAGCAAGCTTCATCTATAATTGTGATTGCTTTTTCGTGGACCGCATGTTTTACGACATTTTGAGTTAATTTTATATTTTTAACATTTAAAGCATTTTTTATAAAGTCCGTTGCTATTACTCTTTTTTGAGGATAATTACTATATTTTAAATAATCTAATTCTTTTAATATTCCAGCCATTAACATTTGTAAACTTGCATGATTTTTAAAAAATAAGATTTTTATTACTTCGCTATGAAAAAGTGGGAAAAATCTATCATTAATATTAAAACTAATAGACATTGCTTGATCCTGTAAAATTTCAGTAGAAATCATTTTTAAATTTAAAAATCCCTGCACATACAATTTATCATCAATTATAACAGAGCCTAACATAGCTTGTTTATTCGCCATATCAATAGCAAATTGAATATAACTTGAAAAAGGGACAATAAAATTCATTTGAGCTGTTCTAATAGCTAAACCTTGACTTATTGCATGACTACAAGTTATAGAATTGCAGGCAAAATATTCTTGATTATCTAATAAAATTTTAACACTTACATTATTGGCATTTTCCATTATTTGTCGCTTATAACTTTTATTTTTCCAATAACATTGCCAACATTAAATATATTATTTAATTTTATTGTATCATCTAAATAATTCAAATTGCCATTAACTTTATATACAATCGTTAAAATAGAAGTTGGAAGAAGGCAATTAATTTCAACAATTTTTTGACTATTATTATATAAATAATTATATTGCTTATAAAACGCTATTCTAAACAAATCTAATTGCATTTTAAAGTCATTAGTGGCAAATCTTTTGCTAATTATATAATTATAAATTTTTTCAGTATTATTTCTTAGTTTTTGCAGATCGATTAAATTCATTGATTGAATTTCATTTGTATTTTCATAAATGCCAATAATTAAACTAGTTAAAATAAAAACCTTAAAACAATCATTTCTATCTCTTAAATCATTTGCATTGTAAGAGTCTCCAGCGATATCTTCGTTAAAATCATTTTTTAAAATAGTATTAGAAACATCCTGTAAAAAATTATTGCTATATTCTAAATCTGCTTTTTTATTACCACTTTTAAATAAATCTTTAAAAGTATCTCCCATTAATAAAATACGATCCATTATTGCTTTTACATCGTTTGGAGTGTTAATTACTGTATTTTTTATTGCACTAAAAGCATTAAATACAGCGGAAACTCCACCTAGGACAACATCTACTGAGTTTTTAACTGAATCAAGTGGAGCAGTAATTACAGTTTGACTTGAAGCTATACCTTGGCAAATATTACTAATTGCATTAGCATAATCATTAATTGCTCCAGTAAATTTAGCTATTTTTTCATTAAGTCCACCAACAAATTTAAAGATTTTTTCTCCCATTTGTGTCATTTTGTCAAAAAGGCTCTTTTTATCAGCACCACTTGCTTTTTCTGTATTTAGATAGTCTAAATAAGAACCAAATAAATTATCTGTATTTAAGGCTGGATTTAAGGCATCAGTAATAGTAATTTTAATAGAACCAAAGAAATTAAAATATTTTGTAACTTCACTAAATTCTAAAATATTAATTGGAACTGCTGGGAAAAAACTACAAATTATAATGCACTGCTCTCCAACTTTTACAAAATTATAAAATTCATAATATTCTTTCTCATCTTTAAAAAATACATTAAAAGAAATTTCAGTGCTTCCAATTCCTAAATATTGAAATGTATCATTATTTCCAATATTTCTATTTACAACAGCTTTATAGTTATTTTTTTCGTCAAGTGGAGCATCTGAAACAACATTTATTTCTAAATAATTTAAGAAACCTTCTTTTAATAATACTACATTAGGAGATATACTTTCTAATAATTTCATAATGCGCTCATCCAATCAAGAAAAGGCTTGGCGTTGGGATTTCTGTCGCCCTTACCTGTTTTAGGAGGAGTAGTAGGAATTTTACCATCTGGTGAATAATCAATTGATTTTTCACTACCTTTTATTACTCCTTTTTCTACTGCTTTCGCCATATCAATAAAAAAAGCACCACCAAACGGATTGGCTATATCTTTATTTTTTTGAAAATACATTTCTTGAAATGCTGGACTGTCTTTTGTAGTTCCTTCAGGTAAATTCCATTGTTTAGCGAGATATTTAATTGAGTTTTCTCCTAACATTGATGTAGCTTGCCCTCCAATCTCAGCTTTAAAAAACTTTTCTTCAAACCAGTTTTTTGTTGTTTCAGCATTAATTATTTCAAATAATGTTTTTAAAAGAAGGGTTAATCTTCCAACTGGAGTAAGTAATAAAAAGAAACTAAGTCCTAATGTTCCAATATTAGAACCTAAGGCATTTAATAAACCACCCTTGTTAAAATCTTCTATAACTCTAGTAAAAGCTGTGAAATCTACTAATAAAGGAATGCTAGCTAATAAATTTCCAGTTAATTTAAAATTTCCTTTGGTAAAGTAAGAGGCTAAAAAATTGGCATACATTCTCTTAATAAAACCAATTCCAATCATTCCTATTGGTATTAAAAGAGTTGTTAAAGCTAATTGTATACCTCCACCCATAGCTTTATCACCAACAGTACCCTTTCCTGTAAATAACCTATTAAATCTATCCTCTATCTTTCCTAAAAAATTTGATATTTTATTCATTCTATCTGCTACTAAATATGTGTTATCTAAAAATCGTCCAAAAGCAGCACTTGTTATCAATATATTCGTAGATAATCTATCTGAAGCTCCAGTTAATTGCTTCTCTCTAAGAAGAAATGCCTCTTTAACTTCTGGTCTAGCTCCAATTTTTTCTAATACCTTAGCCATATCCGCAAATGGAACATTCCCTTTTATTGGTTTACCAAATATCTCTTGATACACTTTTTCTATATCAGCTAAGCCAGACGCAGACATAACTCTTATATCTTGAACAGGAGAAAAAAAGCCCCTTGATACACCTTGCCTATATTGCTCTATTAATCTTTCAGTTCCTTCTCTACCGACACCAAATGATGAAAAAAGCATAGCTAAATCTTCTATTTTTTTTGTAGCTTGTTCAAGATTCATAAGTCCAGAACTCTTAGCGGAAGTTATTGTTGATTTAACTAAACTATATGATGACGGCAGATCAAGACTTGTTTTTTCAGCAATTTGACGCGCCAATTTATCATATTCTTCTGTTTGTGAAAGCGCATATAATGATAATGACCTTGTCTCATTTTCTATTGACATTGCATTTTTTACTGATAAAATAGAGCCTGCTAAAGCTGGAAGTGTTCCTCCATAAAAACTAGCACTACCTATATCAGAATATAAACGAGATTCAGCATAGACACCTCTAATTCTTTTTTGTTGCTTAAAATACACATCTCTTTCTTTAGACTGTTCCGCTTGAAGGGCAGTTTTTTCATTAGACAGTATTTTTCCTTTATTAGCTAGTATTTTTCCTTCATTAGCTAGTATTTTTCCTGATATATCTAAAGTTTTTTTTTCTATGTCTAAAGAGGCTTTTTTAGCATTTGTAATGCTTTTTGCTTTTAAAATGCTATTTGATATTGCTTTATTAAGTTTTTTATCGGCTAAAAATCCTTCAATTAATTTATTTCTTTTTTCTAATGAAGCTAATTCTTTTTTATTTTTAGTATCTTCAGTTTTACCTTTTTTCTCTATGATCGCTAATTCTAAATTACCTTTTGTTTGCAATAAGCTGTTTGATATTGTTTGATTAAGATTTTGATTTTTTAATAGATTTTCGCTTAATTTACTTTTTCTTTTAAGCCCCTTAATTTCTACTTCATTTAAGTCTTTTAATTGCTTAACTCTACTAGTAAAAGCTTTTTGAGTTTGTTTATCTAGTGTTTTACTTGTATTTTCCGCAACTTTGGAAAGGCTATTTAATGATTTTTTAAATTGCTTTTCAATATCACTAAATTTTGATATGGCTTTTACAGTTAAATTTATCTGATAATCATTCGCCATTTTATTTTTTTATTTATTATTTAATTTATGTTCTGCTTCTTTTACTTCTGTAAAAAATTTTAAATATTTTTTTAAATCAAAATAACCAATTGTTTTAATATCTTGAAATGATAAAGCCCCTTTAAAGAAATATAATATTTCTGGCTCATATTGATTGCCCAAATCAAATATTGATAAGATATCTTCTGTCTTAAATTCTATATTGCGGTTTTTAATATATCGTGTAAGCTTCTTGAAGGAAAATGTTTCAAAAAAAAACTAACATACTCTATAATTAAATCCTCTTGTAAATATACTTTACTTCCTATGCTTGGTAAATTATCATTATTTGTAATTACAAGATCAAAAGAAGTTTGCAATACTTCGTTATTAAATTCTCTAAATACTTTTCTTTTTAAAAATAAAAAAATACTATCTAAATTATCAAAATAATTAGTTTGAGCATTATTGTAATTAAACAATTCTTTTATTGAATTTTTTATTGACTCAAGCCTCTCTTCAGCATTTAACGGCTTTTCTTCGGTAGGTTTATTTTTTGTTTTTTCAATAGCCTCCATTAATTTAGCCTTCTCATCTTCATTCATTTTCATAAAATTTCTAAGAGATTCCTCTTCTATTTTTTTTTGATAATCATTTAAAATAGTTGAGATAGTTTTTAAATTACTTAAATCAGATCTATTAGGTTCTTCTAATAAAATTTCTACATAACTCTTATCAACATTATTATCATTAGCTTTAAAAGAATACTCTTTATTTAAAAATATTTGTAAATAATTTTTATTATTAATGTTTTTTATTTCAGAAGATTTTATGTAGTTAGTCATTTTTTTATTTGTTAAATTTTATAGTCACTTTGTTTGTTTGCGAAGTATTGCTAATTGTTTGCAAGCCTTTTGTGCAAATGACATTATTGAATATTAAAGCTCCAAGGTCTGGTCTATTAATAGTCGCTTTTCCAATGAAATTATTTTTTTCAGGATTTTTTAGAATAGCATATAATTTAGGATATTTTTTGACTTCATCTTCAGAAATTTCAAATTCAAAGCCTTCAGTCATTTTAGGAATAAAGCTTCCTTTTTCCGCTCCTCCATTAGTCATATAAGATTTCCATTCGTGAGAGGTCGTATCCATTACTAATGAACTTATTTGCTCGCTAGTACAAAGTGAAAAAAAATCAACTCCTAGTGCTGAAAAATTGCAAGTTGTTTGTGCCATATTAATTTTAATTATTTATTGAAAGAAGTGATTGCCAAATTTTTAATTGTTTCAACTAAATTAAATAATAGATTCATTGATAGCGTTTGAGATGAATCAAATCTAATTGAGTTTGTTAAAATTTCATCATAATCTATCCTAGCTTGAGAATTATTTTTGATTAATCCTGAGAATCTATCAAGATATTTAGAATCCGTAGTATCTGTTCCATCAATAATATCTCTATATTTTTTGAATATAGCGATTATATCTTCTTTATTATAATTTAAACCAATGCTAACTCCAAATTCATCATAGTTTTGCTCTCCAGTAAAATCAACTGGAATAAAATGCTCCACATAAAGCTCTCTTATTGCTGAAACTGAAAATAATTTATTTAATTCTTTATAAATAGAATCGCTTGATAAAGAATAACAATTTCCTAAAAATACAGAGTTATCGGTTTTTTTATCTATTGAAATAAATTGCTTTAATTCAATTTTTTTTATTTTAGAATAATCTATAAGTGGTTTATTAGAAAAATTATCTTTTTTCTCAATAACTAGGATGCTTCTAGTTAAATTATTAACAGAAATAGGATTAGCAACCGCAAGAGCATCTAATTCAGTATCGGTTGATAAATCAATAGAAGTTGCTTGAAAGATATGATAATCTAAAGCTTTGTTATTATATAATAAAACATCATCAAATTTGGCTTTTGCATCTATTACTAAATTTGATACAGAAAATCCATAAGGAACAACTACATAATCAAAATCTAAAATCTCTAATTTATCTCCATTTTCATCGGTAAGATTAAGAATATTTGTAATATCTACCGAACCAGAACCAGCAGTTGTTTGAGTAATTACAGTTGAAATGCCAGCAGGAATTGTTGATTTAATAATTTCAAAAGTAAAATTTTGACCTATTAACCCTTTATGTGATGCCGTTAATATAACATCATTATCAGTTACAGAAGCCGTATAAACAGAATTTAATTTAGCATTAATTGCGGTATTTATTGCTGCTGCAATTTGATTTTGCGTCATTCCTGAAGTAATTTCAACTTCAACAATAACATCGTTATCATAAATATTAGCTAAAACAGGATGATATCCAATAGCAATATTTTTAAATGCTCCTGTTTGCACTGTAGAGTTATTTAAAAAATTAGTACAAGAGGCTTCTTCTGTAAAGATTGAAGCAAAAGCACTAACTGTTTGAGTCGCTATTCTATCAGCATTTAAAGAGTTTATTTTTAATTCTAAAAATCTTGATTCGGTTGCCGTTCCTAAAACTTCTAAATTCAATACTCTTTTAACATCTTCCGCATCATCTCTATAAGAAACAGCCATTAATCTAGGTTTTGTAAAACCATAAAACATTTTTAAAGCATCTTTTATTAAAAAAGATAAATGAGAATTTGCTCCAAAAATAGTATTAATTTGCTCTTCTGTTTTATTTTGCAAATCTTTATAAATACCAGCAACAGCTACATTTGATTGACCTACTAACAAAACCGTTCTATACAAACTAGTTTTTTGAATATTTTTGTTTGTCCAAGATTGTGAAGGATAGCCCATATGATTTTAAATTAAATTAAATTAAGAAACGAAAATATATTTTTATAATATTTTTTAAAAAAATTAAGTCAAGAAAATTATTCATTAATAATCATTGTTTGATTATTAAATTTAACTCTATTTATTAATTTAGATTTTTTACTATCTATTGGTAGAATAATAGCATTTAAATTATAACATACTGAAAATTCTATATCATATTGAATAATAATAGAGCCACCATCAGTTTTATTTACAACACCATCCCTTACCAATGTAATCGGATTTGCTACAATTTTATTATCTTTATAATTAAAATTTAATAAAATTCTACTTATCGCAGAAAACATTTCAAATTGTTTTTTTACAATATCACCGCCACTTGCAGTTTGATTATTTGCATCATCAATGTTCCTTACTAAATAGTAAAGTATTCTTGCGGTATATAATCTATCAATTTTGCCAGCAATATTAGCTTCTAAATTATAACTTTTATCAGTATTATTCCCTGCGCTTCTAACTGGAGTGCCGTTAAAACTTGCTGTATCAATAATTAAAAAATCTTGGTTTATTTCGCTATTTGATTGCTGAAATACATCAAAATCCATTACCTTTATATTGTTAAGTAAATGATATAAATAAATTGGAATTGTTTTATCGACTTTAGATATATCATCAACCATGTTATAAAGGTTTGCATCAGCAACATAGCTTAATCTATTATTGTTTTCAATCGTAAATGAATGTAAGCCATTAAAGCCATTATTATAAGCAAAAGAAATGTAGCCTAGATTTTCTTCTACTGTAATGATAGAAATATTATTTACAGGCTGAAGAATTACATCTTTGCCACTTAATAATACTTTATAATTAGTGTTATATGTATTATTAGAAAATCCTTTTAGCGTTACTATTTCTTCGTTAGAAAATCTTGTCTCTAATTCAAAATTAACAACAAAACCATAGCCAAGTCTTTGCTCAAATCTAGTTATTTGATTTTTAATTGAAACATTGCTAACAGTAAAAATATTATTAGGGTTTAACTGATTATTAATTATTAAGCTTAATATCGCGTAGTCTTCAGGCTCAAAAGTTAAATACACTTTATTGCTAATAAGACTATCAAACTCAATATTTTTGACTACAACTCTTTCTCCATAATTTATTTTTGTATCAGGTAAATATTCAATTAAAAAATTACCAATAATATTTGCCAAATCTATCATATATTTTATTTTAAATTTTTTCTAAATATAGCATTAATTTTTGCCAAACTTTTATTTTTAGTAATTAACATTGTTGGTCTTTTTCTACTTTCAGAGACATCAAATTCCCAATATTTCATATAATTAAATTCATTACCAAATTTTAAAAAACCAATATCAATAACAGACCCTGTAATAGTGCTTTTAATCTTTTTTTCAGAATTTCCAGTGTCTCTTGCTAAAGATTCGCCAGCGCTAGACCTTCTTAATGGACTTGCGGGGTATTTTCTTCTTTTAGCTTGATAATTTTTTATTTCACCTTTTTTTGCTTTTCTTAATTGTTTTTTTAAATTTTCTTTTACAACTAAAGCACTTTCATGTAAAGTTTTTCTTATTTTAGATTTAGTAGTAAATTTTATTTGAGAAAAGACTTGATTTACTTGATATTCATCAAAGCTTATCTTCATATCTTTTTTAAACCAATAATAACACTGATAAAAGGAGTGAATTGATTTGCTTTATATAAAACTCCATCTAATCTTACTTGAGATAATTTAGAAACTCCTAAAACATCATAAGTGCTACCTAAACATATAGCCTTATTAAAATCAATATTATTAATGTCAAAATAAGACAATATTAATTCCTTTGAATTATTCCCATCTTTTATTCCTGCAATTATATTTTCTTCGTAAGAAGCCGTGCTTCTATCTTTTATGTAGCATTTTTTTTGCAATACTAAGTTAGAGCTAATAGTGTTTTTTTGTATTTGATTTGAAATTGAAGTATTTATTTTTTTTACATAAAACTCAACATCATACCCCATTAAACCATTAATATTATTATTGCTATTAATGGCATTAGAGCAACATTTTCCACCTAACCAAACCATGTTATGCAAAATAAATTAAAGGTTCAGCTATTGAAAATTTGCTATAACAATCCTGTATTACTTCGCTGTAAATATCATTGCAAAAACCATTTAAACCATCTATTATCATTGCCCCCTGCATTGATAAACAATCTTTTATTTGAGGCTTTAAATCAGTAAAATTATTATTTAAAAAACCAGCTTTAAATTCTATTTGAAAATTATTTTCTATTCTAAATAAACATAATTCGGTAATGTCATTTTTTAATATAAATTTTTTAGGTGTTTTTAACAATTCATTAGTAAAATAATAGTTAGCGGGATCTAATGTTGTTTTTTGATTTGCATTATTCCAATCCCAAGGGTAATATTTAACGCTATTAATTTCCCTTATATTTAAACAGTTTGTTGATAAATAATCTGAACTATCAATAACTTGATTTATATAATTTTCATTAACTTCTAAAAAATTTACCATCGTTTTGTCAAGTAGAATATATTTTGTATTCTCTTCCCAATTTTTAATTAAATTTGGTATAATTACATTTTGAATATACAAATCTTTAGATGTATCAGTTGTATTTTGTGTAAAATATTGGCTTTTTGATTTTATATCAACTAAGACAATAGGGTATGTTGTGGTGTTTTCATTTAATATTTGCTTATTTTTTAAAATTTTATTAACTAGCATTTCTTTTTGTTTCAGTAATAAAGCCTTTATCAATATATTCCTGAACTTCAATGCCAAATATATCTTCTAATTCTTTAGCAGTATAATTGCCTTTTTTTATTGCTTTATTTTGATATTTAAAAGCTTTTTCTATTACAAAAATAATAGAAACAAGTTCTTCAGACTGTTCTTCTTCAACAACAGAATCTTCAAGGGTAAGTTCTTCAGACTGTTCTTCTGTAATATTTTGCAAAACAAATTTAGTATTAATAATTTCTAAAAATTCTTTTAATTTAGTGCATTTAATTAAAAAATTAAAACTTTTAATATTTTCTTCTAAATAATCTTTGGTATATGTTTCATCTTTTTTTAACAAAAAGTTATCAGTATTTGATACAATCTTATAATCATTTAAACAATTATAAATAACTGACTCTGCAAGATTTTCTTTTTTTAATTTATTTATTTTCATAATTCTAATATTTATCAATTGGCTACCTTAAAGGTAGCCAATTGATTATTAACTAAGCAATTTTAGTAAATTTTTCATTACATGCAAAAATAGCACTTAAACTGAAAGTAATGGTTGGTGTTCCAGAGCCTATGGTATTCACTCTAAAATATTTATAATTTTCAGAATTCACAATATCAAAATCAAATTGTATTGAAGTTTTTCCTACTGCAGATAAAATACTTTGATCAAAAGCACTAACTGCAATATTAGAAACATCGTCCCCTGTAAATGGCTCATTAGCAGAAAATATAGAATTTGGAGCTAACTGATCTTTTACAAAAGATTTTACTCCTGTTGCAAAATTTTGATTGCTACAAAATTCAACAGAATGAAATCCAATTGAACCAGCCTCCCTTACTAAAACAGATAAAACTATTCTAGCAGATATGTATTGATTAATTAATAAAGGACTGCCATATACAATACCGTTAGAATTTATTGAGGTTTCAGGTAAAGCAGTTATTTCTTTTATATTTGATAAAAGATGAGAAAGATTTGACATTTTTTTTATTTAATTAAGATTTAATATAACCAAGTGCAAAAGTATTTGCATTAGTAACCATTCCGAATTGCTCTCCATACATTCCTATGATCCCTTTGTCAAGACCACCTTGTATTTTAATGCCAGTAATATCTCTTCCAAGATAAGGAACTCCTTTTCCAAAAATATATCCTTGAGTTAAGTCGCCAAGTAAAGCAAATACTTTACCAGACTGAGCATTGGTATTTGTATCCTCATAAAGATGGGTAATATTTTGTTCTGAAGTAAAGCTTTGATAATTTTCAAAACCTTCTAAAAAATCCGATAGATCTTTAGCATTTTGATTTACAGATGTTCTACCCATTACTGGAACTACTGGAACAAGAATTCCGTTAGCGTTATAATAATTAATTCCATTAATAGTTTCAAAAATTTCTTTAAAATTACTATGTCCATCAACGGCGTCGTTTACAAAGAATTGATTAATCACAGTAAATGGCAAATACAAAGCGCAATTTGGACTAGATAAAGTTTCTTTACTAAGCATAGAAGCTAGATTAAGAAGATCTTGCTTAGACACTCTATATCCTTGAGACGCTATTGCTTTAACTCCTTTTTGAATATTTTCTTTAATATATTGAGCTATTCCTTGGACTCCTTTTAAAATACCGCTAGAAGAAGATGCGTTTCCAGAAAATATTTGTTGAGAACAACTTTTTAAAAATTTAGAAGTTAATATACTAACATATCTATCAATTTCTTGATTAGCTTTCTGTCTTAACTCTGGAGAGCCATTTACTAAAGACCTTACGAATCCTGGAGATAAAGTGATATAAGCGCCAGATAAAACTCCCATTGCTTGGATTTCTTGCATTAAAGTTCCATCAACTTCTTTTAGTTTCTCAAACTCGCCGAATTTTGAAAAGTCTATATTAGTATCATCATTAATTGTATATTTTATTGAATCAGAATATTCAAAATCTATAATTCTTACTTTATTAAGTAAAAAATTGTTAGTTCCAGCATTTAAAGTGTGAGAACCAGCATCAATCACTTTTCTATTAAAAGCCGAACCAAATCTAGCATTATTAAAAGTATTCATTACACTTTTATTAATAGTAGAATCTTCTTTTGCTAAATCAGCAAGTTGCAATTCTTGTTTGCCATCTTTTAAAAATGTAAATACAGCATCTCTAATAACGGATTGCGATTTATTAATTACCTCATCTGTATTTGAAAAACCAGAATCATCGCTTTGTTTTTCTTTTAACAAAACTTCAGTGTTTAATTTAAGTTCTGAAAATTGCTCTTTAAGAGAATTCATATTTGATTTTAAAACTTCATTTTCTGATTTAATTTCTTTAAATTTCTCAGACTCAATAATATCCAATTTGTCAAAAATAGCTTCTTGAGATTTATTGATTTTTTCACCAATATCTTTATTGATATCTTTGCTGATACCATTAATTGAATCGATTACTATTTTAGCATCGGTATTTTCGACTACTATTTTATTTTCTTCCATATTATTTTTTATTTTTATTAATAATTTCAGCCACTTGGCTAATTAAATTTATTTTCTTCTCAACATTAGAAGATTTATTGACAATGGACTCTTGACTTTGAGTCTCAAATACTTTATTATTTTTGTTATTAAAAATATTCGCTAGCTTTTCCACAAAATTATTTATATTAGTATTAGAAAAATTTTCTATATTTTCTTTTAATAAATTAATCGCACTCATTTTTCCATCAATTTCAGTCTCAATTCTTTGATTAAGGGTTTGTGATTTAACAATTATATCATCGTAATTAAGAAGCTCTAGCCCTTCCTGCTTTCTAACAATATTAATTTTTTTGTATAAAACCGCTAAAGTTGTAGCTAGTTTATTTTTTTCAGTCTCATTTAGTATTTTAATGCCAAATCTAGCTCCAGCAAGATATCCTCTTATGGCAATTATAGCCCTAGAGTTAATCATTGGCTCACCATCTATAATATCCACTATTTGAAAATGGTAACTGTCAAATAAATCCTCTTTACCGCTCTCTACATACAAAAAAGCATTTTTATATAAAGCGCTAGGTTTATCAACAGAATCGCTATATTCTTTCCAATTTTTATTAGCTTCAGAATCGCTCCAAGTTTCAGATAAATGTATTGGATATTTAGGAATTTTAAGAAAACTCTTAAATATTAATACTTCAGCAGTTCTATCTATAGGATCTTCAGTTAAAGCGATCTTTTTTAATTTTAATTTTTTCAATAAATCATATTGTAATGATTTTTTAGACTCAAATCTATTGCCTTTTAATATAGAGTCTTCATTGCTTGCCGACATTGAAGCAAATAATTTTTTATTTTCAAATAGATTGATTAATTTATTAAAAAATTGAGGATTGTTATTTTTCCATTCTTCATCTACTTTAAAATCAGCATATAAACCATCTTCTTGCTTATATAGCTTATCAATACTTTTACAGATTGTAATTTTGTCTTGATGATCCCAATCTATAACAACAATTGGTTTAGAATTAGACTTGTTTATTGCTTCTAACTGCTCATCAAAAGCATTAGGCGATACCTCATCATTATAAGTATCTATTTTATTAAAAGAGCATACTCTTAACGATATATTTCCATCTTTACTAAAGTTTATTTTAGTATTTTGATTGGATTTAATAATTTCGTCCATTTTTTTAAAATTTATTTATGTATAAAAAGATTTCCTATATTATAATAATATAAATGTCAATTGTTATATTACAAAGAAATAGATAAATTTATATTGCAATTTATTTAATAATAAGTCAATATCTATTTTACAAGTAAAATAAATTAAAGCAACCAATAATGTTAAATAATATACTTAATTTAATAAGAAAATCGCACACCTCTAATAATTTATTGCAAAGAAATATTGTGGTAAACACTAATGGCGAAATATTAAGTAAAAATAAACTTACAGATTTAGAGCATATTAGAGTAAATGCAACGGTTGCAACAATATTAAAAAAACAAATAAGCATTATTAATCAATGCAGTCTTGTTATCAAAGAAAAAATAGAAGGTTTAGATGTTAAAAGTAATAATATAGTAGCAAATAAGTTTTTAAACTGGCTAAATAATCCTAATTGCAGACCGTACCCAACTAATCAGGCACAAATTATAGAAAATATCATAAAACAATATACATATTATGGCAATTCTGCAATTGTATTTGTTTTTGATAAAGAAATTGGAATAAATAATTTTAAACATATTAAAATAGTAAAAAATTTAAAATTAATTAGTTACAATGAAAATAAGGTGGAATATGAAGCATCATTTAATAATCATTATAACTATACTTTTAAATACGATGGCGTAAGGCAAAATTATGTAGCTAACGATGAAAATAATAACAAAATGGTTTTGTGTTTATTTGAAAATTTTGATTTTGAAAATAATTGTTATGCAGGTTCTTTTGAAGGAGTTATTGAGTATATTAAATTGCAAAATTCATTATCGGAGTTTGCAAGAAGTTTTCACTCAAATTCTTGCATGCCCTCATCAATTATTACTATTACCACTTTAGATAAAAAAGGAGCATTAGACTTAACCGCTCATGAAAAAGAAAATTTTGAGTCATTAATTTCTAATCTTAGAGAACAGATGATAAATGCTTCAGCTAATGGCAAAGCCATAATTGTAAATAAGCCTAATATGAATATTGAAATTAAGCCAATACAATTACCAACAAATGCTACTGATAATATTTCATTTCACGATCTTTGTTCTCAAAAAATATATGCTTTTAATGACGGTGGGAATAGAAGTGCTTTTGAAGGCTTAAATGAATACTCAAATAATGCTGAAATTAAACTAGTTGATTTATATCACGGAACAATTAGGGTCGCTAATAACATTATATTAAATTCACTAGATAAGTTTTTTAGAGATTTATTTAAAAATAGAATTATTTTTCAAGAAGCTAGTAATGTAAAAATACCTAATATAAATACAAAAGATTTATTAAATATAGAAAATATGTATTTTCAATTTGATATTAGTAATGTTAAAGTTTTTCAAAAAGATACGCTTTTAGAAATTATTCAGCTATGGAAAGATAATCTTATAACTTTAGAGCAAGCAAATGAGTTTTTAAAGCAAATTAATGACAAATATTCTGGAATAACGGTAGACAAGGGATTAAAAAATAAATATTACTTTGATTTTGAAAAACAGAAACAAAATAACTCAATAATCTAACACCACAAATTCAGCATTAAAGTCATAGGTTGCACTTAGCTCACTAAACACTAAGGCATCTATAATATTATCAACTATATCATCGTGTTCGTGCTTATCATCGTGACTAAAAGACTCACATTCAAGTAGAATTGGTTGTATTATATCATTTTTAATATTTGAAACACCGCTAATTATATTATTTTCATTTGGTAAAAATACTTTTTTATTTTCAATCTCTCCTAAAACGGGTATTAATCTTGCATATTTATTAGTTGTCCTCGAAACGGGCTGAACTGTGCCAAAAAACTTTCTTTGATTCATTTGTATAAAAACTTTACTAGAAGATACATTTTCTATTAGTATTTTTTGAACTCCATACCTATGGCCGCATTTAATATAAAATGCCTCCAATCTATCATTGGCTTCTAAACCAATTTCTTTAAATCTCATCATATCAAGCAGGTATAATTTTTTATCATTAATTCCCCAGTAGCAAAAAACATTGTAATCGCTATATCTTTTTGCCTCTAAGGCGTAGTCAGTAGTGATAAATACTTTGCTAAATTTTATATCAATTAAATCTTCATCAGTATAAGATTGAAAACAATTAATGTTAATTAACTGATCGCCCATATCTTGAAATTCTCCTAAAACAAATCTTTTATAAGCTAGTTCGCCCATTGCTTTAATTGAGTTTATATAATTACTACTAATATAAGGATTATCAGTAGGATTAACATTTGCAACAAACATTGATTTTGATAAATTCTCATCTAAATCCAAGCCCGTGATCGGATTTTTTTTCTTTATAAAATAGGAATAAGTCCAATGGTTTCTATAGGGCGGGTTAAAATCGTAATAAATAACCGTATTCAGATATTTTCCATATAAATTTTGATAAGCTTTATCAATTTCCTTTTTTTGAGCTAAACGAGATGTGATTGTTTTTCCAGAGAATAACAAATCACTTTTTAAAGAGCTACACTCGTTCAAATATAATGTTGTTGCCTCCATACCTAAAACTCTTTCAAGGGAATTGTCAGTAGAAAGTCCAACACAATATATCAAAGAGCCATTAGGCAATCTAATAGTTAAATCTTTTTTATTTATTTCAATACCATTTTTCCATTCTTTATCAAAATCAGGTAGCCCTTTAATCATTGTGCTAAAAGGATAAAAATTATTTAATAAATAATTTAAAGTTCCTTTAAAAACCGAGTGTAGAATTGATTGGTTAGTATCTCTAACAATAATATGAGTAGATTCTGGCGCTATATAAGCTCTTATTAGTATATCCCAGCATATTAAAGTAGTTTTTCCACTCCTTCCTCCTCCAAAGAGAGCGACATGCTTGTGCATACTTTTAGCAGGTTTAAATTTTAGAAAATCTGCGTAAACTTCATTTTGCTTTTTACTTGGTTGAAAATATTTTACCGCCATTTGTGATCCCTATTTTTTTTCTGTATCTTCAGGCTTAGCTTCTAAGTTGAAATTTTGCAGACTCCTGTATAAAGAATCTCTTTTGCCTTCTATTTGTATATTTTCTTCTTCTATCAATCTATTGCCATCTAACATAATTTGTTTATTTTCAAGCAACATATTATCCGCTGTAATTGCTGTCATTAATTCCTTACTTTGGTTAAAGCCAATCTCAGATATTTTAGATAATATATCAATAGGCATTGCATCTATTTTTTTTAACAAATCTAAATGTTTATTAAAACTATCTATCGTTTCAACATCCAACATCATGTTATTCTTTTTTAAATTTTGACTAATTTCATATTTAATCTTATTTGAAAAAGTTACGCTAGGAAATCTAATGCTACCATTTTTATCAAAGACGATTTCTTTACTGTTAAGGGATTTTATATAATCATTGCAATATTGCTTTAAAAATTTAGAGTTCTTATTTAATCTTTTTAGGATATTTGTTGCTACTGTACTGTTAAGCTCAATACCAATTACTTTTTTAGTGGTAATTTTAGTTTCTTGCTTAGTCTCATAGCCATTTCTATAAATATTAGTTATCTCTTCTACTAGCACTTCTCCATTTGCCACATTATTGTTTATATTAATATATAGGTTTTTATCGGTTTTATTTAATTCATTTAAGGCAAATAGCTCAAACACTTCAGAGTGAGAAGCAAACAAAATATCGTTAATAACTCTTTCTAATATTTGTAAAGATTGCACTCTTTTTGAATTACCGTTTTTAGAGTTGGCATATATTTCTTTAATGGATGATTTTAAGCTTTTATTAGCAGTAGCCTCCATTTCTTCAAATACGGGGTTTATTTGGAGTTCTTTATTATATTCCTCACAAACTTTATTGAGATAGTCTCTGATGTCGGTTTTTTTTGTGGAAATAAGCTCTGTAATGCTTTTTAATTTATGTTTCGCTATTAAATTTTTTAATTCTTCTATAAATATTTTCATTGATCGGTTTTTTTTGGGGGGATAGTTGGTTAGTGAAACCCGTAAAAAGACAACAAAGTTATATGATATACTAATTATTTTATAAAGTCAACACTTTTCTTTAAAAAGATGCGAAAATAAAAGTCAAGCCTTTTTTTATAAAAAATATTAAAATAATTTGCATTTTTTTGAAAATAATGGTTGACAGTTAAAAATATAAGCTTTATTATGTATCTAACAAAGTTAAAAAACTTTGTCAATTTAACTAACTAACTTAATTACAAATAAATTATGCAATCAATTCAAATAAAATTCTTGCCAGCAACAGACACGAGAGGATCAAGGCTGAAAGCAACTTGCGAGGGAGGAACTATTATAGAGTCTATAAATTATGCTATTGATATAAAAGAACAAAGATTGAATCTGGCTTTCAAACTAGCAAATCAAAAGCTAAACTGGAAAGTTAAAAAATTTTCTCAAGGTTATTTTAATGGCTGCGATTATTATAATATTACTGAATATACTCAATAATAATTATTAATATCAACTAAATAAACTTAAAATTATGAAACTTAACACAAAATTAAAAAAATTAAAATCAAGCAATAAATTAAAAAATTATGCGATTAAATACATTTTAGATGATTACAAAACAGATGATGAAATAAAATGTTTCTTTAGCAATTTATTAAATTACGGTTGTCAATCTGGAATGATATCAACTTTAATTTATTATAATGACACAAAGAAATTTTATATAAAATTTCTTGATGAGATTCATGAGCTAATAGAAGAATTAGAAGATGAGCTTGGCGAGTCAATAAAAGTGAAAGGCAACAGATCAAATTTCTATTCTTGGCTTGCATTTGAGGAAACAGCAAGAAATTTATCAAATGAAATTGGCTTAGATTTCTAAAACTTAACTAACTTAACTAACTAAAAAACATGGAACAAGAAATAATTTTAAATTTTGGCGGCTTTTATGATTCTATACATTCAGACATCATCGATTCACAAATTGAGAAAGACGGGAGCGATGATCATGGTTATTATAATTGGGAGTATGATTTAACAAATTATCAAGAGACAAATAAAAACTATGCTGAAGCTTATATCAAAATAATTAAAAAATATTTATTTGAAAATGATGTTAAAGTAGATATAGATTTTATCAAGATTGAAAGCCCTGCTTATTATAATTTTGCAACGGATCTAATTATAATAAAAATCTTATCAAAAGATCATCAAAAAAAAATTATTAAATTTGTAAAATCAAAATTCAAAAAAGAGTTAGATAAATATATAAAAGATAATACAACATCCCGGGACGGTTACATGTCTTTTTATACTCTAAAAGAGGTTTTAGAAAATAAAGATAATAAATTAATGGAAGCTTGCCTAAAAATGATTAGCAATTTTATAAATGAAGATTTTAAAAACTTGGTAGAGATAGAATTTGACATCGAAAAAGAATTATCAACAAACTAAACAAAAGAAATTATGGAAATTTTAAAAACAAGGGGCGGTAAGATTGCAAAAAGCAAAATTGTTGCAGGCTATAGTAATCTTTATCATCTAATTACAACAAAGAGAATTAACAAAGAAATTAGAACAGAATTTGCTTTATATCGATCTGGTAAATGGATAGATATTCTAATAACGGCGGGTAAATTTAATTATATCTTGCACGAGGAAACAAGATTAACAGATAACAAATTAACAAAGCTACATAATGAAGCAATAAAAACGGGCTTAATAGCATTTTAAAAAACTTAACTAACAAAACAAACTTAAAACTATATGCAAGTAATTACTTTATTTGATAATAATTATCAAACAAAGATAAAAATTAATCAATCTTTACAAATTGAAACAATAGAACAAAATTTTTATAAAAACGGTAAAAAAAAGGGGCTTCCATTTTCAAGTTATAAATATTATTTTTTTAACGATGATTTAATTTATAATAATTTTATAAAACAATATCAAAATATTAAAATTGGATATACTGAAGGAAACCTTGCATTTTTGCATCAATTTACAAGAGGCGATGAATTTATTTTATCAAGATTAAATTTAACTAACTAAAACAACTATGAAATACAAACTAACTGAAAATTTTATCAATGATTTTATTAATTAGATCATTAATTAGATCATTAATGATTTATTTAGCTTTAATAAGCAATTGGATATGCAATAGCATTAATAAGTTATTTGGAGTAATTAAACAACAATTTTCAAAAAAAGGGGGGTTTTAAGCTATATTTTGATGGCAAGGTATATTTGCACCTAAAAGCAAAAAAAACACTAACCTTGCTTATAATATCTCTTTTTTAGGCTATTTTCTAAAAACTTATAGATCTACTACTTGATTAGATTTATTTATTTGCAGGATAATTATATAAAATAAAAATAATTAGCAATATCTTGATATTGCGATCATGGGACTTGAAATTCTTGCAAGAATTTAATGGTAAGAGAATAAATTTATTTCTAGCAAATGCTAGCAATTGGTAGTTTTATTGGCTTGAAGCCTACTGGCATCATTCTCAAGGGGATAATCATTGACAATGTAAAATATATAAAAAGAAGCAAAAAAATATTTTTTAGGCGAGATGATAATTGTCAGTGGTTTTTTCTTTTTGAAAGTTTCTTTTTTGCATCTTAACACAAGATTTGCGAAAGTCAAGAATTATTTTTGATGCAGGTAGGAGTAGGGTTAATGAAGGTTTTTTTAAAATAGATGTAGATAGGAGTAGGGATAGAAATTTTCAAATGGGGCTTGTAATAAGTAAAAAGAGGGGGGAGCAAATGCAATTTTGTATTAACCTTTCATTATAACCCCCCTAACCTCTAAAATTGTTTATAATAAGCGACATGAATTTAAAACTTAAAAAAGCACTTAAACAAAGTAATAAAATTATTCTTGAAGCTAATAAGCTTTTAAAAGAATTTAATCTAAATTACAATGAAACTTTATTAAAAACTAAAAACTTAATTAAAATTTATAAAAATGAAAATAAAAATAATTAGCATTCTAATAGCCCTTATATTAATAAGAGAGAATACAACAAACAATATACCGGAGATTATGCAATGCGATAATAAAGGAAACTGTTGGATGACTCCTACAATTGAAGTTAAAAAATAATTTGCATTTTTTTATAAATAATGATTGACAATGGAAAATATATATTAATAATAAAAAAGTAATTAATTTACAACTTAACTAACTAAACAAAGAAATAAAAAACTTTGTAAAACTTAACAAATGAAAGGAAACTATGGAAGAAAACATTTTATCGCTAACTATTAATAGTAAAATTGCAAAAGTA
>Ga0315909_10001853_pt1 | contig 27876 bp, 36 predicted proteins | sample LakEriMetagenome_11_FD_203527 | JGI IMG/M metagenome (GOLD analysis project Ga0315909, IMG submission 203527) | Freshwater fungal communities from buoy surface, Lake Erie, Ohio, United States - Buoy 2 MA125 | ecosystem: Environmental > Aquatic > Freshwater > Lake | place: USA: Lake Erie, Ohio... | reverse complement strand
CACGCGAAGATATCAAGCAGTCGCTCTATGAATGGTTTGTGTCGCATCCTAGGAAGTTGACAGAGTGGGAAGCATTCAGCAAGAAGTCTGCTCAGAACTTATTGTATCGTTCACTACGTAACCAAGCATTGGACTATTGCCAATACTGGAAGGCTAAGTCATTAGGCTATGAGCCTTCTGATTTATACTTCTATGAGCCAGAGATTGTTGAAGCCTTGCTTCCCTCAATACTACGTGGAGATGTAACAGATGCTCCAGTGCTTAACTTAGGTATGCCTAGCAAGCCGTCTGCTCCAGCAGAGGGTGGCAATATGATGGCTATGATGGCTGAGATTAAGGCTGCATATCTGAAATTAAATACAGAGGATAAACATATTCTTTACCACAAGTATGCAAACTCTTTATCGTATGCTGGTATTGCAGAAGAACTCGCCTTACCTAGTGATGATGCTGCACGTATGAGACATAATCGTGCAATTAAAAAACTCATCACTAGGCTTGGCGGTTTCCGTTCTTATCTAGATAAAGACGAAACAGAACAAGTAGGGCAAGATGAACCCGACAGTAATGAAGATAGAGAACAAGGACAGGAATCCGATTAACGTTTCCTTATCCAAACCTCACCCATCTTTCATGTTCTTCATGTTCTGCAATCTCGTTAGCGCGAGCATACTTAATATACTCTATTAAACCACTAGCCTTAATTAGATAACCCCTTGATGGGTTGGGTTGTATGTCACAGGTAATTGCTTTACCAGAACTGTATACATATTCTGCAAGCCTATGCAAGGGTACAATAAGTGCAGCATCTTCTAGCATGAAAGCCCAGTGCGTAGCCTTACTAACTCTAATGCCTGATGGTTTCCAAGCACTATCGTTTTGATAGTAACACTCTGTCTCTATGTATAGGTTGCCAGTTTCCACCCATCGTCTATCTGTTTTAACTTCTACTGTATCTAGGTGTAGTAAGTCTGCAATCCTACTCTCACCTTCTATGCCTGACCTAAGGTCTAGGTCCCAGTTGCTATCTTTCATCGCTCCTCCAAGTATTGTTTGAACTTGCTATCCCAATCATACGCCTCAAAGTATTCTTCGATGCCTTCCTTGATGCTTGCCTGTAAATCTTGCATCTCATCTTCTGTCATCTATCCTCCTGTCGAGTAGAACCCTGAGCCATTGAACTTAATTGCTGGTGCTGAGAAGATACGCTCCATAGGTTTGTAACAATTTAAGGTATCGCACCTTACGACATACTTCTCGTATTCTTTATGGTGGATGAATACTTCTCTCGTCGCACCACATTTACTACATTTGAAATCATATGTAGGCATTAGTACCAGTTATTCTTTTGATGAAATTTCCATGCCATACAAGGCGTGCCATATCTGTGCATGATATATGCAAAGCCCCTGTCAATTTGTAATGGCGGTGGAGTCTTAGGGTCCATCCCTAAAACCTGAGGTATACCTCCAGCGTTCTTGCCCATCACCTTTATCTTGTTGTATGCCTGATGCCTCCAGTTGGATTCCTTTGTCCATAACTTATGAAGACATCGGTACTGATTATCCGCCCATGCTTGCACTACATCATTAGCATAGGCTTTACTGTCTGCAATCTGCCATTCTCTTGCTGGTGTTATCTTCTGCTCCATTCGGTTAGCCGAACGACTCATAAAACTTACCACTAAAAGAATGACAAGCAAGAGTGCTATCTTTTTGTACATATTACACCTCCAAGTAAGGTCTAACCCTGTTCAAGAATATCATTGATGCTTCTTCTTCGTCAGCGGTTACCTTGCCACTAGGCCCCACTTCATCTGTATATCTAGGTCCAACCTTCCTGCCTGTATTGTAAGGGTCAACGCGATAGTCAAGCCCTCGTTCTTTAGCGATTGCTATTCTCTGTCCAGATAGTAAGCCACCCCAAATGCCATGAGCAAGGTTCTCGGGCTTCATACCTTCTTCTAAACACGTCTCACTGATAGGGCATCTATTGCATACGCCAATAGCATACTTAATCGTTGGAAGTGCTCGCTGTGTCATTGTAGTAACGTTGCCGTTACCTATCGTGGGAAACCACGCATCAGGATTATCATCCAGAGTACATAGGCCTCCAGTTAGTTGACTAATCATCTCCCCACATCCTATCTGGTTCTCCCGTATCGTCCTCTTCTTCTTCCAGTTCTATCCCTAGTGCTATGTCATCATCTAATCGTGGCTCGTAACTCATGCTACCTCCCTTAGTAGTAATCGGACTTGTGCTATACGTGCATTTTGTATCTTTTCGTATTCGGATTTGTACAGTCCCGTCGTGCTTGTAAGTACTTGTAGATAGTCTATAAGTACTTCTCGTAACTGTTCTTTCTGTTCTGTAGTCATGGCTTCCTCTCATAAGTTTGTGTTGGATTTTTGCTGTTCGGTTAACCGAATACTAGAATCCGAAGTAGTTATCATAACGAGCAACCGAACCTTTCTTGTTGTATGAGTATCTATCTTGTTCTGGTGTCCAGCATAGGCATGTATCTGAATAGATACCAGAGCAATCATAACATGACATGCACATCTCACAGTAGTAAGGATTAGCATCCTCGAATGGAATGGCTTGGCAGTTGATACACTCACTGTCTACGTAGACTGATGGGTTGTCATAGGCTGGCGTGTCGCTAGGTGTACCTAGATAAGTAGACCAACCTGATTGCTTATAGGTAGAGTTAGACCACCACATGCCCTCATTGTCCCAGTGACCAGCACTTTCGTTGATGATGTAGCAAGTCTCCTTAGCGTTAGGGTCTAGAGTAAAGATTACAATCTTGCTACCTAATGCCCACTTGCTAACCATAGCCCATACGTGGTCGTCATCTAGTGCAGTGACACCACCCATAGCAGGTAATGTATCCTCTGCAAAGATACGCGTATCGCTACGTCTATCTCCTGCGCTGATGTTGATGTCAAGCACGCCATTGTGTGCTAGGTAAGTATCTGGTGCAAAGGTAGCATCATAAGGCACCTTGAACGGGTGACAGTTATCCTCATTCTTGACACCATGCGTAGCATAGCGAGCATGGAACATAGCATAATTGTCTGGAAACTCCTTACGTACTTCTAGGAACTGCTTGATTACTTTCTTGGCTGACATACCACGACCAGTGACAATGCCATTGGGCGTGATTACTGCAAAGCCGAAGCCATGCGGATTGTTACATGATGCACACTCTAAGTCTTTCTTCTTAGGTGTTGAGTTAGGTGATGCTACTACTAGTAAACACATTATGCACTCACATTCTGTTCGGCTAACCGAACGACTAGTCTATCTATACGGGCTGAAAGTTCTGGGTATAGTGTCTCATTCTGAAATACATACCACATGAAGTTGTCTGCACTAAGCGCACCTTGTTGGATGTCTTGCACAGTAAGAGTTCGGGTGTACTCAACACTGGCATGTGCTAAGTCTAAATGGGCTTTGATGGTGTCACCGTTGATGCTACCTCGGAAGATACGCATCTCTAGTGTTGCTTGATTGTTGGTATTTACTGCTGAATAGCGGTCTGAATTGTGGTCTGTACTTAACTTGTGCTTGAAGGTACGCTTACGGTCAACAACGTATCCATTATCCATGTCCCAGATACGCTCACCGTTTTCATCGCGCTTGTATTCTGACTGATAGATGTCAGTGAACTTAGCCCATTGGTCAGACTCACGACCTGCTAAGGTCGAGTAGAACTGAGGGTTAGAATAGACAAGGTTAAGAAAGCGGTGCATGTGTGCGCCACCATTAAACCCAGTGCGTGAGATGTGAATGTGTAAGCCACAAGTACGGGTATTCCATGACTTAACTCTCATGCCAGACTTACTGCGTAAATCTTCTAGCACTGTCCATAAATCGGTAGCCTCATTCTTGAAGAAGTCATGAGACATAGGATGTGTGACTATCTCGAAGCCGTCATTGAGAGAGCCGTCATGCTTTAGATAGGCTAACTCCATTCCTTCTAGTTGATAGGCGTGCATGGCTGAGGCAGACCTGTCTTCCCAGCCTTCTACTTCTATCTCTAGGCCAAAGAATAGGCGCTCATCCTTCTTGGTGCTATGGAAGATAGCATCAGGTCGGTATGAATAGTCATGGACAATACGATTGCCATTGTAAGTATCCTCTGAGCATCTATCGCACCCTTCATTATTCCATTCATCGCAATCCTCACAATAGTAAGCACCGTCTAGGCAACCACCACACCAGTACTCACCTCTATCTGAGACATAAGATGAGCCGTCAGAGTTGTACTCTGCACATGAATCACACCAAGATGCGATTCTATCTACACAGCCTTCACACCATAGATGATTGCCATCTACCATGTTGAAGTTATCATTGGTGGAACCTATCGTATCGCAACGCTGGCAAACTTGAACGCAATCGTTGCAAACTATGTCGTTCCATTCTGTCGTGATTAGGTTATCTTCATCAGTTTCGTATTCGCATACTGAACAACTGAATACTACAACATCATCAACTTCATCTGTCATTTTCTTTCCCTTCTCATTCGGTTAGCCGAATAATCGAACTCATTGCGATTTGCAATAAGCATAGTCTACTTTGCAACTAGGTTCTTGTCAATCATGGCATTTGACATGGTATCTCTGGCGCTATCCACTACTTTGGCCAATCCTGCATACCCTTGCTTCACCATGCGGTCATGCTCAGCCCTTAGCGCTTGTCGCACTAGGTTCGCCTCAGCATCGCTAAATGTGACGGTAATCATCTCTGAAAACTCATTACAATTTGGAATACGGCATCATCCAAAGCATCCACAAGTTCTAACCACTCATCTTCTGAGAGGTCATGGCCTAGAATTTCTTGGACAAGTTGGTAGTCGAGACGGGATTCCCATAAGTTTGTGTCGGAAATACCGTTGGCTACAAGTTCATCCACCGTTGGGTACATTATCGTACCGCCTGCCTGATTAACTTAGCCCCACGAAGTACAACAACAATAGCAAGCACTGTTATCCATGCTCGGTGATACAGGTACACATCACCAAAGTATGTCTGCAAGTCAATGCCCCACTTGCTTATCTCTAGGTTGAACAGTTCCATTTACTTACCTTTCAGTTCGTTCGGTTAGCCGAACAGGATAACAATTTGTTATCACGCGCTCACCGCAGGAATCGAACCTGCATCCACAATCACCAGAGTGAGCCACCAGCCTAGCGTATGCCCAAATTCATAGACTAGGCTATCCGCTTAATACCTTAATTTTACCAGCGAACTAACTTTGGGTCAAGCCTTGTTAGTTGCTTCCTGCATGGCTTTGATGCCACGCTCTTGTCGTTCACGCTCTGCACGCTTCTCATTCAGAATGTTAGTCTGAACTTCAAGGTGTGCGCTTAGTTCTAGGTCAATCATGTCCATCTCCATTCTGTTCGGTTAGCCGAACGGTTATTAGGTTTTCAATAAGGCGTGAGCCTTGCTGATAGGCATAAGTCTAGCATCGAAATAGGTTTTTGTCTATGGTGTTCGGTTAGCCGAACGTGACATAGTTCGGTGGCACTCATCATTCGCAGGTCGGCGCCAGCCATCGTTCGTTTAATAGTTTGTGTTGGTTTGTGTCGGATTTTTTGGGCAAAAAAATAACCCCACCCCCGAAGGGGTGAGGCTATTCTCTTTGGTTATGCGCTTGCCATTTTGTAACTTATAGTTGATTCAATTTCGGCGATGTAGCCTTCCTCAATGTCTGTAAGTTCCGCCATGTCTAGCGCGGTGATGTAAGCGAGGATAGATTTCAAGGTTTCGGCGTTGGACTTTGGTGCCTTTGCCTTTGGTGTCTCGCCATTGCTTGCCTTTGCCTTGCTTGCCTTCTCTTTGCGCTCTCTTGAGATTTCGGTAGTGAGCGCATCTAGTGACTTAATCTGCTCACCTTTGCCAGCGCCTAGAAGGTCATACGAGGCAGACGCGGTGGAGAGTTGCTTTGCGATAGGTAGTGAGCAGAAATCAGCATGTAGAGCGCGTAACTTTGACCATGTTGGAAGCGCTGGCGCATGGCTTGATTTCACGAATGAAGACACAGCGCCTTCTCCTTCAAGGCCTTTGATAAATCGCTTTTGGTCTGCAACAGATAAGCGAGATTCCAAAACCATGACGGATGAGAGATTTTCAATCGCCTTCACGATTTCGTTCTCACTCTTGATGGATGTGTCGCATACCTTTATCCAAGCGCTTTTAATCTTTGGTGCTGATAGTGCTGGCTTTGGTGCTTTTGCTTGCTTTGGTGTTGTTGCCATTTGGGTAGTTCCTTTTCTATTCGGTTAGCCGAACGGTGTTGTTCGGTATGCATTTATTGTAATGCATGAACCAGTTTTCACCTAATCGGGGAAGGTCTAGGGGTTGGGCGTGTCGCAAGGAAAGCGGCGGGCGCGTGAGCGTGAGCGCGTTCGGTTAGCCGAATGGCGCGGATAGATAGTTGAAGATTCAATTACTTTTCCCCTATCTCTTTCCCCTAGATTTATTTTATTTATTCCCCCCTAATTCATTTAAAGATTCTCCATGCAGATAGTTGCTCATTAACAATTAACGCCAAGAATAAATAAAGCCAGAATAAGCGCTGAAAGCGCATGATTTGAGCCGTGGTTTTTTAAAACCGCGAGGTATTATGTATATATACTCCCATAATAATTTTCTGTTATATTTAATACCCCCCCTCAGAGTACTTTTAGTACTCCTCGGAGAGTGTGACTTAGGTCACATCGTACGCTTAATATATAGGGGTTCGGGAAAATACTTTCCCAACCCACTCGGAAAAGACCCGTTTGAACGGGTCTTCTATAGTATATATATAAATATATACGGAGTCGCTCCGTTTAAGACTCCGCTCCTATATATAATATAATTTTTAAATTTTTTTTATCAAAATGCCCCCCTTATGCCGTTTATAGGGTACGTTAAATCGGCGTTATTAGATGGGACATAACATGGGTCGTAAAGCAGGAAAACAGACATATTCCAAGGACGATGCCCAGGCTAAAGTACTGGCTCTCCTAGAACAAGGTGCGACAATCACAGCCGCTATGGCAGCCGTTGACCGTCAAGACACCGCCTTTCGCCAATGGACAATGGCAGATGCCGACTTCAAAGAAGCATCAGATAAAGCCCGCCTTGCGGGTAAAGGCATTAAGCAGGACTTATCCGAACTTAAGGATATGCCCTTTGCTGAGTTCTCAGAAACCTTCCTAGGTTCTAAACTTTTTAATCACCAGTTAAACTGGATTGACCTTATTGAAGGTAAAGAACCACGGTGGCTACCACCTGGCATGACTTATGACCAGGGAGACCCTAACCGTGTTCTGATTAACGTGCCACCAGAGCATGCTAAGTCAACTACCATCACGACTAACTACGTGACCTACAAGATTGTGACCAACCCTAATACGCGAGTAATTATCGTGTCCAAAACTCAGGGTATGGCTCGCAAGTTCCTAGGCGCTATTAAGACGCGTCTTTCCCACCCTGGTTATATGAAATTACAAACGGCCTTCGGCCCTAATGGTGGGTATAAGGCGGATGCAACACAATGGTCCGCCGACATGATTTATCTAGGTACAGGTCGCGACTCTGGAGAGAAAGACCCAACAGTCCAAGCACTTGGCTTTGGTTCTCAGATTTACGGTGCTCGCGCCGACTTGATTATCCTAGATGACGTGGTGATGGGCTCCAACGCTCATGAGTGGGAAAAGCAAATTGAGTGGCTTCAGAAAGAAGTTATTACCCGTCTGGGACGACACGGTAAACTCATTATTGTTGGAACCCGTGTTTCATCTGTAGACCTCTATAAGATGATTCGAGACGGTGGACAATGGACGGGTGGAAAGAGCCCATTTACCTATTGTGCAATGCCAGCAGTTTTGCAGTTTGATGATAAACCAGCCAACTGGAAAACACTATGGCCTGAGACAGACCAGCAAGAAAACGATTTAGATGAGGTTTTAGAAAATGGCTTATATCCAAAATGGGACGGACCCTCGCTCTTTAAGCGTCGCTCTGAGGTCGCTCCGTCAGTTTGGGCTATGGTCTATCAACAAGAAGATGTCCAAGAAGACTCAATATTCTCTCCAACCTGTGTGGCTGGCTCAGTCAACGGAATGCGAAAAAGAGGACCGCTAAAAGCAGGTACTCCAGGACATCCTCAGCATGTTGAAGGTTATACCATTATTGGTCTTGACCCTGCTATGGCAGGTGCTACAGGAGCAGTAGTTGCTACTTACAACAGAGCAGATGGACGTATCTATATTTTAGATTGCGTCAATATGACTGACCCAAGTCCAGCAAAGATTCAGGCTTTGATTGAAGAGTGGGTTGAGAAGTATCGACCACAAGAACTACGTATTGAAATTAACGCCCACCAGAAGGCTTACGCCCTGGATGATGACTTGAGAGCATATCTAGCATCCTATGGATGTCAACTTAACTCTCACTTTACGGGTAAGAATAAATGGGACACATCATTTGGTGTAGCCTCTATGTCTATGTTGTTTGGTAATACCCGTGATGGGCGTTTCCAGGACAACAACATTATAGAACTACCCAGCAACGAAGGCTCTGAGGGTCTAAAGACTCTCGTACAGGAACTTATTACCTGGAAGCCAGATACGAAGAACCCAACGGACTGCGTTATGGCGCTATGGTTTGCTATTATCCGCATACGTGAGATGATGCAACAGAGTAGCAATGCATCTAAGTGGATGCAAAACAGATGGACAACTCAAGCGCAAGCATCAAGACGACAAGCAGTCAATTTAGACGAGGCCTTTGCAGAGCAATGGTCACATACTTACGGTTAGGATACCAATGGCATTATCAATGGAACAGGTTGCAGCACGCGTCGAAGCGTTGCGCTACCGTAATCATGAACGCGATGCTCGTAATCTAAGCGTACTTGCTGTTCGTAAGGGACAAATCGCATCTGTCTACCCTGAGTTCTTCCCAGAAGGTGTAGATGCCAACGTAGTTGCTAACTTCATCGACGTTGTAGCACGTGACCTCTCAGAGGTTATGGCGCCACTTCCAGCAATCAACTGTTCTGCTGCTAACTCCGTTAGCGACAAGGCACGTAACTTCGCTGATAAGCGTACACGTATTGCCGCTAACTACTTCTCCCACTCTGACCTGTCAGTACAAATGTACTCAGGTGCTGACTGGTATCTAACATATGGTTTCGTTCCTTTCATGATTGAATTGGACGAAGAAAGCAAGTTGCCGCGTATCCGTGTAGAAAATCCAATCGGGGCTTACCCAGAATTTGACCGCTACGGAAGATGTGTGGCCTTTGCAAAACGCTACATGCTAACTCTTGGAGAACTGGTTGCACAGTTCCCAGAGTATGAGACTCAAATCCTTGGTCGTGACGGATATCAACAGGACCTGCATGCTCAGGTTGAGATGGTTCGTTACTATGACAAGGACCAATCTGTAATTTATTTGCCTAAGAAGGGCAATCTAGTTTTATCTCGCGCATTGAATCCAATGGGCAAGATGATGGTTGTCGTGGCGCGTAAGCCTTCTATTGATGGCGAGATGCGTGGACAATTCGACGACGTATTAGGTATTCAACTTCTTCGCAACCGTTTCGCCTTATTGGCAATGGAAGCAGCGGAGAAGAGTGTTCAAGCACCAATCGTACTACCACAAGACGTTCAAGAACTCCAGTTGGGTGGCGATGCGGTAATTCGTACCGCTAACCCTGCTGGCGTTCGTCGTGTTGAACTAAACATTCCACAAGGCGCATTTACAGAAGCACAACTACTTAACCAGGAACTTCGCTCAGGTACTCGTTATCCAGAAGGTCGTTCTGGTAACATTGATGCAAGCATCGTTACTGGTCAAGGCGTACAGGCTCTCATGGGAGCATTTGATACACAGGTTAAGTCAGCCCAAGCAATCTTTGCATCTGCTCTACGCGATGTTGTTTCTCTCTGCTTTGAAGTAGATGAGAAGATTTTCTCAGAAGAAAAGACAATCCGCGGTGTAGATTCTGGCTCACCATATGAAATTACATACAAGCCATCAAAGGACATCAAGGGTGATTACTCTGCAGATGTTCGTTATGGTATGTTGGCTGGTCTTAACCCAGCACAGGGACTTATCTTTATGCTACAGGCTCTTGGTGGAGGATTAATCTCCAAGGACATGGCAATGCGTGAACTTCCATTCACAGTAAACGTCACACAAGAACTTGAAAAAATCGAAATCGAAAACATGCGTTCATCACTACTTAGCGGTATTACTGCAATGGCTCAGGCTATTCCAGCAATGGCAACTCAAGGCGGAGACCCAGCATCTATCGTAACTAAGATTGCAGGAGTAATCAGTGCTCGTCAAAAGGGTCAATCCTTAGAAGAGGCTATCACTGAAGCATTTGCTCCACAGCAACCAGTTCCTTCTGCTGGGGCTGCAACGCCAAATGTTGAGCAGCCGTCCCCTGCTCCAGGTAGCGTCCCAGCAGGAGGCTCTCCAGAAGGTATGGGAATGGCTCCACCAACGCCAGCACCAGACCTACAAACAATTTTATCCACATTAAGTGGCAGCGGTAAAGCAACAGGACGAGTAACAACTAGGGGATAAAATGACAACGCTGGTAGCGATACAAGGTGACGGTTGGTCGGTACTAGGATGCGATTCACGTTTAAGTGATGATAATGGTCGATTCCAAGTTAGTAAGACTCCAAAGATTGTTGAAAACAACAGTGTATTAATTGCTGGATGCGGTTCTTCTCGCGCTAGTAACATATTACACTATGGTTACAAACAACCTAAGCCTACTGCACAAGAAGACTTAAATGCCTATATGACTCAAAAGTTCATTCCAGAAATGCGAAAGAACTTTATTGATGCAGGCATTGATATGAAAGAGGACGGCGATGTTGCACAAATTGACGGGGGATTCCTTGTCTCAGTCAAAGGCCAAGTATTCTCGGTCTCTGAAGACTACTCTTGGGATACCGATATTCGTAATGTATATGTTATGGGTAGTGGTGGCGATGTTGCCCTCGGCGCGTTGGCAGCGTTGGGTGTGGAAAAAGTAAAGACAATTAACCAAGCAGAGACAATGATTCGTAAAGCAATTGCTATTGCAATTCAATACGACAATATGTGCTCTGAACCAATTCATATTTTTAGACAATTTAAGTAGGAGGCATAATGGCAGGCAATGAGAATAGTGGCGGCTATCGCCCAAATGCTCCTCAGAATAATCCAGCCAATGTTTCAGGTACTGGTGGTGCAGGTCAGAGTGGTAACTACACAGGCTTTGCATACGGAGAAAATCAAGCATTGAATAATCAGCGTATGGAGGGTAACCAAGCAGTGGCAACAACTCAAGCAGCAACACCATCTGCTCCTGCAGCACCTTATGAAGGTATTAACATGCCTCAACTAGGTACACTCTTTGACCCAACAACTCGTCCAGATGAACCAATCACAGCAGGTGTAGATTTTGGTCCTGGTCCAGGAAGTGAAGTACTTTCAAAGGGTTTAATGAACAATGCACGTGCTGATGAGAATGCACGAATTGCAGCACAGTACTTGCCAGACTTGGCATTTGCTGCACGCTCACCAGATGCTCCAGATTCATTTAAGCGTTTTGTAAATTACCTTGTTGAGAATAGTCAGGGCGTAAACCCTAATGGCTGATGTTTCATGGATGCCAGGTAGCCTCTTTGATAACATTGACAAGTTTGCAAACTCACTTGGATATCAAAATGCAGGTATTGCTATGGAACTTGCAATGATGTCATGGAAGTCTACAGAAGATAGAGATGCTTTTATTACAAGCATTACAGGGCAAGACCCACAAGGTGGGACAGAGAAAAATTATATTAAACGAAATTACTAGGGGGTAATGATGTCTTTATGGGATTCATTCCGTTCAACCCTAGGCGTCGGTATAAAGAAGGTTACAGGCGGAGGCGCCTACCTTAATGCGGAAGAGCAGAGAAAAGAAGAAGAACTTACTTCAACAATTAGAAATGCTCTTAACGATGTAAATAAGTCAATTGAGTCAACTGCTCCAGGACGTGTGGCTAAGGCTGCAACTAAATCTTCAGCAGACTTTCTTCTCAAGGCTGCAGTACAGTTTAATGAAAAGATTTACTCACCACTGATTTCGCGTCCAATTGCAACAGTGGGTTTAGTAACTGACTTAAATTCTCCTCTTTACAAAAAGGGTCAATACGAAGAAGGTTTCCAGTTCTCTGATATTACTGCTGCCTATAATCGCAGTAAAAAAGTTTCTGCAATGCAGGCTCTTACAAAGTCAAGTCTTATACCGCTTATCAACCCAGTCTCTCAACTAGTTCTTTCTACTGGTAAGATTGACCTTGATACAGTTGATTTGTGGAACGATGAAAGCATTAAACAAAACTTTGTCGACAACGCAGTTGGTCGCTGGTACACTGGTATTGGTGACTTTGTTGTTGGAAACAAGGGTATTGGTGCCGCTGGTAAGATTGTTGGAACTGGTGCAAAGGCTGTTGCAAAGCCAGCAGGTTTGTATACTAAAGGCAAGAGCGTTGATGAGTTAGCCGCAGACATGGAGAATGGCATTTTGTATGCCTCTACCAATGGCGCAGCAGGTGCTCAGACTGTATCAGGAAGCCACGCATTACTACTTGCTGAAAGCAAGGACTGGGGAACTATCGAAGACCTAGTTATGAAGTACAGCACTAATGAGAAATTGATTCCAATCATTCGCGATACAACGGATGCAAGTGCTGTTAAAGATATTCTTCTTGCTGACAAGGGTAACCTTGATGCGCTAGCACGACTAGCAGCAACATCAAGCCATAAACTATTTGACATGGCTGATGTTAAGTCACAGATACGTACTAAGGCTCTTCAAGATGGTCAAGTACCTATGCCAACAGGTGTATCTGCTGAGCGTATTAAAAAAGCCTTTAATGATGCAATTGATGCAGACCCACAGTTTACAAAGATTAGAGATGCATTCTTTAATGAAAAGGGTGACTTCACTTACGGCGCAAAACAGTTCATGCCTATTGAGCCTGCAATTGGTGCTGCTGCACTAATCAAGGGACAGGAAGCACTTCGCAATACTAAGTCAACAATCCGTAGTCGTGATTACGAACTTCCAAAAAATGCTTTCTTTGAGACAAAGATTGGCGAGACTACTGGTGGATGGATAATCCGCGGAGTTCGCCTTGCTGGTCGCGCAACAGAGTCACTTCCTGCAGGATTTGTATCCCTATCAGGTATGCGCCCAATGCAAGCACGTGTAGAACTTACTGGATTCCTAAACAACATGAAGATGTTTAGAGATGGTGCTGGTAAAGTTGAAACACAGCCTGGACTGTTTGAAAAGGTTTCAGTTGTTCGTGCTCGTCTAGAAGACGAATACATGCAAACACTTGGCAAGGGTTCAGTCGAACAAGTCAATGCACTTAAGTCAATTGATGCTCAGGTTGGCCGCATGCTTGCGTACAAGGCTGGTCTATATGACGATGTTGCAATCAACTCATATGTAGCGCGTTTCCAGATGAACGTTAGCAAGGGAATGCAGTCTGTTAAAGAAAACGGATACGGCATTGGCTATGATGGAAACGTCACACTTGTTGACCCTCAGACTGTTCGCCAATTTGCAGAATCATACCGATTTACACCATGGGATGACATTGAGACCCAACTTGATATTGAAGCAGCAAAAGGACTCGACGCAATCAAACAACGCGGAAGTCGTGCTGGAAGAGACATCTTTGGTGAACTAAACAAGGTTTGGACATTCGACGTCCTTGCTCGTCCTTCATACGCATTTAAGCAGTCATTATTTGAGCCAATCATTAGCGTTGGCTTGTCACAAGGTATTAACTTTGTAAGAGATGAAATCGTAGCACAGGGTGCAAAGCGAGCATCAAAAAACTTCTATAACTGGTCTAACGATTTGCTTAAGCGAAAGATAACCAACAAGGCTGAATACAAGGCTGTTGCTGATAATGTAAATGCTAAGGCTACAATGCTACAGCAGGCTATTGCAGCAAAGAATACTGCAGAAGCATCTGTCAACGACCTACTTACTAATGCATCTCCTGCCACAAAGTCACAGCATTTGGCTGCTGCCCAAAAGGAATTGAAGGCAATCAATAAGATTGTTGATGGGATAGAACTAGACTTGCGTGATGCAATGGTTCCTTATGGAGTTACAGAAGCAATCCCAAGCATGGCAACACTGGAGCGCAGAATCGCATATCTAGAAGCCAACACAAACATTACGTCAAAGACGCTAGAGATTGCAGAAGCCAAAGCAGCGGTTGCAAACTACAAGACAATCATCAATAAGATGGCTACTAACAAAAAAGTAATCATGGATGCTGATGATGCTGTCCAAAAAGCATACAACAGAATTGATGCCACACTAAAAGAACTTGGCGAAGCCAGGATTCAACAGGCAGATGTGTTTGGTAAGAGCGCAAAATTCAAAGAGCGCTACTACTCAAAGGAAAAACACACAGTTGTCGTTAATGGAGTACAACACGACATTGACTCATTTATCCAAGAGCAGTCTACTGGGAGCGCAAATAACTTTACAGCAGCAGTTCGTGCAGAAACACAGAACGCCAGAACCCAGCAGATTAACTTCTTTGGAGAAATGTCTGTAGCATCTAACGTTTCTGCAATTAAGCGCAAGATTCCTATGTCAAAGATTGGCGTTAGCGAACCTCTATACTTTGAAGAGTTAGCAGACATTGCCAACCGTCAATATCGTGGCGATTCTTTGATGGACTTAATATTTGCTGAGACTCCAGTAGAAGATATTCTACGTTGGGGTAATTCTTCAGCAGGAAAAAACTACCTAAAGCCATTTGGTGTTGTCGATGACAAGCAGATTCAAGGCTACCTACTAGAAAAGGTAGAACTTGTCAAGCGCATGTTCCCATCTTATGAGGCGCGTTCTGCAATTCTTAAGGGTGAAGTAACCTCTCAGCAATTAGAGAAGTTGCTTGCTCCCTACATTGATGAGTTATACGACATTATCCCATCAAACCATAACTACGAAGCATTGACATTTGGTGTAAGCGGCGTTGCTACTGCAGCCCAGGGTTACAACAAGATGATGAACAAGGTTATGACCAAGTTGGCAAGTGTTGAAAATCCTGTCCGTGGTTCTTTGTTTGATAAATTAGCAGCCGAGAAAGTTGCACTACGAGCACAGTATTTGGCACAACAAGGTGTTGAGATGACTACTTCTCAGTACAATGCACTACGCCAGGGAGCAGGCCGTGAGGCCCTACAGGAGATGGAAAAGACTCTCTATACCATCAATAACCCTAATCGTCTAATCAACTCTCTACGTGCCGTTATGGCCTTCCCAGGGGCAAATGCTAACGCATTCATGCGCTATGGTAGACTTGCCGCACAGAACCCAACACGGGCAGCAATGCTAGTGTCTAACTATGGTCGAACATACACCACATTTGGTGTCGATGAGTTCGGTAACCCAACTGATGATATTGACAAGATGTCTCACTTGGTTGTACCTGGAACTAAAGACTTGGGTATGGGTTCAAGAGGTGAAGGAATCAAACTTAGTGCTCAGTCTCTAGGTTTCCTAATTAACCGTCCTGGTCCATCATTCGTTACAGGTCTTTCAGTAGGCCAAGCAATGCAAAAATTCCACAAGTCTGAAGCAGAAGTTGAAGAACTGATGACCTGGGGCGGAACTAACTGGTACAAGGTTATCTTCCCATTTGGCCCACCAACATCTGTTAGAGATGCTTACACTCCCCCTTGGGTTAAGAACATTGTTAACTCTGGTCCAGACTGGCAGAGAGAACTTGCAGCCAAGATATTTGGTCAAAGCGGACAACGAGACTACCTAAGTTCATGGAAGTCTGTTTACAACTACAACGCAATGTTGGTTGAAATGGGAATCCAAAAGGATATGCCATCTGATGCTGAGATAGAGAAGCAAGTAAAGGGTCTCTTCCGCGCTAAGTTCTGGTCTGTATTTGCCTCGCCATACGCAGGTATTCCTTACAAGATTGACAGTACACCAATGTCTCTCACATCAAACTTGTACTACAAGTTGATAGAAAAGAATATTGCACAGGGAATGCCTAACCAGGATGCCCGTGATGCTGCTGGTCAAGAGATGCTTACAATACTAGGTCCAAACTTTATGCTTGACAGAGTGACATTTACTGGTTCATCAAAGAACGTAAATATCCCTGCAACAAGCGAAGCCTATGCCCGTGTATTTGAAGACAATGATGACCTAGTTGGTCGACTTGTTAACATTGAGCCAGGCGAAATTGGTCTAGTTGGTTTATTGACTGCTGATTTGGAATATGACCCATCTAAGCAATCAAACAACATACTTGCACTTCTTGCTAATCCTGGAGCAACTTTGCCAGGAACAAGCAAAAACCTCAATGAACTTAAAATGACTCCCCAGGAGATTGAGACTGAGCGCCTTAAGCAGCGTACCTGGAATCAATACATGGATACTAAAGAGGCTCTAGAAGCAAAGATTACTGATGGAAAGACACTACGTTCTCATCCAGAACTTAAGTCAGTTCTAGATAATCTTGCTGTTACTATATTTAAGGACCAAAGCCAGGCATGGTACGACCAGTATCAACTTGCTCAAAGTGGCGATACATCCTACAAGTATGCTCGCGCACTTCAAGAAATTACTAGTGATAAGAATTTCATGAGCAAAAATGGCAATAGTCAGTTCTGGAAAGATACTCAATCTTTCATAGAATCTCGAGCAATCTTTACAAACGTATATCAGGCACTTCCAGATTACGACCCACGTAAGGCTAAAATCAGAGATGTATATAACTCTTGGGTTCAGTCAAATGTAGGCCAATGGGATGCAAACCTAAAGACAATCCTTACACGATACTTTGACAATGACTCACTAAAGGCGGTTAACTAATATGGCTCTTACACCAGAACAGGTGCCTTTTGATGTAAACCAAAACGGCAAATTAGAAGGTGCAGAACAGACTAATTATATCACCTCACTTCTTGCTGGCGTAAGTTCCACTAGCAGCAATACCGCAAAGTCTGGCACAAGCACCACAACCCAAAGAACTAGGTTGACAACCAATACTGCACGTGCTCTTATGGAGAGCGCTGCTGAAGCGGCTGGCTTTACTGGCAAGTTTACAAGTTCAGACATTGCAAACTTTATTCAAGAATTTGATAAAGAACAAGCACGTCAAATTGAAAAGGTAGTTACATCTACTAGCCAAAAGACTGTTGCTGGTGGGATTACACAAGATGCTGCTGATAAAACAACAGAAAGCACCGTAAAAACAGAATACCCATCTTTCTTCAACCCAGCCGAGTTCGCCTCTGACTGGGTATGGAATAAGATTAACTTTAACCAAGAAGGAACTCTTGCTGCAAAAAACATTGCAGTGTTATCTGAAGTTCGTGGTCTTGTCAAGAAATTCCAACTTATGGGCGTTTCAGACCAAGAAGTAAAAGATGCTGCAAAGCAGATTGCCATGGGCAAGAAGACCCTTGATAACTATTCCGTAGAACTTCAGCAAAAGGCTGCGATAGAGTATCCACAACTTGCAGATAGATTTAAGACAAACCCTAAATTAACAACATATGATATCGCTTCTCCTGTTATCAAAATGCTTGCAAAGGTATGGGAAGTTGAAGAAGATAGTGTTGGATTTGAAAACCCACTTGTTATGTCTTACTTGAAACCAGGTGGAGCAGATGGTAAAGGCGTAGCACCATCATACTACGACTTGCTTCTAAAGGCAAAGAACGACCCAAAGTATCAGTTGACCCAGCAAGCAAATAACGAAGCCCGTGATGGCGCAACATCACTATCAAGGTCGTTAGGATTTGGAATATAATGGCAACTAAAGCACAGATTGCAGCACAGAACGCTGCCAAACGAGATGCAGCAACGGCTAAAAATGCAGCATCACAAGGAGCAGCAAGAACAGCAGGTGCAACTAAAGCGGCCACTCCACCTCCTGTCAAAAGAATTACTCCTACACCAAAGGTAGACCCTATCCAGGATTTGCTAGCAAAGCAAAAAGCAAAAATAAATGAAGCACGTACATTTTTTGACGAGAATGCTGCTGGCAGTGGAGACACTGAAACAAAGCAGAGAACAGAACTTAGAAGAACTCCAGTTTTTGATGGCAAAGGAAAAGTAATTGGCTATAACGTAACTTATAGCGATGGTACAAGTGAGTTTATTGAAAACCCAGGTTATCAAGCAGATGAAGAAAAAGAAACCAAGACTCTTGCAAGAGATACTTTTATGAATACTCTAGCATTAATCATGGGCGATGCAGAAGCAGGACAACCTTGGGTAAATGAACTTTATGACTTAATGCAAGGGTTTGTAAACACAGGCTCAACTGTTGAAGAAGCGCAAAACCTAGCACTCCGTGAAGCAAAGAAGCAAGGGAAAGCCTCTAAGTTTGTACAACGTTTCGATGCAATCTTTAAGTTGCAAGATAGACTAAATGCTGGAGAAGCAGTACAGGTACCAAGCATTGCGGACTACGTAAAGTCAGAACAACAACTTGGTGATGTATTTCGTGCCGTTGGCCTAGGAGAATTAGCAACTCAACAGATTGCTGGAAAGATTCTTGGGGATGCAAACAAGTCTGTTGCCGAAGCAACATCATTAATTTCAGATGTATTTGGTGCAATTGATAATGCTCCAGATGTACTTAAGAATGATTTAAAAACATATTTTCCTGGAGCCGACAGAACATCTATTGCTAAGGCAATCTTGCTTGGCAAAGAAGGTGCTGTTGAACTCACAAAGAAGGTTAAAGGAATTGAGCAGTTATCTGCCGCTAAGTCTCAAGGCGTAACGATTGACCTAGCAACAGGAACCAACCTTGCATTAGGTGGAGCCGACTATGGAACATCTCTTGATAGATTTGGAACCGTAAAGCGCTTAGAGCGTGGACAGATGCTTGGTAGAATGAGCAACATTGACTTCACTCAACAAGAAGCAATTGATGCTACATTCTCACAAAATGTAAAGGCTCAAGATAAGATTAACAAAATTGCCGAAGAAGAAATGAATAGATTCTCTGGCAGAAGCGGAAGACTAGCCTCGCAAAACAGAAGCAGCGCAGGCTTAATCTAAATAGAATCCTGAACGGACCCATCGGCCCCGTCAGAGTAATAGACCGATAGCAAGAGCCAGCCTAGTTCCCCGACTAGCAACTGAGGCTTGCGACTACAACGAATAGAAGGGTGGTTGCTATGAGCAACAACTACTGGGATGACGAAGACGACGACCTAGATACAGAAACAGAAACACAGATGGACGGAAGTGACCTCTTAAAGAAGTTACGTAAAGCCAAGCGTGCAGATGAAAAGCGTATCAAGGAACTTACCGAGCAACTCGAGACTCTGTCCAAAGGACAACGTGAGAGAATCGTCAAAGAAACCCTAGAAAAGAAAGGTGTAAATCCTAAAGCAATTCGCTTAGTCCTAAAGGACTTGGATGAGGTTAACGAGGAGACAGTGAATAACTGGCTCGATGATAACGCAGACTTGTTCGGACTAGAAACGCCACAGGATGCACCCGAGGTAAATAGCCAAAATCGTGCGACATTACGTCAGCAAGACTTGGTAACACAGGGTGCAATAACACCTGATAGAGCAGAAGACATGTCAATGAGAATCCAGAATGCAGAATCTGCAGAGGAAATTATTAACATGATTTACGGCTCACAAAACTAATCATAGTTTCTAACTACTAAAAAGGAAATAACCTAAATGGCTAACGCATACGTATCCACAGACTCCGCCTCTCTCGGCGGAACCGCTGGTGCTGCTGGTTTAGTACAGAAGGCTTATGACCGACTTCTTGAATTCGCTCTACGTTCAGAGCCACTAATTCGTTCAGTCGCAGATAAGCGTCCTGCTAAGCAAAGCATTCCAGGTTCAACAGTTGTTCTACAACGCTACGTTGACCTTGCACCAACATCATCAACACTAACAGAGACAGTTGACCCAGATGCAGTAGCAATGTCTACACCAACATCTGTGACAATCACACTTAACGAGTACGGTAACTCTGTACTTGTAACACGTGCATTGGAACTATTCTCACTTGCAGATGTTGACCCAGCAATCGCTAACATCATCGCATTCAACCTTGCAGATTCAATCGACGCAGTAGCAATGACAACATTGCGCGGCGGTTCAAACGTAATCTACGCAGGTTCAACAGCAACATCAACAGCAACAGTAACTGCTGCAGCAACACTATCTTCTGCAAACATCCGTCGTGCTGTTGCAAAGTTGCGTGCTAACAAGGCAGTGGCTCGCAAGGGCTCACTATACTGGGCTGGACTACACCCAGAAGTTTCACACGACCTTCGTGCTGAGACAGGTTCTGCAGGTTGGTTGCTACCAAACCAGTACGGTTCATCACAGGACCGCATCTGGGCAGGCGAGATTGGTACATACGAAGGTGCATACTTCGTAGAGTCACCACGTCTATACAACGCAACAGACGGTTCATCATCTGCTCGCGTTTACCGCACAATCATCGCTGGACAGCAAGCAATGGCAGAAGCCGTTGCTGAAGAGCCACACGTAGTAATCGGACCAGTAGTTGACAAGTTAATGCGTCACCGCCCAATGGGTTGGTACGGCGTACTAGGCTTTGCTCGCTACCGCGAAGAAGCACTATACCGAATCGAATCAGGTTCATCAATCGCATAATTGATTGACGGTTGAGCAGGGGGAGAAATCTCCCTGCTTAGCAGTAAATCCATTAAAAGGAGAATCATGGCAAACTGGACGTTCACAACTCCATATGTATTAGAAGGTCCATCTGGAGGACATAGATTGTTTTACTTTGCAAATTTACGCAAGGGTATTACAATCGTAAAAAGTGATGGTGAGTACTATCAGACTCGTTATCCAGTAGATGAAGATTTACTTGAATATGAAGAAGTCTACCGTGGTGGTTACGAATACACAGTAGATGATGCAACCAAAGCAGCGTTAATCGCTGGTGGCGTTGACATAACAGAAGAAAACTTTATAGCACAATAAGGGACGCAATGAATCTACACCAAAAGCAAAAACATCCTGAGTACGTAGAAGGGTGTTTTGGATGCAAGGTAACAACACTTGAACTTGGTACGGGAGATGCAACAAGAGACATTTCAGATAAGAAATGGAACTCAGAGTTGCAAGCATACCGAGATGCCAAGTCACAAGGAATTCAACCAGGAGGCACATCACGTGCTCACGTTGAAGCAGCCTATGCTGCATCAGTAACTTTAGGTAAAGCCTACAATTCAGAGACAATGCCTAAAGCGCACCAGATTAACAAAAAAACCGCCGAAGTTATGAAAGAGATTGGACAAGTATAATGTGCATTAAATGTGGCTGTGGCAAGAAGATGGGTCAACCAGGATACGGTATGGGCAAGCCTGGAGCAAAGGCTCCCGTCAACAAGGTTGTTAAGCGTGTTGCAAAGAAGTCTTCAATGGTACGCAAGAAGGGCATGTAATCATGGCTCAGAAAAGAAAAGGTTTAGAAATATCACTTCCAGGTGGAGGCTCAAAGAACAGCATCACTGGTAAGATTACCCCACCAAAGCCTAAGCCAAAACCAAAGGACACTGGTACTGGCTCAATGAATGGCAAACAATATGATGCATACTTAAAAAAGATTTATGCAGATATGAAGAAGACAAAGCGATGAAAAAGAAACCACATCGCGGATTTAAAGCAGTACAGAAAGAAATTTCTAAGAAGCAAGGTATAAGCATGGTACGCGCAGGAGCAATCCTTGCCGCTGGTGCTCGTAAAGCATCACCTGCTGCCGTTAAGGCTAACCCACGTTTGAAGAAGGTTTCAGGAGTGGTTAAGAAGAAGTCAAAGTAATGAAGAAGAAAGAATTTTGGGATAAACCAAATCCTAAGAAAAAGTCAACTCCTTTGACACCAGCGCAAAAGGCTAGGGCTAAGGCACGTGCTAAGGCAGCAGGTCGTCCTTATCCAAATCTAGTAGATAATGCAGCAGTAAGGAAAAAAAAGTGAAAGATTCAAGATTAGCCAGAGCAGGAGTATCAGGCTTTAACAAGCCTAAGCGTACACCTAATCACCCTAAGAAGTCACACGTAGTTGTGGCTAAGGTTGGCTCTCAAGTTAAAACTATCCGCTTCGGGCAACAAGGTGTATCAGGTTCTCCAAAGAAGCAAGGAGAGTCTGCATCCTATGCAGCACGTCGCAAGTCTTTTAAAGCAAGACATGCAAGTAATATATCAAAAGGTAAAATGAGTGCCGCATATTGGGCAGATAAGGTAAAATGGTAATGGCAATGAAACCCGTAACAGGAAAACTTCGCAAAGGCGGAGGAAAAGGTTTATCAGGCGATGCACTAGTTGGTAAAGTGTCTCAGTCTACAATTGATGACATCAAGCGCATGGGTATGACACAAGCCCTTAAACTTGCTGGCAAGAACGGTCCAACTGCAGGTGGTGCAGCACGTGAATTCCAAGAAGGTGTACGCCGTATGTATGGAGCAAAGCGCCTAGCCTCTGCTAAAGCAACATATGGACCAAGTGCTGCAAAGCCAAAGATGTCACCTAATGCTGTTGATAGAAGCACTAAGACAATGTCAAAGCCAGCAGCAAAGCCAGCAGCAAAGAGCAACACTAAGTCTAACGTTATCAAGGGAACACTTGGAGCAGCAGGCGCAATTGGTGTTCTAGCCCTATCAAAGGGTAAGGCAACAGGAGCCGCTTCTAAGATGGCTCCAGGACTAGTTAAAGGTATTTCAAAGTCACGTCTTGGTAAAGCACTAGTTGGTAAAGAGCCAAAGATGTCACCAGCAATGCTTGCAAAGGCAAAGGCTGCAGCAACAGCAAAGAAGCCAAAGTATGAAACAAAAGTTACTATTGGACCTAAAGGTTCATTTGGTAAGACTACAATGCAACAGGCTAAGTCAGGTAAGGGTACCCCTTCAGAGTATGCATCAAAGGCTGGACAAAATTCAGCACGTGCATCAATCAAGGCTAAGCGCCCAGTAACTGGAAACAAGAAGAAGTAACTAGAAAAGGTGGGGACAATGGCACAAGAGACAGTATCAATCGCATGGTGTGACAATGGAATGGTTGATGGCAAGTTTATGCAAGGCGTCTGTGACGTTATGCTTAAGTCTGGAGTTGAGTTCAAATCAACACTACGAAGCCAAGGCAATCAGATTGCTCGACAACGCGAAACAGTAATAACTTATTGGTACGATAAAACAGACACAGAGTGGTTACTCTGGGTAGATTCAGATGTAGTTATCAGCCCAGACACTTTCAAGTTGCTTTGGGAAAGTAAAGATGCTGAGAAGCGCCCAATCGTAACTGGAGTTTACTTTACTACTGATACACCAGAAGAACCTTTAATGATTCCTATGCCAACTGTATTTAACTTTACAGATAGCAAGGATGGCGGTTTTGGTCTATCCAGAGTGCATCCACTTCCTAAGAATGAACTAATTAAAGTTGATGCTGCTGGCATGGGATTCGTCCTAATGCATCGCAGTGTCGTAGAACGCATTCGTGCAGTTCTCCCTGATGCTCAACTGTTTATGGAAATGGGTAGAGGAGCAAAGTTTATCGGAGAAGATATCTACTTCTTCGCACTATGCAACCAGGTAGAAATTCCACTGTATTGCCATACTGGAGCAACCGCACCACATATGAAGCGATTCTCTTTTGATGAGCACTACTACCAAGCATTTTTCGGTGGGGCTAAAGAAGAAAAGAAATCTAATTTAATCTTGCCAAAGCAAGGGTTAATTAAACCTAAGAAGGGTTAAACAATGGCACTAGGTAAAGCAGGCAGCAGCCTGACTCAAGAACTTAATCGTCTTGCTGGTATTACTGACATAGCACAATACCTTGATGAACAGGGCGCTGCTAACCGCTGGGCTGGTACCACTGGACTTGCGACTGTAGGTGCTCTCAACATTAAAGCATCGGCATCACGCACACGTGACAAGTTCAAGGATATTGATGGTATCTGTAATGAACTTGCTGGAACTACTGGACTTGCAGCACCTGCTGCCCTAAGGAGTATAGACCTATGACAACATTAAATGAAATGATTGATGAGGTTGTTCTTAACCTTTCAGGTTATACTTTCCAACAGGACCGCTCTACCTACTTAAGAACTGCCGTTACTACAACAACCTCTTCTGTGTCATCCCCACTTATCCTATCTCTTGGTTCTACCGAGAATGTAGGTAAAGGTATTGTTGAGATTGGCGAAGAGTTGATGTGGGTTGACTCATTTGACCGTCTTGCAAACACTGCAACTGTTGCTCCTTATGGACGCGGATACTTGGGTTCAACTGCAGCAACACACTCAGCAGAATCTAAAGTAACTATCAGCCCAACCTTTCCTCGCTCATCTATTAAGCGAGCAATCAACGACACTATTCGTTCACTAGGTTCAGGCATCTTTGCCGTTAAGTCAACATCATTCACATTTAATGCAGCCAAGACAACATATGCTTTTAACAATCTAAATATTAAGAATATCCTCACATTATCATGGGAGTCAATTGGACCATCTAAAGAGTGGGTACCAATCCGACGTTGGGACTTTGATTCAACTGCAGATGCTACAGCATTTGGTGCTAACGCACAGACTGTTACACTTGGCGAGATGCCAATATCTGGACGTACAGTACGCGTAGTATACGCAACAGACCCAGCACCATTTACAACCAATACTCAGGTCTACTCAACACAAACTGGTCTTCCAGAGTCAACAAAGGATGTTGCAATCCTTGGTGCTGCTTATCGCTTACTAACATTCCTTGACCCAGCACGCGCTTCACAAGTTTCTCCACAAGCCGACGAAACAGATGGCAAGCGTCCATTTGGTGCTTCACAATCTGCAACAAAGCAACTGTATGCACTATACCAGCAACGTCTTAATGAAGAAACAAAATCGCAACAACAGAACTACCCACCTCGAGTTCACTTCTCCCGCCGATAGGAACCAGTAATGACAACTAGAAAATACTCATCCCGCTCTCAGCAAACAACGCTGTCTGGAGCCCTTACATCATCTGGAACAACCGCAACCGTTGTATCAGGTTCTGGCTTACTAGGTGGAGCAACAATCTCTTCTGGAGAAACATTCACAGTAGTAATCGACCCAGATACAGCGCTTGAAGAAATTGTTGATGTTACCGCAAGAGATAACAACACCCTTACAATTGCACGTGGTATTGAGAATAACGGAACTGGTTCCGCTCACTCAGCAGGTGCTGTAGTTCGACACATGGCAATTGGCCGTGACTATCGTGAAGCAAATACTCATATTGAAAATACAACAACTGCTCACGGTTTGACTATTGCAAACGTACTAGAGACTACAGATACAAACTTTGTTACACCAGATATGTTACAGTCTAACTCTGTAACTACTGCAAAAATTCTTGATGCTAATGTCACAACTGCCAAGATAGCCGATAGTGCAATCACCTCTGCAAAGATTGCAGACCTTACTATTGCTTCAGGTGACATTGCAGACTCTGCTATCACAAGCGGTAAGATTGCAACAGGCGCCGTAGGCACAACTAAGATTGATGACCTATCAGTTACAGAAGGCAAGTTGGCACCAACTGCAGTAACTGCTGGAAAGATTGCAACAGACGCTGTAACTACAGCCAAGATTCAAGATAGCGCAGTAACCTCTGCAAAGATTGCTAACGATACAATCGTCAACGCAGACATTAACTCTGCTGCTGCAATTGATGCTACTAAGGTTGCTGGCACAGCCGTGACACAGGCTGATACAGGCACTGTTACTTCAACAATGATTGCCAATGGAACAATCGTAGATGCTGATGTAAATGCTTCTGCTGCTATTGCTAAGACCAAGTTAAACCTTGGTGGAACTATTACTTCCGCTGACTTGGTTGATGGAACTATCGTAGCCACAGATATTGCAGATGGAACTATTACTGCAGCCAAGTTAGTTTCTGACCCTTATGCCCGCGCTAACCATACTGGTAGCCAGACTGCATCAACTATCTCAGATTTCAACACAGCAGTACGCACTAACCGTCTAGACCAGATGGCTGCACCTACTGCTTCGGTTGCATTAAATGCACAGAAGATTACTGGTCTTGCTACACCTACAGATAATACAGATGCCTCAACTAAAGCATATGTTGATGCTCAGGTAAATGCTCTAGTAGATGGTGCCCCAGGCACACTTAACACTCTTAATGAAATTGCTACAGCAATCTCTAGCGGTGGTTCATTTGAATCTACAGTAGTGCTCAAGTCAGGTTCTACTATGACTGGTGCTCTTACTCTTTCAGGTGCTCCATCATCTAACCTACACGCTGCTACAAAGGCGTATGTAGATACTGTTGCTGGTTCTGCTACCGCTGCTGCAGCAAGTGCTGCCGCTGCTGCTACATCATACGATAACTTTGATGACCGCTACTTAGGTAGCAAGTCATCTGCTCCTTCTGTAGACAATGATGGAAATGCTTTAATAACTGGTGCTCTATATTGGAACTCAGTATCTAATGCTATGTTTGCTTGGACAGGTTCTGCTTGGGGTTCTATCTCATCTACTGCAGACATCTTCCGCTATCGCTACACAGCGTCAGGCGGAGAGACATCAGAGTCAGGTCCAGACGATAATGGATTAACACTTTCATATATTGTTGGCAAAGAGCAGGTATACCTTAATGGTGTCCTATTAGTTCGTACCACAGATTACACAGCCTCTAACGGTTCTAGCATTACATCTCTTGCTGCTTTAACCGCTGGAGATATTCTTGAGATTATTACCTTTACTCCATTTGAAGTAGCAAATGTAATTAGCCCAACAGTCATTGATGCTAAGGGTGACTTAATTGCAGGTACATCTGCAGACACTATAGGAAAACTAACCGTTGGAACTAACGGACATTACTTAAAAGCAGACTCTTCTACAGCAACTGGACTTGCCTGGTCAGCCGTAGATGCACTTCCTTCACAAACAGGAAACACAGGAAAATATTTAACCACAGATGGCTCTGCTGCTTCTTGGGGAGCAGTAGATGCTCTACCATCGCAGACAAGCAATACAGGAAAATATTTAACCACGAACGGCACAGCCGCTTCTTGGGCTTCAATCGTAACCGACCCTACACCGTCAGTATTTATGCTGATGGGTGCCTAAGCAAAGGATATAAAAAATGACAAAGAAAGTACTTGGGCAAGTAAACCCATCTGCAACAACACTTACAACTCTATACACGGTACCTTCTGCAAAAGAAGCAGTGGTATCTACTATATCAGTTGCTAACCTAACATCAACTTCTGCTACGTTCCGTATTGCGGTACGCCCAGCAGGAGCAACCATTGCTAACCAGCACTATATTGGTTATGACATTACAGTAGGCGCATCTGACTCAACTCTTATTACAGTAGGTTTAACACTAGCAACTACGGATGTGATTTCAGTATACGCATCAACTGCGAACCTAGCGTTCTCAGCGTTTGGAGACGAGGCTACAGCCTAATGTCAGTCTCAAGTTATAAAACTGGAGTAATATCTTCTGGCAGTATGCTTGTTGGTAATGATTCTTATTTCCCTGCTCCACCAGATGTTGAATACCTTGTTGTTGGAGGCGGAGGTGGTGGAGGTGGTGGAATTGCCGCTGGTGGTGCTGGCGCAGGTGGTTATAGAACTGCAACTGGTTTAGCAGTTACACCTAACACATCTATAACTGTAACTGTTGGCGCTGGTGGCGCTGCTGGTAATAATTCCAACGGAACAAACGGCAACGCATCAGTCTTTAGTTCTATTTCTTCTGCTGGTGGTGGATACGGTGGTGCAGGA
>Ga0315909_10001851_pt1 | contig 27883 bp, 24 predicted proteins | sample LakEriMetagenome_11_FD_203527 | JGI IMG/M metagenome (GOLD analysis project Ga0315909, IMG submission 203527) | Freshwater fungal communities from buoy surface, Lake Erie, Ohio, United States - Buoy 2 MA125 | ecosystem: Environmental > Aquatic > Freshwater > Lake | place: USA: Lake Erie, Ohio... | reverse complement strand
GCCAAAGCCGAACAACACCAGCGCCGCAATCAGCGTGGTGAGGTTGGAGTCCAGAATGGTATCGAAGGCACGGTCATAGCCCGCGTGAATGGCGGCCTGGGGCGACTTGCCGAGACGCAGTTCCTCACGGATGCGCTCGTTGATGAGCACGTTCGCATCCACCGCCATGCCGACCGTGAGCAGGATGCCGGCGATACCCGGCAAGGTCAGCGTTGCCTGCAGCATGGACAGCAGCGCCACCAGCAGCACCACGTTGGACAACAGCGCGAGGTTGGCAATCAGGCCGAAGACCTTGTAGTACACGGCCATGAAGATGATCACAGCCACGAAGCCGACGATACAGGCCTGCAGCCCGCGGTCAATGTTCTCCTGACCCAGGCTCGGGCCCACCGTGCGCTCCTCGATGATCTCCATGGGGGCGGCCATCGCCCCGGCCCTCAGCAAGAGGGCAAGGGTACGGGCTTCATCCGTGCTGTCGAGGCCGGTGATCTGGAAGCGCTTGTTGAGTTCATCGCGGATGGTGGCGACGTTGATCACCTCCTCAACCGCCTTGCCCTGCTGCTGCTCGATGAACACCACCGCCATGGGCTTGCCAATCTGCTCCCGCGTGGCGCGGCTGAAGCGGCGCGCGCCCTTGCCATCGAGTGTGATGAACACCGCGGGCGTACCCGATTGGGTCTCCATCCCTGAGGACGCATCGATGATCGATTCGCCGGTCAGCATCACGCGCTTCTCGAGCAGGATGGGGCCACCTTCACGACGCTGATAGAGCTTGGAACCCAGCGGTACCCGACCGGCAGTCGCCGCATCAAGGTCGCCCTCGGCGTCCACCATGCGGAACTCGAGAGTGGCCGTGGCGCCCAGCAGTTTCTTCGCCTCCGCCGTATCCTCCACGCCGGGCAGCTGGACCACGATGCGGGAATCGCCCTGCTGCTGGATCACGGGCTCTGCAACACCAAACTCATTGATGCGGTTGCGCAGGGTGGTCAGGTTCTGGCGGATGGCAGTCTTGCGGGTCTCGGAAACGAACAGGGGCTTGGGCTGCAGCAGCAGGGAATATTCTTCCGGCGAACCGGTTTCAGAAGCTTCCAGGTCAACGAAATCCCGGTCCAGGATGGTGCTGCCCGCAGTGAGGGCCTGCTCGTTGAGGAACCGGACCATGACTCCGCCGGCAGCCCCGCGCGAAACCGTGCGGAAACGCACTTTCTCTTCCCGCAACGCTGCGCGCAGCTCCGCGATGAAACGATCCTCGAGCTGCCGTTGGACCGCATCCGTATCGACCTGCATCAGGAAGTGAACCCCGCCGCGCAGGTCCAGCCCCATGTACATGGGCTTGGCACCGAGGTCACGCAGCCAGGCCGGGGTGGCCGGCGCGAGATTGAGTGCCACCAGATAATCCTTGGCGCCGAGTTTTTCGCTCACCACGGGCATGCCCGCCCCGCGGGCTGCATCGTCCGGGAAGCGGATCAGGATGCGCTTGCCGGTGCGCTCCACTGCGAGCCACGGGACCTTGGCTTCTTCTAGCGCCGCAGTGACGGACTTTTCGACGGATTCATCGATGGGCGCCGCGCGCCGTGGCGAGATCTGCAGGGAAGGATCCTGGCCGTAAAGATTCGGCGCGGCATAGAGAACACCCGTGATGAGCACCACGAGCACCAGGAGATAACGCCAGAGGGGGTATTGATTCATTGCGGGTTTCCGTGGCCGGCCCTTGCAACCGGCGTGGGGCTAGATTTCCTTCAGGGTGCCCTTGGGCAGCACGGTGGAGACGGCAGCGCGCTGGATTTTGACCTCCACGCCCTTGGCCACCTCGACCTTCAGGTAAACGTCGGCGAGCTCGCTGACGCGGCCGAGGAGTCCGCCGCTGGTCACCACCTCGTCGCCCTTCTGCAGGCCCTGCACGAGCTTCTGGTGCTCACGCTGACGCTTCATCTGGGGCCGGATGAGGAAGAAATAGAAGGCAACAAACAGGATGATCAGTGGCAGGAAGCCCATGAGGCCGCCCTGTTGGGCACCACCGGCGGCCTGCGCCATGGCATCTTGGATCAGGAAATTCATGCTTACCCCCGGGCAAAACGGCCCGCATTATGGCACAGGCCACGCGGCCGGCTCACCCCTGTGCGCCTGCTGCCCAGCCAGCCTCCACACGGCGCCGGTAGTCCGCAAACTCCCCGGCCCGGATGGCCGCCCGCATCCCGCGCATCAACCCAAGGTAGTAGCTCAGGTTGTGCAGGGTATTCAGGCGCGCGCCGAGGATCTCGTGCTGCTTTTCCAGGTGGTGCAGGTAGGCTCGGGAGTAGTGACGGCAGGTGTCACAGGCGCAGTGAGGATCGAGCGGCGACAGGTCCCCCCGGTGTCGCTGGTTGCGGATTTTCACCACGCCCTGCGAGGTGAACAGGTAGCCGTTGCGGGCATTACGGGTGGGCATCACGCAGTCGAACATGTCCACCCCCTGACTGACGGCTTCCAGCAGATCCGCGGGCGTACCCACTCCCATCAGATAGCGTGGCCGATCCGCTGGCAGCAGGCCGGTGGTGTAGGCGGTGATTCCGTAGAGGTGTTCCTTGGGCTCACCCACGGAAAGGCCGCCAATGGCGTAACCGTCAAACCCGAGCTCGACCAGGGCCGCCGCCGAGGCCTCGCGCAAGCTCTCATGCACGCCACCCTGCACGATTCCGAAGAGGGCGGCAGGACTGTCGCCATGGGCCTCTTTGCTGCGCGCGGCCCAGCGCATCGATAACTCCATCGAGCTACGCACGGCCGACTCGCTGGCGGGGTAAGGCGTGCATTCATCGAACACCATCACGATGTCGGAACCGATGGCTCGCTGCACTTCCATGGAACGTTCGGGGGACAGGAACACCTTGTCGCCATTGATCGGCGAGCGAAAGGTCACGCCCTCCTCTGAAATCTTGCGCATGTCGCCCAGACTGAAGACCTGGAAGCCACCCGAATCGGTCAGGATGGGCCTCGCCCAGTGCATGAAGCCATGCAGCCCGCCGTGGGCCTTCAGGATCTCCGTGCCCGGGCGCAGCATCAGGTGGTAGGTGTTGCCGAGGACGATCTGCGCCCCCAGCCCTTCCAGTTCCTGCGGTGTCATCGCCTTGACGGTGCCGTAGGTGCCCACCGGCATGAAAATGGGCGTTTCGATCACACCCCGTGGAAATTCCAGTCGGCCGGCACGCGCGCGACCGTCGGTGGCCTCGAGACTGAATTTCATGGTGTGACCCACATGGCATCCCCGTAGGAGAAAAAGCGGTATCGATTCGCCACCGCGTGGCGATAAGCGGCCATCACCTGTGCATGACCGGCGAAGGCGCTGACCAGCATCAGCAAGGTGGATTCGGGCAGGTGGAAATTGGTCAGCAACGCATCCACCACCCGGAAGCGATAGCCCGGCGTGATGAACAAACGGGTATCACCCGTGTACGGAACCAGCGTGCCGTCTCTTGCTGCCGTCTCGAGTGCACGCACGGCCGTGGTCCCGATGGCCACCACGCGCCCCCCGCGCGCGCGCGTCGCCGCCACCGCTTCAACGGTCTCCGCAGAAACCTCCAGCCATTCGGCGTGCATGTGGTGATCCTCGATGTTCTCGCTGCGCAGGGGCTGGAAGGTGCCCGCGCCCACATGCAGGGTGACGGTGGTGCGCAGCACCCCGCGCGCCTCGAGGGCGGCCAGCAGATCTTCATCAAAGTGCAAGCCTGCCGTCGGCGCGGCGACCGCGCCGGGCCTTCGCGCGAAGACGGTCTGATAGCGGTCGCGATCCGCAGGTTCATCGGCACGGCTGATGTAGGGCGGCAGCGGCATGTGTCCAGCCGATTCGAGCAAGGTTGTGAGCCCCTCGCCTGCTGCGGCCTCCAGCAGGTAAAGACCGTCCTCGCGTTTTTCCCGGACCACGAGGCTACCGCCACCCTCGACGAGCAGGGTCATGCCGGGCTTCGGAGACTTGCTCGCGCGCACATGGGCCAGTGCCAGGTGCGAGGAAATGAGGCGCTCGACCAGAAGCTCGAAACGTCCACCGCTCTCCTTTCGGCCATGAAGGCGCGCGGGCACCACCCGTGTGTCGTTCATCACCAGCAGGTCGCCCGGCTGCATCAGCGTGGGCAGGTCGCGAATCATGCGATCGGCGAGCGCGCCGGTACTTCCCTCGAGCGTCAGCAGGCGCGCACCTGCGCGCGCTGGCAAGGGGTACTGGGCGATCAGTGACTGGGGAAGGTCGTAATGAAAATCAGACTTCTGCATGCGGTTCACGCCGCGCCCCGGCCAGTGGCCGGAGGCGGCATCATCGTTCCGGTAGTAGCCCCCGCGGGGAGGCTTTCACTATACTGCGCCCTCTTGCCGGGATGGCGGAATTGGTAGACGCGCTGGACTCAAAATCCAGTATGGGAAACCATGTGTGGGTTCGAGTCCCACCCCCGGCACCACTCGCTCATTTCCTTTTTGCCGCGCGTCCGATGGACACCAGGCCCTCACCTCCGGAAAGCATCCATCAAGGATGCGGGCCCCATGGCGCCGCCGTCAGCAGTTTTACTTCCTGCGACACAAGCAGAGGCCGGAACTTAGCCGCAAAACCTTCGATGAATTCCTGGTTGGCATAGAGTGCCGCCCAGTGAGCCCGGCGGTCGGCGTCATCCTCGAACTTCCACAGGTGCACGAGCTGGTTGATCGCGCCCGTGTCAGCCTGGAAGTATCCCACGAGCTTGCGGTCGAGGCCTGCCCGCTGCAGCGCGGGGAAACCCAGCTCGGAATAAAGCTTCACCGCCTCGCCCATCTTGCCGACCTGCAGAGTGTAGGTGCGCATCTCGTAGATCTTCATTGGGCTCTCCTGAGCGTGTGCTTGAGGGGGCGGATCATCGCACAGGATTCAGTCGGAGGTGTCGAGTCGCTCGCCACGCAGCCGTTTGAGGCCCGCGTGGCGTGCCTTGCCTGCCAGTCGTCGTTCCTGTGCGCCGCGCGTGGGCCGGGTGGCCTTGCGGACCTTCGGCACCACACCTGCACTTTGCAGCAACGCTACCAGGCGCGCCAGGGCATCCTCGCGATTCTGCTCCTGACTGCGATGGCGCTGCGCCTTGATGACCAGTACGCCCTCGCGAGAGATGCGGTGATCGCGGCGCTCGCAGAGTCGGACTTTCCAGGTTTCAGGCAGCGAAGAGGCTTTGATGTCAAAACGCAGGTGGATGGCGCTGGACACCTTGTTGACGTTCTGTCCGCCAGCGCCCTGCGCGCGCACGGCCTCCCAGCTGATCTCGCTGTCGGGCAAGGCCACTCGGGGCGTAATCCTGATCAAGGCCATGTGCATTCCTCCGGGCCGGAAATCCGATCCGACATGCCGACTGGTGCGAATCCAGCCGGGTGATTAAGGTGGGCGCCCTTCCGCCCCGCGAGACCGCAGACCTGCAGCCCACACCCGCCGCCCCGCACCTGCTGCTTGCGCCCATGGAGGGCCTGCTCGATGCACGCTTGCGCGCGGTCGTGACGCGCGCTGCGGACTATGACTGGTGTGTGTCCGAGTTCGTGCGCGTGACCGGCAGTCTGCTGCCGTCGCGGAGCTTCCTCAAGGCCGCGCCCGAATTGCGGGCAGGCGCACGCACACCGGCAGGCACCCCGGTGCGGGTCCAGTTGCTGGGCTCGGACCCGGAACGTCTGGCACAGAATGCCGCGCGTCTGCTGGAGCTTGGGCCCGCCGGAATCGATCTCAACTTTGGCTGCCCGGCACCCCAGGTGAACCGGCATCGGGGAGGTGCGGTGCTGCTGGCGGAGCCTACCTTGCTGCATGACATCGCCCGCGCGGTGTCCGTCGCCAGTGAGGGACGGGTGCCGGTGACGGCCAAGATGCGCCTCGGTATTCGCGACACCTCACTGGCCATCGAGGCTGCCCAGGCGCTGGCCGAGGGGGGCGCTCAAATGCTGGTGGTACACGCCCGCACCCGGGATCAGGGCTATCGCCCACCGGCGCACTGGGCGTGGGTCGCGAGGATTGCCGCCGCTGTTCGCATCCCGGTCGTTGCGAATGGTGAAATCTGGACCCTGGATGACTACCTGCGCTGTCGTGCGGAGAGTGGCCTTGTCGATGTGATGCTCGGGCGCGGCGCGCTCGCTGATCCCTTCCTGGCCTCTCGTATCCGGGACTGGCTGGCCGGCCGGCAAGGCAGGCGTGAGGATGACGCCTGGCCGCGCCTGCAGCCGTTGCTCGTGGAGTACTGGCAGCGGGTGCGTCTGGAGGTCGCGCCCCGACACGCCCCGGGACGTCTGAAACAGTGGCTGAATCTCCTGCAAAAACATTTCCCGGAGGCTGACCGGCTGTTCCGGACAGTGCGCGGCGAGAGCGATCCCGCCGCCATCGATGTGACGATCTCGGCACTCGAGGCATCGGCAGCAGCAGGCGCCCCAATGGATCATCATCAGACACGAGGGATCCAAGCGTAGTAGCTCAGCCCCCCCACCATGCGGTTTCGCGAGGAACGCGATGCAAGATCAGGATTCGACCAACCCAATGTGCGTGCGCTCCCATGAGCAGACCCCTCATTCGACGGCGAGGAGCTCCACATCGAAAACGAGGGTCGCATTGGGCGGAATCACGCCGCCGGCACCGCGCGCCCCGTAGCCGAGTTCGGGTGGAATGGTCAGCGTGCGCTGGCCACCGACGCACATGCCTGCCACGCCCTGGTCCCAGCCCTGGATGACTTGGCCCGCGCCCAGCATGAAGCCGAAGGGCTGTCCGCGATCGCGCGAGCTGTCGAACTTGCGGCCCTTGTTGTCCGCTGCGGCCGGGTCGTGCAGCCAGCCCGTGTAATGTACGCGCACGAACTTGCCGGCTTCGGCGAGGGCGCCCGTCCCGATTTGATGGTCTACCATGATGCCTCCTGTAAAGTTGCCGCGCGATTGTGCATGAGAGCCGGGCCTGCGCCTATGTGCCGATGATGGATGACTTGTTCAATGGGGCCCACCGGGACACCGGGGCCACCGAGCTACCGGCCGGGGTAATCCTGCTGCCACACTTTGCGCTCGCACTTGCCGCAGGGCTGTTGGAGGACGTGGCGCGCATGGCCATCACCTCCCCTCCGCGGCGGATGCAGACCCCCGGTGGACACTGGACCTCCGTCAACATGAGCAACTGCGGCGAGGTGGGCTGGGTCAGCGATCGCCGGGGTTATCGCTACGAGGCGACGGATCCCCTGAGCGGCGAACCTTGGCCGGTGCTGCCAGAGTCATGGCTTGCGCTGGCCGCGCAGGCGGCAGAACGCGCCGGCTTCGCTGACTTCGTGCCCGACGCCTGCCTCATCAACCACTATGCCGTGGGCACGCGCATGGGTTTGCACCAGGATCGCGACGAGCGCGATTTCACCGCCCCCATTGTTTCCGTCTCACTGGGCCTGCCCGTGATTTTCCAGTTCGGAGGCGCCACCCGCAGCGCGCCAGTCACGCGCATCCCTCTTGAACATGGGGATGTCATCGTGTGGGGCGGTCCTGCGCGGCGCCACTACCATGGGGTATTGACCTTGAAGCCGGGCATGCATGCCGCGACTGGCGCGCATCGCATCAATCTCACTTTCCGCAAGGCGCAGTGAGCGCAGGCCCTACTCGCCGGCGAGGATGAAACGCGCCGCCTTCTCCGCAATCATCATGGTTGGCGCATTCGTGTTGCCGGAAGTGATGCGCGGCATGATGGAAGCATCCACCACGCGCAGACCCCGCACACCATGCACCCGCAGGCGGTCGTCCACCACGGCTGCCTCATCACTGCCCATGCGACAGGTGCTGACCGGGTGAAAAATCGTTGTACCGAGCTCGCGTGCCGCCTGCATCATGGCCTCGGGGCTCGTGATCTCAGGGCCTGGTTTCCATTCCTCCGGTCGGTAGCGTGCCAAGGGCGCTGAAGCCATGATGCGTCGGGTGTAGTGCAAGGATTCGACCGCGACCTTCTGATCCTCGGGCGTGGACAGGTAATTGAGGCGAATCTCCGGCGCGGCCTCAGGATCAGGTGTGAGGATGCGGACATGTCCGCGACTGGTGGGACGCAGGTTGCACACCGAAGGCGTGATGGCGGGAAACGGATGCAGTGGCTCACCGAAGCGATCCAGCGACAGCGGCTGCACATGCCATTCGATATTGGCCGTGGGTTGGTCCGGATCGCTGCGCGCAAAGGCGCCGAGCTGCGAGGGCGGCATGGTCAGTGGGCCGGTGCGGAACAGGAGATATTCGAGTCCCATGGTGACGCGTCCCCACAGGCTGTTGGCGCGCTCATTGAGCGTCTTCACTCCACTCACGCGATAGACCGTGCGAATCTGCAGGTGATCATGCAGATTGCCGCCCACTCCCGGCAGTGCATGTTTGACCAACACACCCTGTGCCGCGAGGGTCTCTGCAGGACCTATTCCGGACAGCTGCAAGATCTGGGGACTACCGATGGCACCACTTGCGAGAATGACTTCACGACGGGCGCGTACTTTCTTCAAGCCGCCAGCATCGCGATAAAGCAGTCCTTCCACCTTGAGCGGGGATTCCCCTGTGGCAAACTCCAGCCTGTGGACCTGTGCTCCTGTCCTCACCTGAAGGTTGGGCCGACCGAGAATCGGACGCAGGAAAGCGCGGGTTGCACTCCAGCGCATCCCTCGGCGCTGGTTCATCTGGAAGTAGGCGTTGCCGTGGTTGTCACCCCGGTTGAATTCATCGATGCGGGGGATTCCGCAAGCCTCTGCGGCCTCGCGCCACGCATCGAGGATCTCCCAGCTGACGCGACGCTCCTCCACGCGCAGTTCACCTCCCGCACCGTGCAACTCATCACCGCCATGCGCGTAGTCTTCCATGCGTTTGAAATCCGGCAACACGTCGTCCCAGCTCCAGCCGCGGTTTCCGAGTGCCGCCCAGTGATCGAAATCCTCGCGCTGGCCACGCATGTAGATCATCGCGTTGATGGAGGAACATCCTCCCAGCACCTTGCCCCGGGCATACCCCAGGCTGCGCCCTGCCAACCCCGGATCCTCGGTGGTCTTGAAACACCAGTCGGTGCGCGGATTGCCGATGGTGAAGAGATAGCCGACGGGAATGTCGATCCAGAAGTAGTCATCCTTGCCACCCGCCTCGAGAACCAGCACCGAGCAACCCGGATCTGCCGACAGGCGGTTTGCGAGCACACAGCCAGCGCTGCCCGCCCCGACAATGATGTAGTCGAATTCGCCGGCAAGCGGCGCGTGCTGGTCAGTCATGGGCAAGCGCGAGCGCATGCCTGGTGATCACCGTCCATGCGATTTCCTTGTCAATCATTCAGAGCCGTGAAGATATGCCGTCACCGACGGCGATGAAGTTGAATCCGGGCAAGCTCCCGAGTGCATCCGTGAGGCTTGCCAGAGTCTCCGCGGAGTAGCTGGCCTCACCCTGCAGATGCCCCCAGGCCGGCAGCGGCCAGCAGCAGTCGTGCACCCGCCGGCCAATCACGTGCAGATGCAGCTGGGGCACGATGTTGCCGATGGCGGCCATGTTGATCTTGTCGCTGTTGAAACGCGCCTTGACGAAACGTGCGAGCACATCGCCATGTGCTTCGAGGTCCTGTCTGAGCAGCGGTGGCAGATCGAACAATTCCTGCACCGTGGTCTCCGGTACCAGCAGAAACCACGGTAGCATGGCATTACGCCGCAGCAGGACATGCAGGCCTGCGGCCGCTCCGCAACGCCCAAGCACGTGGAAATCCTGCAGCAATTGAGGATGCAGGACGAAGTCCGCGGGCGGCGTCTGCCCGGGCACGCAGGTCGCAGCGGCCGCAGGCTCTGGGTCCGGAGAGGAGGCCCCCAGACCGAGGTTGCCGGGCGACAGGATTCCCCGTGGATCAAAAGTGTTCTTCAGCTGTGTCAGGGTTTGGTGGTAACCCGTGAATGCCTGCAGCTCTCCCGCCCAGATCTTGCCGGTCTTGTAGGGTGTGCAGCCGGCCTCGACCAGCCGCGCCGCAGCTCTGGCCGTGGCGGCCTGTGCTTCCGGCCACTGGCTGGCCTCGTCGTAGAAGGCAAGCACCCCACCGTGCAGGCCGCGGCGGCAGATCACCACCGCGCCCCCCCACAGGAAAGCGGGTTCAGTCTCGCGCAACGCCTGGACGCTGCCGAGGAATTGCGGCAGATCGGGGGTCGCCAGCGAACTCATCAGGATGGCGCAGCGCGAACGGGAGAAGTAGCCGGCATAGCCGTACCAATAGATCTCTTCGTTGCGCAGGTGGCTGAAATAGACCTCATCGAAGATCGGGAAGGGGGCGCCACCGTGGGCTGCGCTGAGTTCGGCGATGAGCGCCATGTCATGCCGCACCTGAGACTCGTCGCCGCCGAAATCAAGACCCACGCAAAAGCCCGGCCACGCCGGTGGCGCATGATCGGGCCTCGCGGCCAGCACCCGTCCCTTGATCGTCACGGCTTCATAACCACTCGCATACCAGACATTGCGCATGAGTTCGCGCGACTGCAGCGCTGCGATGAAGCCTGCTGCCGCCTGCGCATCGGGAAACCCATGACACGCGGTCGTCCGGTACTCCGGCAAGGGATGCAGCCAGAGCGCGATGGCGGTGATCACACCCATCGTGCCATCCCCACCCAGGAAGAGCCCGGTAAGATCGGGTCCCATGCCGAAACGATGGAAATGTTTGCCCCGCGCTGCAGCCGAGCCGGTTTCAATCACACGCCCATCCGGCAGCACCACCTGCAGTCCCACCACTTCGTCAGCAAAACTCTGGTGGCGCGACGATCCCGTACCCAGTGCGTGGGCCGACGCCGCACCGCCCACCGTGGCCGTGGGTGCGGTGGAAGGAATGATGCCAACCGTGAGACCGAAAGGTTTGAGCGCCTGACTCAAGCTGCCGAAGCGAACACCGGGTTCCACCACCACGATCCCGCGTGCAGGATCGATCTCGAGGATGCGATCCATGCCGGAGAGATCGAGCACCACACCGCCCGCCGCCGGGTTCACGCCACCGGCGTACATGGTGCCGGCGCCCCGGGCATAGACCGGCGTACCAGTTGCCTGGGCACGCTTCAGAACTGACGAAATTTCCGCGCTGCTGTTGGGTCGGATGAGCACCGAAGCCTCACCCGGCGCGACCACAGAGCAATCCCGCTGGTAAGTCAGCAAATCGAGCGGGTCGCGAAACACTCGTGTCGGATCGATTTCCGCGCAAATTTCTTCCGGGACGATCATGGGCCAACCGTGCAATGGGCGAGAATGAATTCCGCAGGCCCGAAAACCCGGGCCGCGGGTGCGGACTGCCGATGATGGGCCACACAACGAATGTCTGCCGAGATCAAGGGCAAATCCGGCAGACCCTCGCGACGCGCTTCTGCCATGCGACTGGCTGAGGCTGGTGCAATGGCGGGCATCCCGCCAGCCGCGCCACAACACACCACGTGGCGAGAAGAACCGGCAGTCTCGAGGATGTGCAAACCGAGATGATCACAAAGTCTGCGCAAGGCGGCGTTCACCGTTGTTGAATTGCGCGACTGGCAGCTGTGATGGAGCGCGACCTCCCGCGCCCTGCCCTCCCTCACCGTGAGCATGAGCTCACCGTCGTCCAGACATTGCAGCAGCCAGTCGAGAAACTGCACGGGCCGCGCGGGTGTGTCATGCCTCGTCCAACTCGCCGCGCATTCCAGCCCGGAAATCACGACGGGCAGGGCCCCCTCGGCGCGACGGGCCAGCGCGCCGATGAGACGTGAGGCTTCTTCGGTGCGACCGAGTTCATGCAGGGGCGCACCACAGCAACCATCGCCCTTCATTGCATGCACGGCGTAGCCCGCTGCACGCATGAGCGTGGCCGCAGCCCGGGCCTCGGCGGGATGGCCGGTCGCCGCGGCACAGCCCGGCAGATAGAGCAGCTCACCGCGTGGAGCCGGCGTTGCGGCGGCAGCGGGAAGCCAGTCGTTCCGGGCATCCCGGGCTACGCCCCAGGGATTGCCGTCACGCAGGACGCTCTCGGCGAGTGCACGCGTTGCGGCGGGGACAGCGTCATCGGCCCACAGCTCCGCGCGCAAGGCGAGCCCCACCTGGGTGGGTCGCAGTCCGATGGGGCAAACGGTCTCGCAGTGCCCGCAGGTGCTGCAGGTGAACACGCGTTCGGCGAGCGTGGATGTGTCGAGCGGCTTGCCTTCATGCCAGGCGCGGGCCGCGGCGATGTAGCCGCGCCCGGAATAGCTCGCCACCGGACTGTGGCTCTGCAGGGTCGCGCACACATGGGCAAGTCCAGCTTCTTCCCACACCGCGTCCACACAGTAGCTGCAGTCCGCGCAGTGGTAGAGATCCTTGTTCAGCTCCGCGAGGTGCGGGCGCATTGCTCAGGCCTCGCCGGTTTTCTTCAGCCAGCGCGCAACATTGCGCTTGTGCGTTTCGAGGTAAGCGCCCGCCGCATAGAACTTGTCGTAGAAATCCGTTTCCAGTCGATGCGCCTGGGTGTAGAACCGCATGTAGATCGTGGGCACCGTGCCCGGAAATTTGCCGTAGGTGTTGTAGATGTAATCCGCAGCCGCGACCACGGCTTCCACCAATTCCGGCTCGGGCGGCACCGCAGCTCCCTTGACACTTGCATTGTCCTTGAAGGGGCCCGGGCTTGTGGGATCGTAGGCGCCGCCCTTGGCAAATTTCAGATCGACATATGCCTGCACTGCGGCGCGCATGTCCGGGTACCACGGCGGGCAGTAACCCTGGTAGACACCCTCCAGCCCCACAGGGTTGGGCACGCCCCACTCGGGACGACTCTCGAAAGTGAAGCCGAGTCCGGGCACACCCTTGGCCGCGCCGGCCCCCAACAGGGAGAAGGGACTGATACCAGAGAAAAACCAGCCGCCGAGGCCCAGAGGTTGCAGGGCGAGGGCCATGTTGTGGCCCATGTCGCCCATCTCCACGGCACTGCAGGTCAGGATGTACTGCTCCATGTAGGAGTGCGCGTATTTCTTTTCAGGGTTGAGCAGGCCGCTCTTGTGGAAGGCCTCGAAGTCACCGGCAGTACGCCCGTGGCGATCGTCCCAGAGCGTGTAGCCTGAGCCGAGCACGATGAAAAGAAAACCGAGCAGTTGTTCGGAGACATTCGCGATGGGCATGAACACCGTGGTGCCCGGCGTGTTCGAGTTCCAGCTGTTGTGGGCACTGAAATGGGGTTCGCCGCGTGGCAGATCGATGCGCTTGTCGCTGATCTGGTGGGTATGTCGCTTGACGGTGGCAATCAGCTTTTCGGCATCCGTCATGCGCGCATCGGCCCAGCTGCCGTCGGCACCGGAATCGCGGGTACTCACGAAGTAGGTGCCACTGTCCTCCGTGTAGAAGAGATCGGCATTGCCGATACCTGCTGCTGATGGGAGGGTGCGCCCGGTGTAGCGCGCGGAATAAGTGCAAAGTCCCGCTTCTGCATCGGAATAGGGAATGCCGTTGTGCCATCCCGAAACACCGAGTCCGGCGGCAAGCAGCAGCGAGCGCTCGAAATCATCGAGCGGCAAGGGCTCCTTGGTGGACTTGAACTTGAGCGGGCCGCGGGGAATCTCCATGCCCCAGCCGAAGCGACGTGAGCGTCGACCGAACAGTGCACTGAACAGCGGAAAGTCCGTGGCTTCCTTCAACAGGGCATTCCATTCGGAAATCTTCTCAGGGCTGGGCGCCGCCTGCTCGGCCGCTGCCAGTGCGCCCGGGCGGCCGGCGGCCATCGCGAAAAGGCTGGACAGGTAGAGGAAGGCGCGCCGGGTCAAGCGTGTGCTGGGGCCGTTGTTCATGGGAGGTTCCTCGCGGGTGCGCTGGGCGGATGAGAGACAACCTGATGATACTGCGCATGAAGGTCGCGCTCCACGCCCCTGCCCGCTCATGCCATGTCGCTGCACCACAGGTGTTGTGCCATGAAGGCGCGCCAAGGGCGCCAGCGTGCTGAGCGAGCTTCCAGCGAACGCGCGTCGTGAGCGAGAGCCAGACTGCGCGCCACCCGCAGCAAGCCTGCATCAGAGGCTGGAAACGCATCTGCAACCCGCAGTGCCCGCAACGCGATGTAGTGCGCAGTCCAAGGCCCGATGCCCGGGATGTTGCACCAGGCCTCGAGGGCAACCGCGAGCGTCTGGCCGGGCGCGAGCAGTGCTGGTTCATCGAGCACGGCTTGGGCAACCGCCTGCAAGGTACGACGTCGGGAGCCCGGCATGGGCAGGGTGGATAGATCCGTCTGCAACAGCGCCTCGGGTGAGGGGAAGCCATGCGTGAGCAAGTTACCAGAGGCTGCGTCAGCGACCCTGCTGCCGCACAGCATCACCAGTCGCGCTGCCAATGCGCGCGCGCCGCTCACGGTGATCTGCTGGCCGAGAACCGCCCGCACCGCCAGTTCAAAATCCGACCAACCTCCCGGTGGCCGCAAGCCGGGCCGCAAGGCCAGCAAGTGGGCAAGCTCGGGCTCCGCATCGCACAGCCCGGCCTCGATCCTCATGGTGTCGGTGTCCAGATCGAAGGCGAAGCGCACGCTGCGTTCGGCCTCGACGACATGCGCGGGGTCCTCCGACTCAACCGTCAGTGCCAGTGCTTGCTCGACCGGATGATGGGCGACAGAGATCCGGAACGCTTCTCCAGCAGCGCCGAGAACTCGCGAGTAGGTATCCTCAGTGACGAGTTCAAGACCGGGAATTGCGCGGAACGCATAAAACGCGTGCATTGCCTGCCAATGCAGGGGCGGCGCGTAAGGCAAGAGGCGTACGACCATCGACGGGGCACGCTTCAGCGTGCGAGCAGAATCTCCCGCGCCCGATCAAACATGCTCGACAGGCAGCCCCCGATCGATTCCCAGATCGGATCATGGCGCTGGCCCTTGCGGTGAAGCTTCACGTTGAGGCAACCAATGCTTCCGAGTCGATAGCCGGCAAACGCCTGGTACCAGGGGATGGATGCAAAGCGCTGTCCCATACGGGACTCATAGATGTCCCTGATCTCTTCCACCGGTGGTGGGCAGATCGAACGCCAGCCTTCCACCCAGTTGTGCTGATCGGCTGCCATCATCAACCAGCCCACATCGAGCAGCACATCGCCGATACCGGAAATCTCCCAGTCGATGACGCCGGTCAGTCGACCGTCCTCGTACAGGATGTTTCCGGGTTGGTAATCACCGTGATAGAGCCCGATGGGAGAATCCCCGGGCATGGTGGCAAGCAGCAGGCGCTCCACCTCTTCGGCCTGCGCGCTCCACTGAGGTTCGGGCGACTGCTGGTAGATGCGGCGCCAGCGCGAAACCTGTTCATGCAGTGGTTCAGGGGCCTGCCAGCCAGTGAGCTTTGCCTGCCAGTCGAAGAGATGGAAACCGGGCAGCGCCTCGACCGCCTGGCGCCACAGGGGTTCCACCACCGAGGGCTCGCGCGCATAGGAAGGATGCGGATCCCACATGAAGAACGTGCGCCCGGGCAGGCGCTCCATCACGATGTAGGGCACGCCGAACAGGGTTTCATCCTCGCTCGCGAACGGCACCTGCGGCACCGGCAGCCCGGCGGCATGCAAGGCACGCAGCAGTGGCGCCTGACGGTAGACATCTGTGTTCCCGCGTCGCGCCACTCCCTGGGGCGGAACCTTCAGCACATGTTGGTGTTCCACCTCGCCTGTCGCGCGCCGACGCACCGAAAACAGGAAGGTCAGTCCGGCATGGCCGTCGGACTCGGTCAACTCCGCAAGTTCGAATTCGTCACCGAATTCGCGACGGATGAAAGCGCCCAGGTTGTCTGTGAGTGTTTCGGAAATCATGCAGAACTGCCTGTGAATGAGACATCCGGTGGTGCCGGGTGCCCGACCTTATTCGGTGGCGGTGAAATTGTCGGGGGCCTCTTTGCCGGCCTTGGCATCGCCGGTCCAGTAGCGTTTGGCCCAGATTCCCTGGTAGGCCTCGTTGCCGACGGGCATGCGCCAGGTCTTGACCTCGGAGTCCGCCAGGGACACCGAGCAGAGCGCGCGTGGCTGATCATCGGTGACATCCACATAGGCGTTGGCATCGGTGGGCTTGAGATAACGCTCGGCGATGCGTCGGTAACGCTCACGCCAGAGGTCGTCCTCGCTCACCTCATGCACGATTACCGCATATCCCTGCACGATGACCTTGCGATAGGGCTGGGTGATTTCATCGATGCACAGCGCCACGCGTGCATCGCGCCGGATGTTCGAAAGCCACTCCGAATGCTGGCGCGGCGTGAACCAGATCCTGCCCTCCTCGAAGATGTACCAGATGGGACAGACCGCCGGCCAACCGTCACCATCCAGGGTGGCGATATCCATGAGCAGCCCGGGCTCGGCCAGGAATTGCGTGATCTCGGCGTTGGTCAGCTTGGGCACGGGGGTTCCTTTCTGGTCTGCTCACGATGAAAACCGGTGACATAATACCGCCAGAGCCTGCCGCATGGCTGCGGGTCACCACGGGAGACAGGCGGATGATAGACCTGAAGTTCATTGGTTACCGGTCGCCGACTTGCACGCTCGAGGTGGAGAAGGGCCGGTTGCGCCAATTCGCCAAGGCCATTGGTGAAACCCGCCCGGTCTGCATGGACGATCAGGCTGCGAGGCAAGCGGGCTACCCCGGCCTGCTCATGCCGCCGACTTTCCTCTTCTGCCTTGAGATGGATCGGCCAGAGCCCTACGGCTGGTTCGATGAGGTCGGGATTCCTTTGCCACAGGTCCTGCATGCGGAGCAGGGCTTCACCTACCATGCGCCGGCGTTCGCCGGAGACGCGCTGACCTTCAATGCGGTGATCTCGGACATCCATTCCCGCAAGGGCGGTCTGCTGGAATTTGTCGTCCAGGACAACACCATCACGAACCAGCATGGGCAGGCCATTGCCGATTTTCGGCGCACCCTGGTGATTCGGCATGGCTGAGCAACCCTCCACCGTGAACTGGCAGGCACTCGAGGTGGGAGATCGCCTGCCCGCACTGCATCTGCCCCCGCTCACCCGCGTCCAGCTCGCCGTCTACTGTGGGGCTTCGGGCGACCACAACCCCGTGCATGTGGACAGCGATTTTGCGCGTGAAGCGGGGCTTGGGGACGTGATCGCCCACGGCATGCTCATCATGGCCTGGATGGGACGTTGTCTTACCGATCAAGTGGAGCAAGCCCGCATTCGCGGTTTCGAGACCCGCTTCACGGCCATGACCCGGGTGGGAGATGCGATCACCTGCGAGGCCGAGGTGGCGGAGAAACTCCTGGAGGCGGGCGAACAGCGTCTGCGCCTCGCCCTGCGTGCCTTCGATCAGCGCGGCGAGGTCAAGACCCAAGGATGGGCGGTGGTCGACATCACCCCGGCTTGAGTCTGTCCGGCAGATGCTCCGCATCCCGCGGGATGCGCGTAACGAAAAGTGGCGTCTGATCCTCGAGCAGGCGTGCATACGCCAGATAGCGGAACACACTGCTTTCGGAGCGAGGCTCGAGCAGCAGCGGCAAAAGCCTTGCGCTGCGACTCGTGAGCGGCACCAGCAGGCTGCCTGATTCGGCCCGCCCCCGGAACCGCTCCGTCTCCACGGCATGCCATGCCCCCTCCACGGGATCGAAGCCCCGGAAGGACTCCCGTTCCTGAGTGCAGGTGATTGCCTCATCAACCATCTCGAAAGCCAGCTGGTGGCGTGCCAGCAGGCTGGCGAACACAGCGGTGTGGGCGGTGATGAGGTAAGCACGCGGCAGCGCGAGGGGATCGCGAATCTCCATCTTGCGCCAATTCTCGAAGGTCACCGCCTGCCGCAGATAATCTTCCCGGCGGCGCAGCTCAATCACGACTTCCGGCGACTGAAGATCCTTGACCCACACGCCGTTGAGAGGAAGGACTTGCTGGTCCGGCAACCGGCCTGCTGTTGCCACCACCTGCGCAATCCGCATTGATTCCCGACTCACCACCTCGACGAACGCCTGCATGCACAACGTCTGGCGCGCCACGCGTTCGGCTATGTTGCGATAACTGGGATAGCTACCGTCCTTGGGTTCCATGGGGGTCTCAAGCAGGACGGTTAGAGCACCGCGCAAGCCGGCCTTGTTGCGGAACTTGCGGGCCGTCAGTCCACCGTGGGTGATGGGTTGCCGGGTGGAAGTGATTTCGCGGATGTAGCGTTGGGCGCGCAGACCGCGCCCCTGCACTGCGGTGATCAGGGCCGGTAGCAGTTCGCCCTCGCCGTACTCACGCAAGACGGCGGCGACGGCAGGGCTCGCTGCCATGTCGAATTGCGCCTCGAAATCGGTGAGAAAGCCCTCACGGCCGAGCGTGCGGGTCTTGAGGCTCGCCGACTCATGGGCATCGAGGATCACCTCCGGCTCGTAGCGCAGTACCGCATTATCCAAGGCTGCGGTTTCCGGCTGGGAGAGCAGCACGAAGTCGCGGTTGATGTTGACCTCGTTGCCGTTGCGGTTGGAATCCTGCTCCCTGCCGTCCGGGTTCGCATTGGGAATGAAGACGAATTCAAGGGCATCCAGCCACTCCTGCGACTCACCGATGAGCACCGCGCGGGCCAGCATGAGCAGTGCCTCACAGCCCGCGGCCTCCGAGGCGCCATGTTGGGACCCGACCATCATCACGCGCAGGCGCTGCCGCCCCGGGCGGCGCGGGGCAGCACACACAAGCGCATGGAGCGGGCGCCCCAAGGCTGAGGTTCCAATGCGATCCAGACGGGCATAAGGCCCACCCGCCGTGGCCAAGGCACCGAGACAGGCCTCGACCTCCGCGGAGCTCGAATAGCGCTGGTACTGGTGGTGCTCCAGCGGGGTCGGCAGTTCCGTCACGGTGTGCTGCGGGTCGCGCCCTTGAAGGTCCGGTAAACGAAGAACTCCTCCTTCGGCTGGATCAGCTGCGCATACTCCGGATAGCGGAAGAGGCTGCTGGTGGCGCGCGGGTCAAGCAACAAGGCAGCTACCCGACCACCCGGCTGCGCGGTGTCGATCAACAGGCTGCCGGCCTCCAGAGTCACGGTCTTGCGGGTTTCGGCCAGAAGCTTGCCGCGGGCGTACATGTCCGGAGTGATTTCCACGCGTGCGGCCAGCACCTCGGCGCGCGTGGCTTCCTCCACCTCGATGTACCGAATGGAATGCCGCTCGAGCACCGGCTGGATGAGATCGGCGTGGCGCGCGACGGCAAGCATGGGTGGCAGGGGCAGGGTGTCGGCATTGACCTGCTTGCGGTGATCCCTGAATTCGATGTCTTCGAGTGCGCGCGTGTCGATCCTGCGCATGGGGATACGCACCGTGGGATGGTCCTTGTCGCGTTCGTAACCTGCGTAGAGTGTCAGCGGTTCGCGCGGCAGGGCCTGGCGTGCTGCGGCGGTCACTGCCCTGATTTCATCAGCCTGTTCGCGGGTGAGGTCCAGAAAGCTGTTGATGCACAGGATCTGGCGCGAGACTCGCTGCTCGATGTTGCGCCAGGTAGGCCAGGTGTCATCGCGAGAATCGAGTTTGGTTTCGACCAGGATCGCAAGTGTCCCGCTCAAGCCGGCGGTATTACGGAAGTTGCGCAGGGTCAGCCCCCCATGCGTGATCGGCTGCTTGAGACTGATGATTTCCCCGATATACCGGTGCGCAGGCAGGCCACCGGCGGAAACGCGCGCATTGATGGCGGGCAGGAAAGTATGCAAGGCATAGGCGCGCAGTGAGGCCGGCACCGACGGGTTGTTGCTGTGCTCGAACTGGGCATCGAAATCAGTGAGATAGCCTTCCTTGGCCAGGGTCTTCCGCTTCAGGACTGCGGACTCGTGGGAGTCCAGCAGGGCATCCGGCGCGAAGGCATACAGGGCATCCCGCAACAGACGGTTCTCGGGCTGGGTGAGCAGCACGAAATCGACATTCAGATTGACGCGATTGGCGTTGCTGCGCCGACCGAGATCACGCCCATCCGGGTTGGCGTTGGGCACCAAGATGAGGTCGAGATCCGCGAGCAGTGGTTTGCGATCGCCTTCGAGGATCTGCCGCGCGACGACCAGCAGTGCCTCGCCTCCTGCAGGTTCAGCGGCGCCGTGCTGGCTTGCCGTGACCATGACCCGCAGTCGTGGTGAAGCGCCCTCGGCACGTGGTGCCGCGAGATGCAGCACCAGGATCTCACGCCCTTGCACGCTGTGCCCGAGCACTTCAACCCTGGCATGGTCCGGGTGGCGGGCGGCGAGCGCGCGCATCCAGTCCCCGATCTCGGCCGAGGTGCTGATGCGGGCATGACCATTCTTTTCGAGTGGTGTCGCGAGTTCGTCCGCCTGAACGGATGGAAGAACAAGAGCGAGGGCGGCCGCCAACAGAACGAAGAGGAATCGGGTCGGTTGCATGTTCAGGTTCCGTCGCGAAGCTTGAAGCGCTGGATCTTGCCCGTGGCGGTCTTGGGGAGTTCGGCCGCGAAACGTATCCAACGTGGATATTTGTGGGGTGCGAGGCGCTGCTTGACGTGGTCCTTCAACGCGGCTTCCAAGGCAGTGTCGGCGACGAACCCGGGCTTCAGCACCACCACGGCGAGCGGTTTGATGAGAGCCTCTTCGTCTGCCTTGCCGACCACCGCGGCCTCGAGCACTGAGGGATGCGCCAGCAGCGCGCCTTCCACTTCGAACGGCGAGACGTACTGGCCACTCACCTTGAGCATGTCGTCGGAACGGCCGCCGTAGGTGTAGTAACCCTCAACGTCCCGCGTGTACTTGTCGCCCGCGCGGGTCCACTCGCCGACGAACGTGGCCTGGCTTCGCGCCCGGCTGTTCCAGTAGCCAAGCGCCGCTGTCGGCCCCTTGATCTGCAGTTCCCCCAAGGTATCCGCGCCCACCTCGTTGCCGTGCTCGTCGCACAGGCGGATTTCATATCCCGGCACCGGCTTGCCCGTGGTGCCGTGGCGGACATCGCCCTGTCGATTCGACATGAAAATGTGCAGCATCTCGGTGGAGCCGATACCGTCGAGGATTTCCACGCCGAAATGGCCGGTGAACCGCTGTCCGATTTCTGCCGGCAGGGCTTCACCGGCAGAAGTGCACAGGCGCAGTCCCAGCGACTCTGCGGACGGCAGTGATGGATGCGCGAGCATCCCGGCGTAGAGCGTGGGCACCCCGTGGAAAACGCTCGGCCGATGCGCCACGAGTCGTTTGAACACAGCCTCGGGCGTCGGTCGTTCTGCCATGAGGATAGCGGTCGCACCTACCGCCAGCGGAAAGCTCAGGCTGTTGCCGAGGCCATAGGCGAAGAACAACTTGGCGGCGGAGAACACCGTGTCCTGTGCTGAGAGACCGAGAATCGGCCGCGCATAGAATTCGGCAGTCTGGATGAGGCTCGCGTGCGCATGGACAGTCCCCTTGGGCGTGCCCGTGGAGCCGGAGGAATACAGCCAGAAACAGGGTTCGTCAGGAGAGCGGGCGAGCGGCGGGAAATGGTCTTCCGCCGCTGCCATCAGTGTCGCCAGGGAGTGCTCGACGGAGGAGGCTGCCGGTCCGGAGACGATGATACGGGTGCAGAAGGGTGCCTCGGCAAGACCGGGCCTGAAGGTCTCGAGCAAGGGCGCCGAGACGACCAGCGCCTTGGCACGGCTGTCTGCCAGCATGAAGCGATAATCTGCTGCGGTGAGCAGCGTGTTTACGGCAATGGGCACGATGCCTGCCTGGATTGCGCCAAGAAACACGCTGGGGAAGTCGATGGAGTCATGCAGGGCGAGCATGATCCGATCCTCGGCTTGCAGGCCGAGGCCCAGCAGGGCATGGGCAACCCGGTTGGCGCGCCGCTGCAGGTCGCCAAACGTGTAGCTGCCGTGATCGTCGATGTAGGCCAGTTTCTCCGCGCGTCCGGCGCGCACATTACGGGCCAGCAGGTCGTGGGCCGCGTTGTAGCCGGGTGGGATCTCGATGCGCGGCGGGCACACGCTGTGGTCGGCGACGGACATCATCTCGGCTGCTCCGGAGGCACCTTGGGATCTGGTCGCCCAGTGTGCCCCAAAGTATTCAAACCGCCAGCGTCTCGAGGGCCGTGGGGGTCCAGGACTGCATCCAGCCCGAAGCCGCATCTTCCGGCATGACACCGGATGAGGCGTCGTGGTTGAGGACCTCACCCAAGCGGTGTGCGCCGAGTTTCTGCAGGATCTGGTCGAAGCGTCTGCCGGCAAAGCAGAAGGTCTGGGCGTGCGAGGAGTCACCCAGTGAAATCAATCCGTAGCGCACCCCCGCCAGATCGGGTTTTTCCTTCACGAGGGATTCGTAGAGCTTTTTGGCATTGGCAGGAACATCGCCGTAACCGTAGGTGGAGACGCAGACGAGGAAGGTGCCTCCCCCCACGAACACACCGGCATCAAGTTCATCCATCGGCAGGATTTCCGCAGCGCCGCCCGCCTGCTTCAACTGGTACTGGGCCTCCTCGGCCACGTACTGGGTATTGCCCGTGGTCGTGCCCACCAGAATCCGGACGCTGTGGTTCATTTGATGATTCCCTTTACGCTTGCGGCCTGCCGATTTCATGAATTATATTTCAGATATCGTTCACGCCGGCAATATATTTCACAATGTCGCTCACCCCTGCGGACCACGACGCCCAGCGCTCTGCCACAGCTCCCGAGGTTGCCGAGAGCGCCTTGCTGCATGAGCTGGGCGACCGGGTGCGCCGTGCCCGCGCAAGGCGCGGCATGACCCGCCGCGCTCTCGCCGCCCAGTCGGGCGTTTCCGAACGCTATCTTGCCCAACTGGAACGCGGCGACGGCAACGTCTCCATCCTGGTGCTGCAGAAGATTGCCGGAGCCCTCGGGATGCGGCCGGCAGAGTTGCTGGACGACTCCTACCCCGGCGCGGTGGAGTACACGCTGCTATGCGCCCTGCTGAGGGACGTCCCGGGAGAGATACTCGGCCAGTTGCGCCAGCGCCTGCAGCGCGAACTTGGTAACAGCGCCAGTGCACGGACGAGACGCATCGCCTTGCTTGGACTGCGCGGAGCCGGAAAGTCGACCTTGGGTGCCCGCCTTGCAGACTCCCGTGGCGTTCCGTTCGTCGAACTCGACCGCGAGATCGAACGTCGCAGTGGAACCCCACTGGAAGAACTTTTCCTGCTCTACGGACAGGCGACCTACCGGCGGCACGAGGAGCGCTGCCTCGCGCAGGTTTTGAACGAATACCCTGACTGCGTAATCGCTACCGGAGGCAGCATCGTGGCCTCACCTGCCGTGTTCGCCACCCTGCTCTCCTCCTGCTTCACGGTGTGGCTGAAGGCTACCCCGGAAGAACACATGGCACGCGTGATCGCGCAGGGGGACATGCGTCCCATGGCGGGCAATGCGGAAGCCATGGATGACTTGCGCCAGATCTTGAAAGAACGCGCACCTCTCTACGCGCAGGCCGAATGCACCATCGACACCTCCGGCTTGAGTGCCGATCAGGCTTTCCACTCTCTCACCCAGGCGCTGCAAAACGCCACCGCCGAGGAGCACACAACGACATGAGCGCCGTGCGAGACACTGCCGGGCAAAGCCCTCAATACCTGGACTACGACCGCCATCCCGACTCCTACGTGCATTGGCACCTGTCCGTCGAAGGCGACGTGGCAACCCTGTCGCTCGATGTGAACGAAGACAAGGGCATGAAGCCCGGCTACAAGCTCAAGCTCAACTCCTACGATCTCGGGGTGGACATGGAGCTGCACGATGCCCTGCAACGGGTCCGCTTCGAACATCCGCAAGTGAAGATCGTGGTGCTGACCAGCCGCAAGGAGCGCATGTTCTGCTCGGGGGCGAACATCTACATGCTGGGCCAGTCCAGCCACGCCTGGAAAGTCAACTTCTGCAAGTTCACCAACGAGACCCGCAACGGCATCGAGGACTCGAGCCGGCATGAAGGTCTGCGCTTCCTCGCCGCAGTGAACGGCACCTGCGCTGGTGGCGGCTATGAGATGGCCTTGGCCTGCGACGAGATCCTGATGGTGGATGACCGCTCCTCCACGGTGAGCCTGCCGGAAGTGCCGCTGCTCGGTGTCCTGCCCGGCACCGGCGGCTTGACGCGCATCATCGACAAACGTCGAGTGCGACGTGATCTCGCGGATTTCTTCTGCACCACCAGTGAAGGGGTGCGGGGAGACAGGGCCAGTCAATGGGGGCTGGTGGACCACACCGCACGTCCCCAGCAGTTTGCCGAAGCACTCGCCAGTCATGTCGCGCGCCTGCGCGCATCGAGTACGCGACGTCCCGCCACCGGTGGTATCACCTTGTCGCCGCTGCCGCGCGTGATCGACGATGCAGGCATCCATTACCGCCATGTGGATGTCGTCATTGATCGCAAGGCGCGCACCGCGACTCTCACCGTGAGCGCCCCTGCCGAGGCTGGCCCCACTGACAGCGCGGGCATTCATGCTTCAGGGGCCGACTGGTGGCCGCTCGCCATGGCGCGGGAACTGGACGACGCCATCCTGCTCCTGCGCCTGAACGAGCTGGAGATCGGGACCTGGATCCTGAAGACGCGCGGAGACCCTGCGCTGCTCCAGGCAATCGACGACACCATGCTCGCGCTGAGGGAAGACTGGCTCGTCGCGGAGGCACTGGGACTGCTGCGCAGGACGCTGGCGCGCCTCGATGTTTCCTCTCGTAGTCTTTATGCCTTCATCGATGAAGGCTCGTGCTTTGCCGGCACGCTTGCCGAGCTCGCCCTGTGCGCGGATCGCAGCTACATGCTGCAGCTGCCAGATGCACCGGAAGAGGCCCCGCACCTGACGCTCGGGGAAGTGAACTTCGGGATCTATCCCATGGCGAATCACCAGACACGCCTCGCCACGCGCTTCTGCGGCCGCCCGGAGCCCGTGGCTGCGGCGCACGCGGTGAAAGGACAGGCTCTTGGCGCAGAGCAAGCTATGGAGCTCGGTCTTGTGACATTTGCGCCCGATGATCTCGATTGGGCGGACGAAGTGCGCCTGGCCATCGAGGAGCGCGCCAGTCTGTCACCCGACGCGCTCACGGGCATGGAAGCATCCCTGCGCTTCGGTGGCCAGGAAAGCATGGAGACCCGCATCTTCGGTCGACTCTCTGCCTGGCAGAACTGGATTTTCATCCGCCCCAATGCGGTAGGCGAACAAGGGGCACTCAAGGTCTTCGGCACTGGCAGCAAGGCTCAATTCAACTGGGAGCGGGTCTAGGCCCGTTGCATCGTCTTTCTTTCACTTCCGTCAGCGGAGAATCGTGATGAGCATCAACTACAGCGAACGCATCCCGAACAACGTCAATCTGGCGGGCGATCGCACACTGCAACGCGCACTCGAGCACTGGCAACCACGCTTCATCGAATGGTGGCAGGAAATGGGCCCCAGCGATTTTGCGGGCAACGATGTGTACCTGCGCACGGCCGTCGGCGTGGATGTCGAGGGCTGGGCAAGTTACGGCGCCGTGAAGATGCCGGACTATCGCTGGGGCATCTTTCTTGCGGACGCCATTCCCGATCGGCGAATCGGCTTCGGCGACATGATGGGCGAACCTGTCTGGCAACAGGTGCCTGGTGAATTCCGTTCGCAGTTCCGCCGCCTTATCGTCACCCAAGGCGACACCGAGCCCGCGTCGGTGGAGCAGCAACGACTGCTGGGACTCACCTGCCCTTCCCTCTACGATCTGCGCAACCTGTTCCAAGTGAACGTGGAAGAGGGTCGCCACCTGTGGGCAATGGTCTACCTGCTGCACGCTTACTTCGGCCGGGATGGTCGGGAGGAGGCGGAGGAACTGCTTGCCCGCCATTCCGGCGATGAAGACAAGCCGCGCATCCTCGGCACTTTCAACGAGCCGATCGAGGACTGGCTGTCCTTTTTCTGCTTCACCTATTTCACTGACCGCGACGGCAAGTACCAGCTGAAGAGCCTCGCGGAGTCTTCGTTCGACCCGCTGGCACGAACCTGCCGATTCATGCTGACGGAAGAAGCCCACCACATGTTTGTCGGCGAGACCGGCCTGAGCCGCGTCGTTCGCCGCACCCTGGAACTGATGAAGGAGCTCGGCACCGACGATCCGGCTGCCATCCGGCGAGCCGGCGGCATCGACCTTCCATTGCTCCAGCGTTATCTCAACTTCTGGTTCACTTCATCGCTCGATCTGTTCGGTTCGGAAGTCTCTTCCAATGCCGCTACAACCTTCGCCAACGGCATCAAGGGGCGTCCGGACGAGACCCACTATGAGGATCATCTCTGCACCGAGAGCACGTTTGAACTCGTCGTGCCGGATGACAAAGGTGGCGTGGGTATCGAAACCGTACCGATGCGCAATGCGATGAACGAAGTGGCGCGTGAATCCTATGTGAAAGATTGCGAAATGGGCCTCAAGCGCTGGAACATGATCATCAAGCGCGCCGGGTACGATTTGCAGCTGTCGCTGCCCTCCACCCGGTTTGGCCGCAACATCGGCACGTGGGCTGGCATTGCGACCGATCTTCACGGCAATCGCCTGGGTGCGGAGGAGTATGCGCACAAGCGACCGCACTGGCTGCCCAGCGAGGAAGACAGGGCTTTCGTAAAAAGTCTCATGGTGCGCGTGATCGAGCCGGGCAAGATGGCCGGCTGGCTGGCGCCCCCCGATCGCGGCATCAACAACATGCCAGTGAGCTACGAGTACGTTCGCGTCTGAGGCTTGTCGGTCGCAAACGGAGTGCGCCAGATCGGCGCGCCCCGGGCGACAGGTCCTTTCAAGCCGCGCCAATCTTGTGCGTGGTGCGTTTTTTGCGATGCAACGCTTGCGCCGTCACGGCGTCACAGTAAGCTCGAGCCTCCTGTTGATTCAGCGGAGCCGGGGCCTTGTCCATCCACGTTGCGTTCGAACACACCACGCACTCCGAAGCGCTCCACCTTGCGCGCTTCTTCAGGACCGGACTCAATCCCGGTTCGCGCGCGCCGGGTGCGGTCACGCGGCAAGCGGACAGCCCCTGTACACTGGACCTGCGCCGCCAGCGCTGAAGACCAACCGGACTGCCGAAGCCCCATGCTGCAGAATCTCTTTGCGCACTACTCCCACGAGCGTGACCGCTATGATGAATTGCGCGGCCACGACGGAAGGCCGCGCGCTCACTGGGCGCGTTTGTGCGAAGAGCTGGGTGGACTTTCCGCCAATGCGCTGCAGGCTCGCCTGGAGGGCGTGACGCGGGACATCCGCGACAGCGGGATCACCTACAACGTCTATGCGGATCCGCAGGGCCTCGATCGTCCCTGGCAGCTCGACTGCCTGCCGCTGATTCTGCCCGCGGCCGAGTGGGCCGAAATCGAGGCCGGCATGGCCCAGCGTGCCAAACTGCTCAATCTCATCCTTGTCGATCTCTACGGCGAGCAGCGCCTGTTGCGGGAGGGCTTGCTGCCGCCGGCCATGATCCTCGGCCACAGCGGCTTCCTGCGCCCTGCGCGCGGCATGCAGGTGCCCGGGGGGCTGCATCTGCATCACTACGCCGCAGATCTCGCGCGCTCCCCAGACGGTCGCTGGTGGGTGTTGAATGATCGTACCCAGGCACCTTCCGGCGCGGGATACGCGCTCGAGAATCGGCTCATGGTGGGGCGCGCGTTTCCGGAACTGTTCGAGTCCCTGGGCGTGCGGCGGCTGGCAGGCTATTTTCTCGCGCTGCGCGACGCACTGCTCCACTACGCGCCGGAGGGAGACGGACCGGCGCAAGTCGTGGTACTCACCCCCGGCCCCTTCAACGAGACCTACTTCGAGCATGCGTTCCTTTCGCGCTATCTCGGCTTTCCGCTGGTCGAGGGGGGTGATCTCGTGGTGCGTCACGGACGCGTCTGGATGAAGACGCTGCAGGGCCTCAAGCGCGTGCATGCCATCGTTCGTCGCCAGGATGATGCTTATTGTGATCCGCTGGAGCTGCGCGCCGATTCGGCGCTCGGTGTGCCCGGCTTGCTCGATTGTGCCCGGCACGGCAGCGTGCTCATGGCCAATGCGCTGGGCTCTGGTGTGGTCGAATCGGGCTGCCTGCTGGGCTTCCTGCCGCGCCTGTGTGAGGA
>Ga0315909_10001850_pt1 | contig 27890 bp, 27 predicted proteins | sample LakEriMetagenome_11_FD_203527 | JGI IMG/M metagenome (GOLD analysis project Ga0315909, IMG submission 203527) | Freshwater fungal communities from buoy surface, Lake Erie, Ohio, United States - Buoy 2 MA125 | ecosystem: Environmental > Aquatic > Freshwater > Lake | place: USA: Lake Erie, Ohio... | reverse complement strand
CACCTCGTTATGCTGAACCGCAGATGATTTCTTTACTAGCAGCAGAGCGAGCCACGGGGGCCTGGAACTGGCTTCGCGATGAAGGGCTCCTCATTGTTGCCATTACTTCTGGGGCCTTCTTCTTCACCCGAGCCATTGGGCTGGTGTCGAACTACCAAGCCGAACGCCTGAAGCGCCAGCGCGCCGCGGCCAACCCACTCGATCACAATGCAGCCGGCGCTTACCAGGGTGCTCTACTTGGTGCCGCACGATGGGGCGTGAACTTCAGCATTGCCACTGTGGCCTTTGTATGGACCTTGCTGCTCCTCAACTTGCCAGCGTCTGCAGTGGTGCCGTTGGTTTCTATTGTGGGTGCGGGTCTTGGTTTCGGTGCTCAGCAAATTGTGGGCGACGTACTTGCCGGCATCTTTATTATTTCCGAGCGCCAATTTGGCGTGGGCGATGTGGTGCGCGTGGGGCCTCTCGTACCCGTCGGCTGGATTGAAGGTCGCGTTGAGGAAGTTACTTTGCGCGTTACCAAAATTCGCACCTTCGATGGCGACCTCGTCACGGCCGCAAATGGTGGCCTGCGCCAAACCGTCAACCTCTCGCGCGACTGGGCGCGCGTGCTTATCAATATTCCTGTGTCGCGTGAAGCCGACCTCGATGCCGCAATTGAAATGCTCAATCGCATTGGCCACGACATTTCTCAAGACCCCGAATGGGCACCGCTCATATTGGAACAGCCGGTTGTTTCAGGCGTCGAAGATATTGGAGCAGAAACTATTGAACTGCGCTTTGCAGGTCGCACACTTCCTGCTCAGCAATGGAAAGTTGCTCGCGAAATTCGCCATCGCATTGCTATTGAAGGTGCCCCATGAGACGCATAGGTCGCGCCACCATTGCCTCGGCAGTTGTCTTTGGAGCTTCACTCACTACATGGACCTTGCAACGCCCCAGCGACCCACCAGCGCCGGCAAGCATTCCGTGGCCCGATGTGAGTTGGGTCATTGTGACCACCACTTCCACGCTGCCCAAAGACAAACCGAGCAAGCCCGAAACAACCACTACAGAGGAAAAGCGCGTGTCGACAACTGTTGAAACAACAACCACTGTTGATGCCTCTTCAACTGTGCCTGAAACGCAAACTACCGCAGTAGCTGAAATCTCACCAGAGACTTCAACCACTGCGGTAGCAGCGAATTAGTTATTACTTGTTCAGTACGTAGTGCTTATGCGCCGATCTTTGCAGCAATTGCCTTTGCAGTAGCTACGAGAGAAGCGGGAAGTGCGGAGTAGCCCTTGATTTCAGCAACTTCTGGAGCACATGTGTCGAGTACGTAGTTGACATAGCTTTTCGCAATGGCGTTGTCTGCTGCTGTTCCGTAAGCTGCAGTGTTAGCCATTCCGTACGACACTGCCGTGATTGGGTATGCACCAGAAACCGTGTTGTCGTATTTGAAGGTAACGATGCCAGTTGTCGAGTCGACCGCGGCTGCACCAACAGCCAAGGCTGCTCCAGCAGAGCTACCGGCAAGGAATTCGCCAGCACCATTCTTAATTTTTGCTGACACGATTGGCTTACCAGCAGTTTGACGCTCGTTAACAAACGACACTTCTGCGTAACCGATTCCACCATCTTTGCCCATCACGCCGTTAGAAACACCGTCGTTGCCTTGTGCTGCCACAAATGAGCCATCGGTAGGAACTGTTCCAGGAAACGCACTGTCGAATGCGTCGTTTGTTGCCTTGGTCCAAATAGTTGGCTCAGTCTTGTTCAAGTAGTTGGCAAAGTTGTTGGTGGTACCAGAGGTGTCTTTGCGCTTGTACACAGTGATCGGCGTATCAGGAAGCACTACTGATGTTGCATCAACAGAAACCGTGCCCACAAGAGCCTTGTCGAGAGTGATGGAGTACACAGTGCCTGCAGCGTAAGGAACGGTCAAAGTGATTCGACCAGCTTTTGGCTTCTTGTTGTAGATCTTCTTCACAGTCTTGCCACCATCAACACTTGAGGTGATGACGAGGTTCTTTGTTTTGCTGTTCACAGCCTTTGAAGTCAAAGTAGCGGTCAAAAGTGCTTGAGTAGCCTTTTTGCCTTTCGCCAAAGTGAATTTTACCTGACCGTTCAAACCAAGGAGTTTTGGCTGAGCGGCAACTGGGTTGTCAGCTTTAATTGAAGCATCATTCCAAGTTTTGATTTGACCAGCGAAAATCTTTGCCACAGTGGCAGAAGACATTTGCAAAACTGTTCCTTCAGGCTTCACTCCATCGAGACGGTAAGCAACGTTAATTGCACCTGCAATGAGCGGCATGAAAACAAAGGAAGTGCGGTAGCTAGTGTCAGATGTTTTGTACAACGAGTCTGACATCGCAAACTTGTAGTCACCTTTGAAGAAGTTCGAGCGACCTGTGCCCGAACCTACACCGGTGTAGTCAACTCTGTGGCCTGCAGCATTAGCTGTTGTATCACCAGCAAAGGAAGCGCGGCAAGATTCCATAAGGTTGAGTGGGAAAGTTGCGCCACCGGCAACAATTGTTGCTGCAGATGCTGCAGAAATCCCGAGAGATCCGACGAGCGCTGTGGCCGCGAGACCTACAGCAAACTTCTTTGACAGTTTCATGTATGTGTTTTCCTCCGTGTAGGGGTTGGTTACAGGAGAAATTTACGTGATCAATGAAAAGCCAAAAGGTGAATTGAGTAACGCTTTGGGGTGCCCAAAGTTAACTCTGGGCAAACTCGATTTGGGTCAGCCGAAGCGACCCTGCACATAGTCTGCCGTGCGCTGGTCGGAAGGTGAGCTAAAGATCACAGAAGTGCGGTCGGCTTCAACAATTTGGCCAGGCCCACCATCAGACAAGAAGAATGCACAGAAATCGGAAACGCGCGCTGCTTGTTGCATGTTGTGCGTTACCACCACAATGGTCATGTCAGATGACAACTGCACAATGGTTTCTTCCACTTTCAACGTAGATGCAGGGTCGAGTGCCGAGCAAGGCTCGTCCATCAACAACACTTTTGGCTTCACAGCCAGTGCACGAGCAATACATAAACGCTGTTGCTGACCACCAGAGAGCGAAGAACCCGACAGCTTCAAGCGATCCTTTACTTCTTTCCACAAGCCGGCACGTGTAAGACACTCTTCAAGCAGGCTGTCTTTGTCTTGCACCTTAATGTTGGCGAGTTTCAAACCTGCCAGAACGTTCTCGGCAATAGTCATTGAAGGAAATGGGTTTGGCTTCTGGAAAACCATTCCTACCTTGAGCCGCATTGCGGTCACATCAACCTTTGGTCCATAAATTTCTTCACCATCGAGGAACACCTCACCAGCCATTGCAGCACCTGGAATGAACTCGTGCATGCGGTTCAGTACACGCAGAAAAGTTGACTTACCGCAACCAGATGGTCCAATCAGACCTGACACGCTATTTGCAGGAAAATCTAGAGAAATGTCTTCAAGTACATGATGCTTGCCAAACCAAACGTGAACGCCTTTGGTTTGCAAACCGTTTGTTCCTACTCGACTCTCATCCAAAGCATTTCCTCCTGCAGCTGCATTCGCATTTGTGGCGTTCACAACGAGATTGATGTCATCATTTTCCATGGCGTTACTTCCTTGAGCCTCTGCCCGCAATGCGTGCAAAAATAAAGAGAATAAAAATAAAACTTAAAAGAACGGCGGATCCGCCCCATGCACGCGTGAGCGCCGTGTCGGTCCCGGTGGAAAAGTTTTGGAAAATGTACATCGGTAACGAAGCGAGGGGTTGCCCGGTAAGTTTCAACGAATAAATAGCCGTGTAATACGCCGTCAGAATAAGTGGCGCAGTTTCACCGGCTACACGCGCCAGACCAAGCATTGACGCAGTAATGAGACCCGAACGCGCAGTCGGTAAAACAATACGGAAGGTCGTTGCTGTTTGCGATGCACCGAGAGCGTAGGCAGAGCTTCGTAAGTCTTCCGGAACAAGCTTCAACACTTCTTCAGAAGTTCGGGCAACCGTGGGCAGCATGAGAATGGCAAGAGCTAAAGCGCCTGCAAGACCACTAAAACTATATCGCGACACCACAATGGCATAGATAAAAAGGCCAGCAACCACTGAGGGCACACCGCTCATTGACTGCACAACTACTCGCACTAGGCCGCTAAACCTTCCTTTAATTTCCGTGATGTAGACCGCAGTAATGATGCCAAATGGAATGGCCACGAGAGACGCCATCAACAATATGAGAAGTGAACCAACCAATGCATGTGAAAGGCCGCCCATACCCAATTCATCATCGGCTGCAGTAATTGACATGTCGTTGGTAAAAAAACCAAAATAAATTGCGGATGCGCCTCGTTTGAAAACAGTGAACAAAATAGATACCCATGGAATGAAGGCCGACGCAAAACCTGCAGTAACAAGAGTTGTCATTACTTTGTCGATTGCTTTCACCTTGTCGCGTCGCATGCCGTCTACAAAAGAAACGACAATGAACGACAGCACAAAAGCAACGTAAAAGCCCAATGGACCTGCGAGACCTGAAATGAGAACAATCACTACTGCAATCGCCGTTGCTATAGCAACTGGGCGCGCCACTTCCTGAAGTGATTGACTCCGATTAACCCAAGGCTTCTCGGGCTTTGCATCGCGCAGTGTTGTTGGAAGTGCTGAATCGCTCATTGAGATGCCTTTGATGTACGGCTCACAATGAAAGAAGCACCAAAATTGACGACCAATGTGAGCAAGAAAAGAACAAGACCAGCGGCCATGAGTGCCTTCACCTCGAATGGTCCAGCCTCACCAAAACGGCTTGCAATGAGTGACGCAACGTTTCCACCGGCACTTGCCAGAACTTGGAATTTCACTTCGAAGACGAGGTTCAGCGTGAGAAGAACGGCCACTGTTTCACCGAGTGCTCGACCCAGACCAAGCAACATTCCACCGATAAGCCCACTTCGTCCGAATGGCAAAACCACTGCTTTGAGAGCCCCCCATCGAGAACTACCTAACGCATACGCAGCTGAGATTTGGTCTTGTGGTGCACGCGAGTACACCTCCCGGGTCACTGAACTAGCGATGGGGATGATCATTAGCCCCAGGACAAGTGCGGAGATAAATGGTGAAGCATCGAAGTTTTCAACATCAACTTTAAAGAAAGGTATCCAGCCGAAATATTTGTTAATTGATTCAGCCCAACCCGCCGCACTTGGCATGAGAACTAGGTAGCCCCATAGACCATAAATAATGGAAGGTATCGCGGCCATCAAGTCGAGAATTGACACCAACACTGCCCGCAATTTTTTACCAATGTAATACTCAAGAAAGAGCGATGTTCCGATGACAAATGGCAGGGCCATAATCATCGCCATAGTTGCAACGATGATGGACCCCACCAGCATTGCAGCCACTCCGTATGAAGCTCCCTCGAGCGAATCACCACTTCCCGAGTCCCAGGTAGAAGTGGTGAGGAATCCGAAGCCAAACTCTTTAAAAATTTCAAAGCCACGGTAAAAAAGAAAACTAGCGATGAGTGCGAGTACCAGAAATGTTGACAAGGCCCCAGCTGTAACTACTCTTCGAAATCTCTTATCGGAGGCGTTTCGCTGGGTGGTAATGACCCGGCGCACTGGCCCATCATCCGTTGGTTTTTCAACGGTCACAGTAGACATGCCGAAAGTTTCGCAGTGCAAAGAAGGAGGTGGCTAACTCCTCGGTGAACGCAAGGTGAACAGCCCCTTACATTTAAGGGTTTTCGGCGCCGTATGTATCGCAAATTGCAACATTTCGCGCCGAGAAACTGGCGGGTACTTTTCTACTCCGCCAGTTTTGCCTGAAGTTGCGCCTTCACGGCATCCCATTCCTGACGAATGATGGAGTAGACGGCCGTGTTGCGAAGGCCGTTATTGTCGCCATCAGTTGAGTGCATGTGATGGCGCAACGTTCCTTCGTACTGTGCACCAATGCGTTCGATGTTTGCTCGTGATTTTGCATTACGGGCATCGGTACGCAAGACAACTCGCTGTACTCCCCACGTTTCGAAGGCGTAGGTAAGCATCAATAATTTTGCCTCGGTATTTACTTGAGTACGTTGGGCATCGTGCGAGAGCCATGTTGCACCGATTTCTACTGCATCGGGAAAATCGCGAGTGCTCGGGTGCCCCGTTGCATCTAACCAATACTCAAGATTCATAAAACGTGTTGACCCCACCACCGTGTCGGGCGAATCGATGCGCACGGTCACAAACGGATGCGCCGTTCCTGCTTCAAATGCTGCAACTGCTGCACTGATATAGCGAGTGATATCGGCAGTAGTTGGTTCAGGTACCCAGGTGTACTGAAAACTTTCACGAGAACCAGCAGCAGCCGACAACAGTGGGCGTACATGTGCATTCGTTAGTGGCAAGAGACGTACAAAACGACCCTCAAGTGTGATGGGGGTCAGAGGTACGGACATCCCTTGAGCCTACGGAGCGAATGCTCAACACTTCTTTTTATTTCTCGGCGCAAAATGTTGCAAAAAGCGGTACATACGGCGCCGAGAACACTTTGGGTTACGAGAACACTTTGGGTTAGAGGGAGACGGGGACGACGGCGAACTCATTGACGTCGATGAGCCCATGGTCGGTAATGCGTAGGTCGGGGATGACCGATAGCCCCAGGAACGACAGCGCCATAAATGGCGCATCGAGTGTGATGCCGAGTTCGCGAGCGGCTTCCACTACCCGATCAATTTCTGCTGCTACTTCGAGCAATGGTTTCGGACTCATGAGACCCGCAATAGGCAATGCGACCTCAGCAACTACTTTGCCGTCGACAACCACCACTTGCCCGCCACCCATCTCGGCAACGCGAGCAATAGCGACCGACATATCGGCTGGGCCACTTGCATCGCGTGCACCTACCACCATGATGTTGTGTGCATCGTGCGCCACAGTTGATGCAATTGCACCACGCTGAATGCCATAGCCAGAAACGTAGGCAAGACCAATGCGGCCCGTTGCCTTATGGCGCTCTACAACAGCAATACGCGCGATGTCGTTTGTCTCATCGCTGACATCCAAAATGAGCGACTTAGTGCGTACCGTTTTTGAGGTCACACCGATAACGCGTGCTTTCCCGTTGGCTGGTTCGTCGATAGTGAGTTCTGCTGCTGTTGGTACGTGATGTAAGCGCACACGGTTGTACAAACTTTGTGGGGCTTCCAATACGGGCACTGCACCAGGTTCAATGACACCATTACGCGCAACTATTTTTCCACGTTGCAGAACGAGCGATGGTTTGAAACCTTGCAGCGTGTCGAATACGGCAACGTCGGCTTGATAACCGGGCCCGAGTTGACCGAGATGGAAAAAGTTGTGATACATCGCTGGAAGAAATGACGCAACAATCAGCGCGTCAATTTCATTGAGCCCACCTTCCACAGCCAAACGCAAGCAATGATTGATGTGGCCTTCATCGCGCAAGAGGTCGGGCTCGCGGTCGTCGCTGCAAAAAGCTGTGCACATCGGTCCATGGCTCAACACTGTTGGCAAAAGCTCTAAGAGGTCTTGACACACCGAACCTTGACGCAGAAAAACCCACATTCCCTTTTGGCGTTTTTCATGCGCTTCGTCGAGTGCGAAACATTCGTGGTCGCTTTCAATGCCTGCAGCTAAATACGCATCGAGTGCGCGTCCGCGCAAGCCCGGTGCATGACCATCTACTTTGCGCCAACCAGCAGAAGCAATGATGTCGCGAAACATGGGGTCGCCATTAATGACGGCCGGATAGTTCATGACTTCCGCAACGCCAATTGCGCCTAATTCATCGATAATTGTTTTGACATCGGCAGCAGAAAATGCGGCGCCCGCACTTTCAAAAGGAGACGCTGGCACACACGACGATGCAGCTACACCAAATGTGAACGGCATTTTTTCCGCAGCATCTACAAGTGCACGTATTCCTTCAAGACCAGCCACATTGGCAATTTCGTGCGGGTCGGCTGCAACAGCGGTAGTTCCATTTGGCAACACAGCTTTTACATATTCGTCGACCCAAAGTTTGGATGACTCTAAATGCATATGCGCGTCGACAAAGCCAGCCACCAAAGATGCGCCATCGACATTGATGACTTCATGGGCATCGCGCTCTCCCCAACCCACCACCACTCCATCGGCAATGGCAAGGTCGGTAGTGACCCATTCACGCGTAGTTGGCGAGAGCACTCGCCCACCTTTCAACAAAATGTCGGCGGGAACATCGCCTCGAGCGGCCGCCAAGGCATGAAGTGAAACTGGAGGGCGTGCCATGGGGAAACGATAGTGGGCGTTGCGATCACATAGGGTTAGGGCTATGGGATTACGTGACGGAGACGGATGGGTGCGCTGCGATTGCGGAGGCCACCATTGGGGTCTGCATGGCGCTGCTGGCTTGCTCTTAGTGCGTCGCGACACACCCGAGCCACAGATTCTCTTGCAGTTACGCGCTGAATGGACCCATGGTGGTGGTACCTGGGCATTGCCAGGTGGAGCACTCGACTCACATGAAGACTCTATTGCTGCGGCAAAACGTGAAGCATTTGAAGAAGTAGGCATTCATGAGCATCACCTCACCGTGGTGCACACCTATTCCGACGACCATGGCCCATGGCGATACGACACAGTGATTGCCCATTGCCATGGCGACGCAAATGCCGGCATCGCCAATGCTGAATCGGCCGATTTACATTGGGTGCACATAGATGTGGTGCACACCTACGAGTTGCACCCAGGGTTTGCTTCCGCCTGGCCCAACTTGCACCCACTTGTTGTGGCATCTCTCGAGTGAGCACTTCTACAGCTCATAACGACTATCGCATGGGTCGCAGTGACTGGTTGCTGCTTCTCATACCTGGGCTCATATGGGGCTCCAGTTTCTTTTTTATTGCAGAGGGCCTAGATGCTTTTGAGCCGGCACTCATCACCCCCTTACGTGTTCTTTTTGGTTTCCTTGCTCTCATCGCAATTCCTCAATCACGCAAGCACATTCCGAAAAAAGATCTTCCTTCTATTGCTCTACTCGGAGTGTTCTGGATTGCGATACCACTGAGCCTTTTCCCTTTCGCCGAACAACATGTATCGAGCAGCGTGACAGGCATGCTCAATGGGGCAACACCCTTATTTGTCGCAGCAGTTGCTTCGCTCATGCACAAACGCTTTCCGCATCGCAACCAAATACTCGGGCTACTTGTTGGGTTCTGTGGCGTCTTGCTCATTGCAATTCCCACTGCGAATAAAACAACGTCAAGCGCATTTGGTGTTGTACTCATTATGTGCGCCTTGTGCTGCTACGGCATCGCGCTGAACCTTGCGGTGCCGCTCCAACAAAAACACGGGGCGCTTCCCATTATTGTTCGCGCCCAAGTAGTGGCCTTCGTTCTTACCGCACCTTTTGGCATTGCCGCAATCCCCAGCAGCTCCTTCGCCTGGCACTCACTTTTTGCCATGGTGGGCCTTGGTGTTGGCGGCACAGGAATTGCCTATGCGCTCACCACCACCCTGGCGGGTCGAGTGGGAAGCACTCGCACATCGGTCACCACTTACATCATGCCCGTCGTGGCTCTTTTTCTCGGAGCGGTGATTCGCAATGAAGCAGTAGCTGCCTTATCGCTTGTTGGTTGTGCTGTTGCCCTTGTTGGGGCTTTTCTCACCAACCGCACGCGCAAGTAGACCATCTAGTCGATATTTCACTAAGGTCGCATTATGAGCGAACTTGTCATTCCACGTTTCGGCGAACTCTTGTCTCCATACATCTCACAGGTTCCACCAGAAATTACACCGCGCTTCCTCGCCCTACTTGAGCGTGGTGCCGCATCGCGCTATCGCGGTTGGGCGGAAATGCTTCCCGAACATGCTGAAGGTCTCATGAAGTGTTCAGAAGCAGAAGATGAAATTGCCAACCGTATTGAAGGTGCTTTTCATTTAGATGAATCGTTGCGCGAGAAGCTTGAAGCTCCACTTCCTGGAGCACTCGATACGTATTACGAAGTGTTCTCACAATTTTCTGTGTGGGATCAGTTGCGCATTCAAGCCAATGCCGAGCGTCAAGGTGCGGGGGCATGGCAGCGAATTGCGGCAACGCATCCTGACCCGCAAGTGATTGAAGTATTGAATTCGTGTTCAGCTCTCGAGTTAGAAAGTGCCGACTACATGGACGCACTTATCGAGGCTCACGCACCCGATCGCGTTTCTAACTAAATAGAGCTGGCGGGATTTCAGTTTCACCGGCTTCAATTCCAGCGATAATTCGCTCGGCAACCGACGCGGGGCTGAGACCCTCTTTCATTGCAGGTGCTTGACCATACAAGGGTCGTGTGGCTAAGCCAGTTTCGGTATGCGGAGGCCGTGCGTCGAGAACACTTATTTTTCTTGATCGCAACTCGCGGCGCAACACTGCACAACTTGCCGACAAGCCTGCTTTGGCAGCGGTGTAGGCGGCCATACCCAATGTTGCAAAATCGACCACAGCACCTGTGATGACTGTGATGTTTCCACCTTCGCGAATATGCGGAACGAGGTCATTCAGAACCTGCAAAGGCGCAACGAGGTCAATGTCAATCAGCTGCGCTAACTCGGCACTATTGAGCGTTCCGTGAATACCGAAGCCCACGAGCCCGCTCGCAATAATGATGCCGTCTACGCCATCGTGAGCAACAACGAGTTCACACAACTGACGCCGCGCATCTTCGTTGGTGATATCGAGTCCGAACGGGCCACTTTTCGCAATGGCAATGACCTCGGCGCCTTTTTCATTTAAGGCTGCAACGAGTGCACTGCCGAGCCCGCCACTTGCACCAATTACAAGAAATCTTTGATTACGCAATTCCGTCATGCGGCGAGTCTTGTTGGTAGTGGTTGACGAACACGAACTGTGCGCCAACCACTACTCAACAATCTTTTTAGAACAGCCCGTCGGTGAGCATTGGCCCGATAACGCGCACGCCTGCTTCTGCATTCACCAGTGCTGCAAACATCACCAATGCACCACCGGCCATTGAGATGTTTTTGAAAAATGCGATTTGCTCCATTTGCTTTTGCTGTGGGTCTGTCTGCTTCCAGAAATCGTGAAACATCACAGCCATCACGACAAGCAAAACAGCAAGCACTAAAGCGCCCAGGTCGGCGTACACGCCAAGAATGAGCGAAGCTGCTGCCAGCAAGAACAAAACACCAGACAAAAGTACCGAGGCTTTTGCAGCAGGAACTTTCTTGAACTGGGCGTAGCCAGTCATGTGTTCAGCTTTAGTGATGTGATTAATGCCCGACGCAACGAAAATAAGCGCGAACAAGACACGTCCGATAACGAGTACTGCATCCATGGGATCCTCCATATAAATGAATTACCCCGCCCAGAGGCAGATTAGTTACTACTTCGGCTGATATCCGCCATGGTTGGTGCCCACCGAGGGAGGCTCGTACAAATACGGGGCCGGAAGCTCCATACCTGCATCGGCCAAGCGCCAGCCCCATTGGCTGGAAACAAGCCAATGCTTGGCTTTCCAAGTTCCGTCGTCATCAGGCACAAAAGTAGCTTCGTAAACTCCGCCCTGATTTCCCCATGCCATGGTGGTGACAAAATAAGCAGTTACCTGTGCTTTTGTGGCACTTTTATTCACCACAACCGACACGTTGGTGGCATTGTGGCGATGACCGTCGGCCTTAATAGGGCCATACACCGCACGAATTTTTTCCTCAGTGTCGAGCAACAAGTTCTGACCGCTGCCTGGCGGATAATTAGCGACTTCAAGCACCACGTTTTTCGTGAATACTTCGTTGATGAGCAAATCGATGTTGTTGTTGTCGATTGCATGAAAATAGCGATTAAACGCATACCGAACTGCTTCAGTTGCTTCAAGACGTGCAACACGCTTTTCTAGATCACTGCTCATTGGCCCCCCAGTATTGGTGAATACGCCCATATTAAGACAAAAACATGTCTAAAGGTGAGTTGGAAATGCAGAGTAGAATTGCCTAGTGCCGCAACAGGAACACGCAAAAGACGCCAGCCAACATACGCAGAAGCTCAATGCGCAGGTTGGTGTACCAAATAGCCAAAACGACTTCGATAATGCCCAGCGGGGCTTTATTGCGCAATGGCCAGGTGGCCGCGTTGAAGACGAACAAGGCCGCATGGTGTACGACATCAGCCGCTACGCGTTCATTTCGCAAGGTTCCCCTAGCCCCAGCACCGTTAACCCCAGTTTGTGGCGTCAAGCCCAACTCAATGTCATTCATGGTCTCTTTGAAGTAGCACCCAACGTATGGCAGGTGCGCGGCTACGACATTTCAAACATCACTTTTATTGCTGGCGATACCGGCTGGGTTGTAATCGACCCACTTACGAATGAAAACACTGCTCGCATTTCACTTGAACTAGCTAACACACATTTAGGTGCACGGCCAGTTACTGCAGTCATATATACGCACTCTCACGCCGACCACTTTGGCGGCGTTCTTGGAGTCACTACTCAAGCCGATGTAGATGCCGGCAAATGCAGGGTTATTGCACCTGAAGGTTTTTTACATGAAACTGTCTCAGAAAATGTCATTGCTGGCCCCGCCATGGCTCGGCGCAGCAACTACCAATTTGGTCCACTGCTGCCTGCTTCACCAACTGGCCATATTGATTCTGGTTTAGGCAAATCGGTTCCTATTGGAGCGCCGGGTCTCATTGCTCCTACAGAAGACATCACATACACAGGTGAAGAACTCGTAGTTGATGGCGTACGCATTGTTTTCCAACTCACGCCAGAAACTGAAGCTCCTGCGGAAATGAACTTCTTCTTTCCCGACCATGGGTGGCTGTGCATGGCCGAAAACTGCACACACACCATGCATAATCTGGTTCCCATTCGTGGGGCACAAGTACGTGATGCGCTCAGCTGGTCGAAGTACATCAACGAGAGCATCGAGCTCTTTGGTGCAAATACGTCGTTGATGTTTGCATCTCACCACTGGCCACGGTGGGGCAATGCCGACATCGTTCACTTCCTCACGCTGCAACGCGACCTGTATCGCTGGATGCATGATCAAACAATGCGCCTCGCAAACCATGGCTATGTTGCTTCGGAAATTGCCGAAATGCTCACGCTGCCAGAAGATTTTCTTGAGCACAGTCACACACGTGGCTATTACGGCGACCTTGTGCACAACGTCAAGGCTGTTCATCAGCGTTATCTCAGTTGGTACGACGGCAACCCTGCGAATCTTCACAAACTGCCACCAAGCGATGCAGGTAAGAAATATGTTGAGCTAGCCGGGGGAGAAACAGCTGTGCTGCAAAAAGCACGTGAAGCTTTTGAGCGCGGCGAATACCGCTGGGTGGCTGAGCTACTCAACCATCTAGTGTTTGCGAACCCCGCGAATGTTGAAGCACGTCACATGCAAGCCGACACCCTTGAACAACTGGGATACCAAGCCGAGTCGTCAACTTTCCGCAATGCGTATCTCATGGGAGCCCAAGAACTCCGCCAAGGCCCACCTTCTGCTGCTCAATCTAAAATTCGCGCTAAGGGTCTGCTTTTAGCAATGACCATTCAGCAAGTATTCGACACTCTTGCCATTCGACTCAAAACTGACGAGGTTGCCGGAATTTCACTTTCACTGAACTGGACATTTACCGACATTGAAGAGAAGTGGATTCTCGGTATCTCACACCGCACTCTTTTCTCAACGCCGGGTCGTCACGACCCACAGGCCGCAGCAACAATTACCACTACGCGCCGCACTTTGCTTGAAGTCATTTCACAAAGCACAACTTTTCTCGAGCAAATTCAGGCCGGAAACATTGCCATTGAAGGTGACGCCACAGCACTCCTGACCGTGCTCGGCAACCTCGATACCTTCCAAATTAACTTCGCCATTGTTGAGCCATAACTTCTGATCCGCGCCATCGGCTACGGTGAACACATGGCTAGAGATGCAGAACACCTAGAAGATTGTTGGCTCGATGACGACCTCCGTGAAAGGTTACTCAACACACAAATTGAGTGCACCTTTATGTGGACCAATAAGGCAGGGCAACCTTTCGGTGTTGCCATGAGCTACCTCTGGCGCAACGGGAGTATTTGGCTCACCGCTGCCGCCACTCGCCCACGTGTAGCTGCAATTCGCCGCACTGGCTACGCAGCAGTCATGATCTCTTCTGTTGGTACCGATATCGGGCCAGGCAAAACAGTGTCGCTGCGCGGACCATGCATTGTGCACGACGACCGCGCCACTCGCGACTGGATGTTGCCTGAGCTTGCCAATGCGGTTCGCCCCGACAACCCAGCGGGTGCTGCAGCATTTCTTGAACACCTCGACTCACCAGGGCGCATTGTCATTGAGTTGAAGCCCGAGTACAAACTCGATTTCGACTCAAAGAAAATGTGGAAAGACCGCCCCGATGCAGCTCCACCTGGCCGGCTCTAACTAACGCACACTTTGTAAAGCTGCCCACACACGATTTGCTGTACATGGCATATCAATATGTTGCACACCTAAATGATGCACTGCGTCGATAACGGCATTCTGCACTGCAGGAGTTGCGCCAATTGTTCCGGCTTCGCCAATACCTTTTGCGCCTAATGGGTTGCGAGGCGTTGGAGTTTCCATAGGAACTCGTTCAAATGATGGCAACTCTGCCGCAGAAATAAAGGCGTAGTCGGCAAGGTTCGACGTAATGGGGTTACCGCCATCGTCGTAACGCACTTCTTCAAGTAGTGCTTGTGCAATACCTTGCGCAACGCCACCATGTACTTGGCCATCAACAATGAGCGGGTTCAAAATGGTGCCCGCATCGTCACAAGCAATGTGGCGCACAATGGCTACAGAACCCGTTTCGGTGTCTACTTCAACAACACTCACATGAGTACCAAAGGGGAATGTTGCACCCTCTGGTGTGAAGTCGGCTTCTGCGAACAACGCAACCGGCGATGCAATAGCAATTTCGGCCCATGTTTTACTTGGCCGTGGCGAACCCACAACATGGAATGCACCAGTTGCTGCGTCGAGCACCACATCTTCTGGTGCTGCCTCAAGTAGGTCGGCAGCCTTTTGGCGTGCAATTTCAATGACGTTCTCTGCCGCCATTTGAGCGGCGGTGCCACCTACTTGCAACGAACGCGAACCGCCCGTGCCGTTACCGCGTTCAATATCGTCGGTATCGCCGAAGCGGAACTCAATTTTGTCCATCGGGATACCTGTTTTTTGAGAAACAATCATTGCCCACGAAGTGTGGTGGCCTTGACCATGCGACGAAGAACCCGTGCGCACAATGGCTCCACCGTCGTTGGTAATTTCCACGGCACCGTACTCACCACTACCCATGGGGTTTGTGGTCTCTACATACGATGCAACCCCAATACCCAGCTGCACAACATCACCACGATCACGGCGCGCTTTTTGTTCAGCACGTAACGCTTGGTAACCCGATGCACTTAATGCCATGTCGAGTGCTTTTTCGTATTCACCAGAATCGTAAGCGGCGCCCATAGATGTAGTGAGTGGAAATGCAGATGGCTTGATGTAGTTCTTGCGACGCACTTCAGTGGAATCGATGCCACAAGCTTGCGCAAACATTTCTATGGTGCGTTCAATTGCCGCCGTTGCCTCAGGCCGACCCGCACCGCGGTATGCCTCCATTGGCGTGGTGTTGGTAACAAGTGAATACGAGTTGTATTCAATATTGGCAATGTCGTACACGCCACCTGTCATCATTCGCGTCATGATGGGCAAGACAGCACCAATACACGCATAGGCGCCAGCATCTTGCAATACCTCAAGGCGATACGCAGTAATGCGCCCATCTCGCGTGCCACCCATTTTTGCTATTTGGCGTTGCCCACGACCATGGCCCATGCCCAACATGTTTTCGCTGCGTGTTTCGGTCCAGCGCACGGGGTAACCCAATTTCTTTGCGGCCCAACCCACCAAAATTTCTTCGGGATACACACCGTTTTTTGCACCGAACCCGCCACCCACATCGGGAGTAATAGTGCGTACATCTTCTTTAGCAAGACCAAGAGCCGCTGCTAAGCCGTCACGCGCACCGTGTGCGCCTTGGCTACATGCCCACTGCGTCAGCCGCTTGCCGTCCCATGTTGCTGCTGCTGCACGTACTTCCATGGGTGCTGGTGCAACACGTTGATTCTCAATTGCTAGTTCGACGACCACTTCGCAATTGGCGAAAATAGATGGGTCTGCCGGAGTGGGCAAGGTAAAGACGACGTTTGTTTTTGCTTCAGGGAATAACACTGTTGTATCGGTGAGCGCATCGGCAACATCGAGCACTGCAGGTAATGGGTCGTAATCAACCACAACAGTTTCTGCTGCGTCAATGCCTTGTTCCTTGGTCTCACTAATAATCATCGCGATGGGGTCGCCAACAAATCGCACAACGTCAATTGCTAAGAAGGGGCGTCGCATATCTTGATTCAACAAAGGTATTGAAGGCTTCGCTGGTTCCATGTCAACATCAGCTGCAGTTAGGACCGCAATAACACCTGGCATCGACAATGCTTCACTCGCATCGATGCCGGTGATTTTTGCGTGTGCCATTGAAGAGCGCACGAAGGAAATATGCCGTGCCCCGGGCAGATTGAGGTTGGCAATATAAGTACCTTTGCCAGTCAGAAAACGGGGATCTTCGATGCGGGTTACGCGATTTCCTAAAATGCTCACCCCTGCATTCTGTCAGGGTGTTCACCCCCACGAATGACCGCAAAATGGCTCGAGCGCACACAATAAGGCAGCCCCAGAGACTGTGTATCACCGGTGATACACTCGCCAGCATGAAGGAAATTACCGTGAGAGAACTGCGCAACAACGGATCCGCGGTCATCAACCGCGTGTTGTCGGGTGAGAGCCTCTTGGTTACGCGAGATGGCGCTGAGGTTGCAGAACTGCATCCGGTACATCAACGGCCCACCCACATGAGTGTCTTGAGAAAAAAGTGGCAGGGTCTTCCCTCGCTCGACCCTGTGGCATTGCGTGGCGATATTGACTCCATCATCGATCAGAGCATCTCGTGAGCACTGACGCCGATGGGCTGCTTGACACCAGCACTCTGATCTTGCTGAATGAATTGGCCGATGAAGTTCAATTGCCAGAATTTCCCGTCATCAGCAGCATCACACTTGCCGAACTTTCCGTTGGGCCACTTGTTGCCAAAACAGAACACGAACGCAAAGTACGACAACTTCATTTGCAGCTTGCAGAGAGTGAATTCGATTCGCTTCCCTTCAATGAATCTGCTGCGCGCATTTATGGCGGAATTGCAGCCGAACTCCGCAATAGTGGAAGCAAGAGAAAAGCTCGCGCTTTTGACACGTTGATTGCTGCAATAGCTATTGCGCACCAACTGCCTCTGTACACAGTGAACCCCAGTGAATTTGCTGGAATTTCTGATTTAGATGTGCGGGCAGTTACCCACCCACAGCACCCGTAACGCCGCACCCTCAGGATGGGCCAGAGAACATCCCACGGTACGTTTCAGGAACACCCATCACAGGGTCATCTTCATAACGAGCAATTTCTGCACGACCCACAACACTCCAGTGCACTTCGTCGGGCCCATCGGCCAAACGCAATGTGCGCTGACTGGCGTACATACGCGACAGAGGCGTCCACTGTGAAACACCCGTTGCTCCGTGCATTTGAATTGCTTCGTCGATAATTTGACAAACGCGCTGAGGAACCATTGCTTTCACAGCACTTACCCATACACGTGCTTCAGCGTTGCCAAGTGTGTCCATTGCTTTTGCAGCACGTAACACCATGAGGCGACACGCCTCAATTTCAATACGTGCTTTGGCAATGACTTCAGGGTTTTTACCGAGTCGTGTGAGCGGCTTTCCGAATGCTTCACGATGCAAACCGCGGCGCACCATGAGCTCGAGAGCGCGCTCTGCTGCACCAATAGAACGCATGCAGTGATGAATGCGTCCTGGTCCGAGGCGAACCTGTGAAATTTCAAAACCACGACCCTCTCCGAGGAGAATATTGTCTTTGGGAACACGCACATCGTTGAAACGTAAATGCATGTGACCATGGGGCGCATCGTCTTCACCGAAGACATGCATTGCACCAAGTATTTCCACACCTGGAGTATTCATAGGAACAAGAATTTGTGATTGGCGACGATGCGGCGGGCCATCGGGGCTGGTCATGACCATCACAATCATAATTTTGCAGCGTGGGTCACCAGCACCTGAGATATAGAACTTCTCACCGTTGATGAGCCACTCATCACCATCGAGCACTGCAGTAGTGGCAATGTTCTTTGCATCAGATGACGCAACATCTGGTTCGGTCATTGCAAAAGCAGAACGAATCTCACCTTGCAGCAATGGTTCAAGCCATTCCTTTTTCTGCGCCGGCGTACCAACACGCTCAAGCACTTCCATGTTGCCGGTATCAGGCGCTGAACAGTTCAAGCACTCTGAAGCCAAGGGGTTCTTACCCAACTCAGTTGCTATGTAGGCATAGTCGAGGTTTGACAGACCTTCACCAGTTTCGGCATTTGGCAAGAAGAAGTTCCACAAGCCATTTGCCTTCGCTTTATCTTTCACAGACTGCAAAAGCTCAAGTTGACCTGGTGCGTAGCCCCAGCGGTCGGCACGCCCTTCGCCAAGGGCATAGAACTCTTCGGTAATGGGGTCTACCTCGTTTGCAATGAACTCTTTTACTGCTTCATATAAAGGCAACACGTGCTCGGACATTGCCAAGTTCATGGCATCGTCTGTGGCTATTCCTGAATGCATCCCCGGCTTTGGCATCTTTTCCCCTCACATATTCGCGACTAAAACCCAAATTCCTTGGGTACATAGGAAATACTACTGATATGCGCCGAAACCTCTTAGCCGTAGCCGTAGGTAGTTTTATTTCCTTCACCGGAATCATGCATTTTGCTTCTCCGAGTTTCTTTAACGACATTGTTCCCCCGTGGCTCCCCTTCAGCAACAGTTTTTGGACCTACGCCAGTGGTCTGGCCGAAATCATTGTGGGTGGGCTCATTTTGCGGCCTTCTACACGCAAATGGGGCGGCTACGCGCTCATCGCGCTTCTTGTTGCCGTCTACCCCGCCAACTTGTACATGACCTGGGACTGGCGCAATCGCTCAGGAGGTGAGCAATTCATTTCTTGGGCTCGTCTGCCACTGCAGTTTGTGATGATTGCTGTTGCATTGCGAGTTGCGCGGCAAGCGCAGCAAAAACAAGTGAGTTAGAAGTTATTTAGCCTTGCCCAAGATGCCATTCACGGCATTGCGTAATGAGTCGATACCAACACCGCTCGATGCGCTCACCCACATCACATCTTTTTGCGCCACTTCGCAACCTGCTGCTAAATCACGCTTGCGTGTTTCACGCTTCGACGACTTCACCTTGTCATGCTTGGTAGCAACAATGGTATGTGGAACTTCATTTTCGCGAAGATGTTCCAGCATTTGAACATCGAGTTTGGTCGGCCCAATTTCACCATCGACCAAGACAAAAACCATTTCGAGTTCTTCACGCTCAAGCAAGTAGCCAACAATCATCTTTTCCCAACCCGCACGAATACGGCCAGGCACTTTTGCATAGCCATAACCCGGCAGGTCGACGATGGTTCCCTTGCTTGGTGTTTCAAACAAGTTAATGAGTTGAGTGCGCCCAGGAGTGTTCGACACTTTGGCGAGTTGCTTACGGTTTGCAAGAGCATTGATGAGCGACGACTTGCCCACATTTGAGCGCCCAACAAAAGCAACTTCCACAGGCGACTCGGGCAATGTAGACATGTTGGACGCCGAGGTTACGAAAGCAATTTGAAGCGGCGAAGTCACACAATGAGTTTACGCCAGCATTTTTCGATTATTCCTGATGGCTTAATGAATAACGCCTGGCGACCGTTGCCACATGAGAGATGCATCAAAACTCAAGGTGTAATCGGGAATGAACTCAATCACTACGCGATGAGGTGAATCGAGGAACTTTTCAAACTCTTGAGCAGCCGATGGGCTCTCGGGGCGAATATAGGCTGCGAACTCTGGGTAGAACCAGTCTTTGACATCACGACCGGTATGCACAATGCAATTTCCTTTGTAAGAGACCGTTTTACCGCCACCAATTTTGCTCCCAGTGCTGGTGATGCAAATTGATGCACGTGGGTGGCGCCGAATGGCAGAAATGCGCTTGCGAGTTTCGGCTGCTGTCATCCAGATCTTGCCGTCTTTTGGCATAAACGCCATCACCACACCAAAAGGATCACCTGCTTTATTGACCCACATGAAAACACACTCGCGTTGCGATGCAACAAGTTGTGCCTCAAGTTCAGGAGTGAGAGCGCAGGCACTGAGATCTTCATAATTTTCCGACATGAGCACAGAGTAACATCGGCATTTGCCTCATTTGGCCAGTTTTCACCTGAAGGACCCACCCTCAAAAGTGGGTCGAACCCAGCTCATCGGCAAGAATAGAAACATGGCAGTTGCAACTTCGGCTCAACAAAGCATCGTTACTCTCGACCTTGAAGGAGTACTGGTTCCTGAAATTTGGATTGCGGTTGCCGAGAGCACTGGCATTACAGAACTTCAACGCACTACACGCGATGAGCCCAACTATGACCTCCTCATGAAAGGTCGTATTGAAATTCTCCATCAACACGGCCTCACCATGAGCCGCATTGAAGAAGTAATTGCCGGCCTGTCGCCACTCCCCGGCGCAGTGGAGTTTCTCGACGAATTGCGCACGCGCACACAAGTGATCATTCTTTCCGACACCTTCGAACAGTTCGGTCGTCCACTCATGAAATTGTTGAATTGGCCCACACTTTTTTGCCATCGCCTCATTGTGGAAAATGACCGCATTGTCGATTTCGAATTGCGCCAAGCCGACCAAAAACGTCTGGCGGTGAATGCATTTAAGGGCCTGAACTATCGCGTAGCAGCTGCAGGCGACTCGTACAACGACACCGCAATGCTCGGCGCAGCCGATGCTGGGTTTCTTTTTCATGCTCCAAGCAACATCACTGCAGAGTTTCCACAGTTTCCCGCGCTGAACACCTACGACGAGTTATTTACGCATCTCACTACAGCATTGAACTGTTAGTAAGTAAAGATTTAGGGCTTGTAGGTCGACAAGAAATTTCCCAAGCGCTCAATGGCTTCAACCAAATCTGCCGCCCATGGCAAGGTAACAATGCGTAAGTGATCGGGCGTTGGCCAGTTGAAGCCAGTTCCCTGCACTACAAGTACGCGTTCCGCACGCAGGAAATCGAGCACAAACTTGCGGTCGTCGACAATGGGGTACACCTCGGGGTCGAGGCGTGGGAAAACGTATAACGCACCTTTTGGTTCAACACACGTCACCCCAGGAATACTGCGCAAAGTGTTCACTGCAGCATCGCGTTGTTCCAGCAATCGCCCGCCGGGAAGTACAAGATCGCGAATACTTTGACGGCCGCCTAACGCTGTTTGAATTGCATGCTGTGCTGGAACGTTGGCACACAGGCGCATGTTGGTGAGCATGCTGACGCCTTCAATGTAACTTGCTGCGTGCCGGCGTGGACCCGTCATCACCATCCAGCCCGAACGAAAGCCTGCAAGGCGATAGGCCTTTGACAAACCATTGAAAGTGATGGTGAATACATCGGGAGCGATTGTGGCAAAGGTTGTATGCACAGCATCGTCGTACAAAATTTTGTCGTAAATTTCATCGGCCATCACAATGAGCCCATGCTCTACTGCGAGGTCGGCAATTTTTCGCAACACTTCAGGGCTGTACACAGCGCCCGTGGGGTTGTTGGGGTTAATAATGACAATTGCTTTTGTGCGCTTCGTAATTTTCGAGCGCATGTCTTCAATGTCGGGCATCCAGCCACTTGACTCGTCGCATAGGTAATGCACGGGTTTACCACCCGACAAACTAGTTGCGGCGGTCCACAATGGGTAGTCGGGAGCGGGAATGAGCACTTCATCGCCCTCGTCGAGCAATGCATTAAGTGCTACTTGAATGAGTTCGCTCACACCATTACCAAGCCACACATCGTCAACATCGGTAATGTCGATGCCACGCTCTTGGTAATGCTGCACAACCGCCGTGCGAGCAGACACTAAGCCTTGAGAATCGGAATAGCCCTGCGACGTGGGCAAGTTACGTACAACCTCAACCAAAATTTCTGGCGGTGTTTCAAAGCCAAAAGGCTGAGGGTTGCCAATATTCAATTTGATGATGCGATGACCTTGGGCCTCAAGACGCTTTGCTTCATCGAGCACTGGGCCACGAATGTCGTACAACACATTTGCCAATTTGTGAGATTGCATGATGTCTTTTGGCATGGTGTGTTTCCTTATAGGGGCGTTCAATGTCTCCCCTCACACTACGTCAGGCACTTCTCAAAATGCCCCTTATTTATGCCGCAGAGGTCTCGAGGAACTCCACCCAGTTGCCGTCGGGGTCTTCCACCATGGCAATGGTGACACCTGGGCGAATGGTGACGGGCGCTATGGCCACGTTGTAGCCAGCGGCTGCGCACTTATCGGAAATTTCCTGCAAATTGGTGACGTACATGGTGAAATATCGGTACCCGAGCGCCCCAGTAATGCCACCCTTTGCGGCAGCCGACAAATTGCCAGGCGCATGAATGATTTTGAGAAGTGAGGTACCACACAAGAGTCGGTACATTTTTGCTCCGCCCGGCATGGGCATTTCGCCCTGCAATGGGAACCCTAAAAGATCTCGGTAAAAGGCCAATGCTTTATCGGCGTCGCTCACCACAATGCCAAGGTCGATGGAGTCTTTCGAAAGCTGCACAAGAGTCATGAGCCAACCTTAGGCGTTCAGAGCTTGCGCTAATTGTTCAAGAGTGACTTCCATATTTGCCTTGTTGTGGCTTGCTCTGTCGGACACCCCGCTGACCAACTTGCCCAACTTGTCTTGCCATGTCTTACGGTGATCAACCCAGCTATGGGTAACGCGAGAGCCGCTTGCTGTCGGCTCAATTTCATAAACCCAGTCACACCAATTTGCACCCATCACGGTGAGGGCAAACGAAAACTTGCGAGGCTCATCACAGGCATTCACTACGACTTTTGTTTTCCAAGATTTCTTACCGTTTTTATTTTTTCCAGCGAAGTGCGCTCCTACAGCAGCGCCAGTAGCGCCTTTCACCCAAGTGCCGCCACGGTTTTCAGGCGACCACTCACCCATTCTCGGAAGATCGGTGACGAGTTTCCACACCTCTTCGGGTGTTGCTGAAACATCGCGCGAAACTGAGACGGGGGCAGTTGACATTTACTTATTATGCCATAAGTGGCATCACCATAATTTTGGTGTGACGCTCAGGCTGCGACAAGTCAGTAAATGCTTGCGCTATATCATCGAGCCCCACTTGGCCGGTCACCATCGGCGAAACATCAATAGTGCCTTCAGCAATGAGGTGCATTGCTTGTTCAAATTCTTGAGGACTATAGGTAACAACGAACTGCAATGTGAGTTCTTTTAAGACACCAAATACTGGTTGAAATGTGTCGGGCTCCATACACAAACCAACCACAACAATTTTTGTTTCACGCGGCACGTCACGCATCACCGTATTAATGAGGCCCGGAACACCTACTGCTTCAAACACAACGAGTGGCTGCTTGCCATCGTGTTGTTGCCATGCCGAGACAACATCTTCCTCTCTTGGGTCAACCACAAGATCGGCTCCCATTTGTGCCGCTATTGCTCGCCTTGCTGGGGAGTAATCGGAAGCTATGACCGGAGAAATGCCTATGATTTTCAAGCATGCAATGAGCGTCAGCCCCACTGGCCCACAGCCGATAACGACCGCGCTTTGACCTTGCTTAATTCCTGATGCATTGACCGCGTGCAGACCTACTGCCAGTGGTTCTGTGAGCGCTGCATTCACTGCAGTGACGCCCGTTGGCACGGGAACAAGAAGTTCATTTGATAGCACCATGCGCTCGCCATAGGCACCAGCAACACTGTTGGAAAACGACAAGCTCTGGCGCTCACCGTTGCGAACAAGCACGGGCATTGAGGTAACGAGAGTTCCTGGTTTTGGCCCAGTTGTGCGCGGGCCCCACTCTAAAACTTCCCCACAAAACTCATGGCCCATGTGTACATCACGCGAGAGATCGACCGGCGGCCTCTTCGTTACGCCATTCATCTCGCTACTCAACGCAAGAAAGTTTGCACCATGATGCACGAAGTGCAGATCGGAGCCACAAATGCCACATGCATGCACAGCGACCAACACTTCGCCTTCACCAGGAACTGGCTCGGCGAAAGTATCAACCACCATATGACCCGAACGCAACACAGCAGCTTTCATATGAAAACCTTAGTCAGAATCATCGGAGTCGTCGTCGCCTACGACAACAACTCGTACCGATGTGCCACACTTAATTTGTTTTGGATCGGCGCACTCTTCCACTCCAGCTTCATTCACTGCGGCGACATAGTACCTATAGGTACCAGGGGTCACGGTGAATGAGGTTGTCGTTGGCAGCGTGTTATTCCTCGGAAAAATCGTTGTCCTTGTTTTACATACTTCTGGAACTCCTGTACAGTAAGCCAAGAAGTACTTAGTGAGCGGAGCGCCACCCGTATCAAGCGGTGCCCTCCAACTCAAAGCCAACGATTGAACCCCTGCGGAACTGGTCAATTGGGAGGTCAAGTTCGTCACACTCTTCGGCGGTACCTGCGGAATCGCAACAACCTCTGCCGAATACCTACCCTTGCCAGCTGCATTGGATGCAGTGGTACGGAACTTGTACTGCGTACCTATGGCGAGGCCTTCAATACGTGTTGTTCGGTAGTCATAGGCCGCACTAGACCAAACTGAAGTGCCCACCCTTGCCCACTCCACGTCATACTGAGTAATTTCCGATCCACCGTCTGTTTCCGGTGCAACGAACTTCCACTCAAGTTCAATAGCACCGTCTCGAGTGGAAGAGGCAGTAGCGGTTGGTGCACCAGGAACTGTACGTGCTGTGGCGATGGCATCCAGCGATTCCGCCGAATACGCACCTTGACCTGCAATATTTTTCGCAGCTATACGGAATGTGTATTCAACGCCTTGTGTGAGGCCAGTGACCTTGACTGAAGTACCTGTGCTCACTCCATCAGCAAACACAACATAATCGGTATTTTCTGTTGCATATTCAACTACGTAGTCGGTGATTTCCGAACCACCATTGAATGCTGGCGCGGTCCATGAAACATCGATACCTATTGTGTTGTCGGCAACTGCTCGAACGCTCGTCGGTGCATTAGGCACCGTGCGAGGCGTAAACGCAGAAGAAGTTGCTGCGGTACCAGTACCGGCAAGGTTTACTGCAGCAATTTTGAATGTATATGCCGTGCCATTCGTCAGCCCGGTCACGATAATTCCTGCAGTTGCAGAAGGGCTATGAGCAAATGTTGAACACGATGATCCCACACATGACTGCACTACATAGTCAGTAATGGCAGCACCATTACTTGCCGGTGCGGTCCATGAAAGAGTTACCTGACCATTGCCTACCGTTCCCTCAATATTCGTCGGAGTACCCGCCACTGCACGTGGAGTAGCAGCTGCTGATCTTGTGGAGTAGTTGCTTGATCCCGCAGCGTTTACTGCAGCAACTTGGAAAGTATATGCGGTGCCCTTAACGAGCCCAGCTACTTTGGTTGACGTATCGGTTGATAGCGAACGTGACACTGTGGTACACGTATTTGAAATGCATGACTGCAATGTGTAGTCAGTAATGGAAGCACCGCCATTATTGGTCGGTGCCGACCACAACACATCAACGCCACCCGTATTGTCGGCAGTCGCCATTACGCCTGTCGGCGCATCGGGAACCGTACGAGGAGTAATTGATGTAGACGCCGTGGAGTACGGGCCATCGCCTGCAATGTTTTTCGCAGCAACCTGGAAGGTATACGTCGTGCCGTTGGTGAGGCCTGTAACGGTGGCAGAAGTTCCTGTTCCGGGTCCATCGTTAAATGTTGAACACGTGCCACCTGTACATGACTGCACGATGTAGTCGGTAATTGCAGCACCGCCATTACTTGCTGGCGGGGTCCACGACAGCGCTACTTGCTGGTTTCCTACAGTACCCAGTACTGAGAGCGGTGCTGTTGGCACTGTTCGAGGTGTATAGGCGCTAGAAACTACAGCGGTACCTGTTCCGGCAGCATTCTTCGCTGCAACTTGGAAGGTGTATGCCGAACCATTGGTGAGGTTGTTCACCGTGATGGAAGTTTCAGCAGATGCTGTGTGTGCAAAGGCTGTACACGATGAACCCAGACACCACTTCACTTCATAGTCGGAAATTTCATCGCCATTATTTGCTGGCGCGGTCCATGTGAGAGCAACTTGAGCATTTCCAACTACACCTTCAAGGTTTGTAGGTGTTCCTGGTACTGAACGTGGGGTGACACCTGAACCACTTGCTTTTGCAAACAAGCCCGTTCCGGCAACGTTTACTGCAGCGACCTGGAAGGTATAAGAAGTTCCCTTGGTGAGGCCCGTCACCGTTGCTGAAGTACTTGTGGAGGCGGTACGTGTAAATGTGGTGCACGTGGTGCTCAGACACGACTGAACGGTGTAGTCGGTGATAGCTGAGCCGCCGTTGAACTGTGGCGCACTCCATTCCACCACCACACCACCAGTGGAGTTGGCAGTCGCTTTCACACTAGTAGGAGCGTCTGGAACTGTTCGTGGCGTGTAACCAAGTGAAGTGACGTAGCTACTGGTTCCCGCTTCATTCACTGCAGCGACCTTAAAGGTGTAGGTCGTGCCGTTGACGAGGCTTGAGACCATTTGTGATGCTGTTGCAGACGCCTCTCGGGCAACAACAGAACAGGTGGTGCTAATGCACGACTGCACGATGTAATTCGAGATTGCCGAGCCATTAGTTGCAGAAGGAGCTCTCCATGTGAGGGCTACTTGCGTGTTACCTGGTACACCCACAAGATCTGTAGGTTCACCCGTCACCGCACGAGGCGTAGCAGCAGCGGCTGCATTGGCGAACAGACTCGTACCCGCAGCATTCACTGCAGCAACTTTGAATGTATATGCCGTTCCCTTGGTCAGGCCAGTCACTGTTTGTGTGGTAGCAGTTGAGGCAGAACTACGTGCAAACGAGGTACACGTACCACCAACACACGATTGAACGGTGTAGTCGGTAATTGCTGCGCCGCCATTGTCGGTTGGTGCGGTCCATGACACCACTACCCCACCAATGTTATTTGCTGTAGCAGTGGCATTGGTTGGAGCTTCCGCCACGCTGCGTGGCGTGACCTCATTCGATGGAACCGAGTATGAACTTGTTCCAGCAGCATTCACCGCAGCAACCTTAAAGGTGTACGCAGTTCCCTTCACTAAACCTGCAACAGATGCTGCGGCGGTCGCAGATACACCGTCGTCATAGGTGGTGCATGTGCCACCGGTGCAATACTGCACGATGTAGTCGGAAATATTTGCGCCATTTGCACTCGGTGCCGACCACGTAACACCAACTCCACCAGAATTGTTGACCGTTGCCACGACATTGGACGGAGCATTCGATACGCGGCGTGGGTCTACTGGTCCAATAAGTGCCGTTTGAGCACCTGCGCCCGCAACGTTGACCGCACGAACGAGGAAGTTCCACTTGTAGCCCACCATGGTACGTGTGGGAGTTTCAGGCACCGTGTAGGTCAACTGATTACCAGTGGAAATATTGACGCCGTAATTGACGCAGTCAGTTCCACCACAGATAGTCACTTGATAGTCACTAATCGCAGCACCGCCATCAGAAGTTGGTGCGTTCCAATCAATTTTCACTCCGCCAATATTGTTAGCTACTGCAGTGGCATTCGTTGGCACGCCGGGCACGGTGCGTGGGGTGACCTCGCTCGAACGAGCAGAATAACCACCCGTTCTCGCAGCATTCACCGCAGCAACCTGGAACGTGTA
>Ga0315909_10001846_pt1 | contig 27963 bp, 36 predicted proteins | sample LakEriMetagenome_11_FD_203527 | JGI IMG/M metagenome (GOLD analysis project Ga0315909, IMG submission 203527) | Freshwater fungal communities from buoy surface, Lake Erie, Ohio, United States - Buoy 2 MA125 | ecosystem: Environmental > Aquatic > Freshwater > Lake | place: USA: Lake Erie, Ohio... | reverse complement strand
ATGTAATTTAGATTTTTGATTTTGTTCAAATTTAAATGCGTTGTTCATCCATTTGCGCACGGTCGATTCCCACGAAACAATTTTTGCCCCGCCCGATGTTTTCCACCCGGTGCTCGTGTAGTGGTCATAGCAGTTCTTTGATTCGGTTATAATTTTTGCTTCAGTCCATTTACCAGATTTCATATTCAACTCACCCATCAAATTATAAATATCATTTTCGGATGGTGGTGTGAAAACACCCCGTTTATTGTTTATGGTTTGTTGTTTATTGTTTACTTGTTTATGAATGTCGCAGTTGCTTTCAACATTGCTTTGTACTGTGCTTTCACTTTGCTTTGTCAAGTGCTTCATCAGTGCTTTGTCAAGTGCTTTATTACTTGCCTTGTCAAATTTTGATAGAGCAACTATATTGCATTGGTGTTGATTGACTGCCTTCTTTACGACCTTAACAAACCCCCATTCAATCAGTTGGTCAAAACACTTCTTGTATGTGTTGTAGCTTTTACAACCCATACCTTGCATGCACTCACTGGCTGTGATTTGGAATATATCTACCCACCCCAATCGGTTGTTTATCTCAACGAGCCATAGGTACAAGATACCATGCGAAGCAGTAACATGCTCCGGGTGTTCAAAGGCGTAGTCAAACCATGCCCGTGAATATGAATAGCCGTTGTTAGTTTTCATTAGAATGGTGCTACTTGATATTCTTTTGGTATAAGATTCTTCATCTGTTCATCAATAGCTTCTGATAAAGCCATTGCTTCAGGCAACCATAACCACATCGTATTACACGTATTGGTTTTGTAGTTTACCATAGTAATTACAAATTTGTTTTCAGCAAATCCGATACTCATTATGGTATCGTCATTAGTCCACGATAAAGATTGATTTTTTGACATAAAACTAAATACCCACCACTACACACAAAGGCTACCCAGCGCACGGTTGTGCTTATGGCAATGCGGTAATGGTGGGATTTGAAATGTTTTTCATACTGAGTAGCGTAGCAAAGATAATCAAATTATCTCTACTTCCAAATAATTGTTGCGATCATAAAGCCTACCATCGCACCTACGGCAAGTATCAATAGCATCTTGCTGTTGCTTGTGTCGCATTCTGCTTCTTTGACGATGGGTTCAGGCATCGATACCGGGGCTTTGCGGATTGGCTTAATGGTTAGCTGTTGTAGTAATTCTGCTTTTCGTTTACGTTTCATCTCTTTCATTTCTGTCCTGTGCTTTTGAATAATCAAACGAACTAAAGCTTCATCAGGCTGAGGGCCTATCCATTTCCAAATTGATTTGTTTTTGCTGTTTTTTAAACGGATATGACTGATGTAATTGTTACGATATAAGCTCGTACAAATCGTTCTCGAAATTGCGTACCTTTCTTCTAATTCATTTCTGTTGAATGTTTGAAGTTGATACAACTCTTTCATGAATTGTAAATACTTAACTTCTGCCTCTTTACCACGTACTTGGTTTTCTCTGTAATAATGGCTCATTTCTCTAAATAAATTTTTATTGTTTGTGTAAATTCTTCAAATGACCTGCACACCTTGACGCAGTAACCTGCATTGATAAGCTGTGCATGAACGATTTTCTGTGTGTCCGATAGTTTACCCTTTTCCGTTTTCATCTCGATGAACAGCGCATGGTATGGGCCACTACTCATACAGATCATCAAATCAGGCATACCCGGCATAGCACCTTCAGCCTTCAACAGGTTCCAGCGTTTGGCTCTTTGCACAGGTGTACCACCTATGTACACACCATTAGGGAAGGAAGCGATTAATACACGTGGGAATGAGTATCTAAACCATTCTACGCAACGTTGTTGTATCTTGCTTTCTTCGTGCTTCATGCAACTAATGTATTAGATATGGCTAACCAAAACTTGCCGATGTAATCCTCATCCGCTTCAATGTTGATCACGGGCAAATCTTTTTCCAGTTGCATATACTCCCAGTGACCCAATGAGTGCACCTCGTAATCACATCCAAGCGATACCGGGCAATAAGCAACACTGCTACGTTCAACTGGTATATCAAAGCGCACGATAGCACTACGTGCATTGTCTACGGTTACAAGATAGCACATACGATTCTCATTTACTATTTTCTTTTTGACTATGTAGGTATTTTTACCTGCAATGCGTCTTATATCATGCACATCGTATTCGCTTTGCATTGAATCAGTGAACTCCTCAAAGAACTCCAGCTCGTCTAGTTTCTTATTCATTTCATTCCACTTCGCCTCTTTGCTATCAGTTGTAAAGATAAACTTGCACCACTGCATTAGTTTGGCATTGCTTACCTTTAATTGCGAGCACAACTCTTTATACGTCATCTTGTCAAAGTGCTTGACAATGTAGAGTATATCGCTGCGAGTGGGAATGGAATCTCTACGCAGGCTTTTGGTAATTGGTTTCATTGCTGATTTTCTACGGTTATTCATCGCCTTCATTTTTTACGGTTATTGATTTGATTAATTCGCACACCGGTATATCGAGAGCCTTTGATAGATTAATAAGCTGTTGTAGCTTTATTGTCTTAGCATCATATAGCCAGTTGTAAAGTGTGCGGTCGGATATTGGGGTGCTGCTCTTGCGCATAGCACGAAGGAGGGCAGCATTACTGCCCACCGTTCGCGATATAAGCCCATTCAATTGATTGTGCTTTCTCATTGTATTGGTTTAAGTTGTGGGTTAACCATGTAAAATGCTTTGCGATGTGCATTGCTAAACTGGTGCATGAACACAGCCTCATCAATTGGCATATATTCACGTTCACAGAACTCACGCTCCAAACAATCAGCAATCTCATCGGAACCTTCAAAGGGTCGCACATCAATTGCTAAATAACCCTGATTGTCGTGGATGCTCATTAGATTACCTTCTGCAGTCATGCAACAATACTTAGTCCAGTGCTTGCCTGTTTTAAAGTAGTGAGGTAGTGTAATTTCAGTAGTGCTCACCGTAGTAGGCACTTTGTGTTTAACTTCAATTGTGTTTGTCATTGTATTGGGGGTTTTAAAATTAATTATCATATCCATCAGAGCACTTAATACATTCAGTCTCTACATCGGGATCATTTGCTACTATATCAACAGCTTCGTCTTTGTAGAAAAAAATCGCATCGGCTTCGTCGATTTGCTCTTCAGCATCAGCGGTAGCGTTAAACTTTTTTACTAATTCAATCGCAGCTGCTTTTACTAAATCGTAGTAGTCGTGATAGTCGCAGTAGATGCAGCAATCGCTTAATTGTGGTTTTCTCATTTTGCTATTGTTTTTTATTACCTTTGTATTGACTGAGCAAATGTAAGCAATAATTTACAGTATGCAAATTATTTCATAAAATAGTTTTGAACAATTGTGTAAGTAGCAATATTTCAAGGTATTACGGGGCGTGGCTAGATAAGGCTACAAGGCTTGCACACGATAAAAATAAGGGTAGTGATCTACTGCATGAGGTACTTGCCCGGTTGATGGATAGACCAGAACAGGATATAGAAGATATTGTTTGCCGTGGTAAGGTAGAAGCGTATATCAATAGGGCACTATGGCTATCATGGCACAGCGCACGAAGTGACTACGCTATTAAATACCGTAAATACTACGAGCTGCACATCGAAAAGCAAATAGAAGATACCAAACAGGATGAGACGTGGATAGGTGCATTCATAGACGGTGAATATCTATACAACGCAATCGGGCGGTTGAATGAATTTGATGCAATCCTTTTGCGTCTATACTCAAAACCTGATTTTGACTACAAAGAATTGAGCAAAGAAACAGGTATACCATACAGCTACCTGCGTACTGCGATACATCGAGCATTAAAACGAATAAGAGAATATGTTAAACTTCAACGCTCCATTGCACATTCAGCGAGAGAGGCTGAGTATTTGCAAAAAATGTAAGTTCTATAACGGTACATTTGGCACGTGCGGTACACCTTTAATCGGTGGTACCGTCATGCCTGAAGAAAATGATGTGACTTGGTACAAAGAAAAAATACGTTTGTGCGGTTGCTTTATGGATGTGAAGACAAAGTTTAGGTTTACATCGTGCCCAGCTAGAAAATGGTTTGCAATAGATATGAAGCCTGAAGAAATAGCCGCACTGGATACCTTTATAGCACGAATCAGTAAGGCTAACAAGATAGAGCAAGACGATTTACAATTGCTTTACTATTGGTTTAGCAAGATAACAAAGAAGCACGAAAAGCCTAGCGGATGTGCATCTTGTATTCGCGATCTAATAAACGAATTTAGAAGACAACTAGGAAAAGTAGAACAAACAAAATAAACATTATGCCCCTACCAACACCCAACACAGACGAAAGTAAGAATGAATTTGTGGCACGCTGCATGAGCGATGCAAAGACACAGAGTGAGTTTCCTGATTCACAACAGCGCATCGCGGTATGCATTGCGCAGTATGATAACAAGTAATTTGTAAACATCAAAATAACAAATATGGGACTGCAAAAAGGAATGACCAATAACCCCAATGGTAGACCATTAGGAAGCCTAAACAAGAAGACTCTTGAGTGGGAAGAGTTTGGGCGCACATTCGTAGCCGAGGCATTGCCAAAGGTTGCCGAGTTCATCAATGAGTGTATGGATAGCCGGGATGAAGATTTAAAATTCAAGGCGGCAGGTCTTACACTGGATGTACTCGAATACTTTAAACCAAAACAGGCACGCATAACACATAGCGGCGATGATAAAGCCCCTGTTGTTATTCAGGTGCACTCCGACTTGTAACAAAAAAGAATCAAAAACTACAATACAACAGAGCATGAAACTTAAGTTCAGCATAGCAGCAAATGCAAAGGGTGTAATACTTGGCAAGTACATCGACTATCAAAACGCAGTCGATAAAGTTGAACAGGTGCGCATCATAACCGGCAAGAGCAGCGAGAGCATACGCCTTCTGCAATCAAACGTCATTGATGAAATAATCATGCGCTTTGAGGCTGCAATAAAGTTAGGCAGTAGCGATTTTGAACGTAAGGTGCGAGTAGGTGCAATCGAGTTAGGGTTTATACCTAACTTGAATGAGTTAACGTTTGGCGAATACGTAGACTTGGATACGCATTGCGGTAATATCTACAAAGACGGTAAGATAAACGGCAAGGCTGCACACGCTATGATGTGCATACTATACCGACCTGTGAAGGCAAAGTTTGGGAAGTACTATGATATTGAAACGTACAACCCTAACGCCAAACGGAAGTACGAAGATGAAATACTACAGCTCACACTTGATCATGTACTGAATGTGCTGCTTTTTTTTTCGAGTTTAGAAATAGAACTGTACAACAGTTCCCTAGATTATTTGGCAAAGGAGATAACGGAGATAGTGAAGGAGATGAAGCAGGAACAACCCCAGACGGCTTAGCCGTGTACGGTTGGTTTCATATCATTGAGTCACTAGCTGAACGTGATATAACGAAGTTTGATGCTGTTACAGATAGGAGAGCATTAGAAGTATTTACGCACTTAACGTACCTAGCGGATTACGTGTACGTGCAAAAAGTAGAAATGAGAAAACGCAATAGATAATGAATAGCTACAATTACAGCTACAACGTTTTAATCAATCGCCTGGAAGCATTTGCTGCGGGTCACTTTTTGATAAAGCGATTTACGCACGGGCAAATTGATTTAGCCGACCAACTGCAGGATGATCAATACCCATTCATGCACGTAACACCCGATACGATTACACCCGTGCAAGGTGGTATGCAGTTTGGCTTTCACATCATGTTTGCGGATATACCGCGTGACAAAGAATACAAAGCCGAATACCAGCGCGAAGTGATTAGCGATTGCATACGATTAGGTCAAGACTTAATAGCTGAAGTAAAGAATGGTCTGCAGCTATTTGGATTTGATGTGCAGTTAGTCAATGAGGTGACCTTTGAGCCATTTATGGAGGAACAAAAAAACACGGTCACAGGTGTTGCCTTCACAATTAAACTTGAAGTTCCGTGGGATTGGAGCGCATGTGATATCCCGGCTATTTGGTCTGTGGGTGGTGCATCAGGCAGTGGTGGTAGTGGTGTAGGCTATGGCATCACACTACAGACAAACGGTGTAGATAACGTAGTTCAAACGCTGCTTAATTTAGAAGCAGGAACAAATATGACTATTACCGATAATGGTAATGGCACGATTACGTTTGATGCTGCAGGTGGTGGTGGTGGTGGTGGTGGTTCGCCTTATGTATCAACTGAGTTCAATGCTAACCACGCTACAGCTACAGGCAATCAATATGTAATAGGTGACCGTGTATGGTACAATGGTAATGTATACGCTTGCATTGCTAATAATGATGCAATATTACCTACTAATACATCATACTGGACTTTACAAAGTGTAGGCTATCGCTTGCGTCAAACGCCTGTAGACTGGGATGCTTCTACAGGTGATTATCAAATCCTGAATAAGCCAACACTTGCAACAGTTGCCACAACGGGCGATTACAATGATTTGTCAAATCTACCTACCATACCTGCAGCACAGGTCAATTCCGATTGGAACGCAGTTAGTGGTGTATCTGAAATCTTAAACAAACCAACTATTCCTGTTAATCTTGACGACCTCGCAGATGTGGACGCAACGAGTCCTGCAACTGGTGATGTTATTAGTTGGAACGGTGTTGTATGGCGTAAGGGTAGAATACCTTTAGTGAACTTAAGTGATGTTAATATAACAAGTCCTAGCAATGGTCAAGTAATTACGTGGGATACTGCTACGAGTAAATGGATTGTTACAACACCTGCGGCGGGTGGTAGTGGTACGGTAACTAGTGTAGGTCTTACAGTACCTTCACCTGCTAATGCTGCTTTCACGGTTACGGGTTCACCTGTTACAACAGCAGGTACACTTGCAGTTGCAGCTAATGGTACAAATGATCAATACATCGATGGCACCGGTGCGCTTCGCACGTTCCCATCTACAGGCGGTGGTGGTGGTCAAATCTTCTACTTTAATGGTAACGTTTCGCAGGGTACAATAGGTGGTAATGATTACTACGAATTAGGTATTGCAGCCAACACAGGACCAGCAGCCAACTTCACACGTGCCACAACAGGTGCAATAGCTCGTTTCATTACAGATGTAGGTTCACCTAATCACACAATCATACCTGCAGGTGTTTGGACAATAGATGTTTATTTGAGTGAGACTGGAGGTGGTGCTAACCATGCACAGATACTTGCAAAGCTTTACACATACAACGGTAGCACGTTCACGCTAATTGCCACTTCCACTATGGAAGAAATCACAAATGGCAATGTGCCCGATTTGTATAGCTTCACTATTTCAGTACCTACCACAGTAACACTTGCAACCGACCGTATACACATTGAGTTTGATATTCAAAACACAAACGGCAAAACTGTTACCCTTTACACCGAGGATGGTAAAATAGGTGAGGTGCATACTACCTATGCCATTGGGTTAAGTTCCTTGAATGGCTTAACCGATAGCACACAAAACTTTGCAGTAGGTACATCCGGAACTGACTTTGCAATAAGTAGCGCAGGTGGCACACACACATTCAACCTACCAACCGCAAGTGCAGCGAATCGTGGTGCATTAAGCAGCGCAGATTGGTCTACGTTTAATGGTAAGCTAACAGGCAATGCACCAATAACAGGCGCAACAGCTACGAAAATAACCTACGACAGCAAGGGACTTGTAACTGCAGGTACTTCACTTGCTGCAGGTGATATGCCTACAGGAATAGATGCAGCTAACATAGGAACTGGCACGGTATCAAATACAGAGTTTGGTTATTTGGACGGTGTGACTTCAGCTATTCAGACGCAGCTCAACAATAAAAAAGATACGGTTACTTATGGTAACGTGTATGCTGTTAGCGTAGGTGCATCTACAACGGTATACGCCGCTGTAAGTGGTCTTACTACTTTCAATGCAACTGAATCGAACCGACACTTTGCCGTGCCCGTTGCAGGTACTCTTAAGAATCTTTATGTAAAGATGAGCGGTACACAAAGTGCAACAGGTACACTTGTAATTACTATGCGTAATAATGCCACATCAAGTAGTGTTGCTGTAACGGTTGCCAATGGAGATGGAGCATCGCCAACAAAAAGCGATAATAGCAACACATTAACGGTAGCTGCAGGTGATTTGCTTGCGATTCAATTAGTAAATAACGCGACTGCAACAAGTGCATCGGTTGTTTCTATTTCATTTGTTATTGAACGTAGCTAATGAGCGATGAGTTTGAGAACATATTAAACGAGTATGCGCTTGCAGTTGTTGAGCGTGCGCAATCAAACCTGCGCATCAAACGTAGGGTGCGTGGCAAGACGGTTAATCGTGTAGCATCTGGACGTTTGCTCAACTCGCTGTACTATAACCTGAAGATACGATACAACAAACCTACTATAGACTTCACAGTCTCTAATGATGAGGCGGGAAAGTATGCAGATGTAATCGAATTAGGTAGAAAGCCGGGTGCAAAGATGCCGCCTGTTAAACCTATTGAGGACTGGATACGCATTAAACGTTTAAAGCTGCGCAATAGACAAGGTGAGTTCATTAAATCAACAGAGAGCAACATAAAGAGCGCAGCATTTGTAATAGCAAAGAGTATTGGTAAAAACGGAATAGAAGGTATTAACTACTATGCTGAAGCGATAGATGATACGTGGGACGAATACAAGGATAGGTTAATGGAAGGATACATTAAGTCAGTAGAACAACGGTTACTTTTAAATAAAAGATAATGGCAATAACTATAAACGACCAGCCGTATGAATGGGCGGTAAGGGGGCAAAAGCTAATGATCATTGCAACGAGTACGCAAACAGCGCAGCTAGGTTTTCGTTACGGTGTTGAAGTGATAATTGATAGCAAGACGTACAACTTTTATGTACCAGCTGCTCCTGATAATAAGTTATACTTTGACCTTGCACCATTGATTGATGATTTACGTAACTATGAGCCGCTCGATTATCACTTTTCTACCGATGATACGCAAGATGATTTAAGCAAAAAGACAATAGACTTTACCTTAACGGAATGGTGGATAGTGGGTGGTATCTTAACTCTCAATGTAGGTAGTGAGCAGTACGGCAATACACTGCTAGGTACTAATGGTTATTTTCAAGTTATAGATGGATACAAGCCAAACGTAGAAACGGGACAGCAAAAAGTCAAGTATTCACTAACTGCTACAACTAACCTGGCAATGAGTGATAGACAAAATGATACACACTCATTTTACTTAGCGCAAACATGGGGATTTAGTGCCGTGCCTAATGGTAATACTGTTTGGATTCCAGCTTTAGAATCTGACTACGGTCTACTTTGCATACCGGGTAACAATACCTACCTAAGCAATAATGCACTTGATACTTTTACTATTACAATCTATTCGAGTGCGGGTGTTCCTACCTCGCAAACTATCAACTTAAATTCATACGATATCGAAGCATTACCAGTATATCCTGCAAACTTGAATGATTGGGCAGGGTTGACGGTTAAACCTTCACTCTTTGCAGACTGGAGATGTTATACGGTAGTGGTAAAAAATGCAGGTAGTTCTAAAAGCTGCTCATACGTTTTTTACAACACCGCTAAGTATGGTCAATGTGATTGCCTTAATGATAATATCCGCATTGGCTGGGTTAATAGTCGTGGTGGATGGGACTATTTCAACTTCACAAAGAAGTCTGAGTTTACAGATGAGATAGAACGCAAGAAGTATCGCAAGGTTTTATTCAATGGCACAACTACCGTCTTCAGTTCAAACGACAGGGGCTTGCAGGAAAGGCGTAACCTAATGCAACAGGTGCTAACTATTACTAGTGATTACATTAGTGAGGGTGAGTTTAAGTTCCTGCGATCGTTGCTTGTAAGCAATCAGGTCACGTGGTTAACTGAAGACTCAGGCAAGCCCGTAATGGTTCCTGTAAACATTGATGATACATCGTATGTAGAAAAGAAAAACCGTGACGGCAAGCAGTACAATGTAACTTTGAAGGTAAGAATCGCTAACGAATACTGGACGTAATATGCAGGGAGAAGTACAACTAATAGTAACACAATCGAATAACACACCGATATACGCAGCACTCAATGGTGTTGCATTCGGTACTCCCGGCACGACTAAAATCGGAGTAAACAATTACAACGAATCAACTGCGCTCGTTGGTCAAACTATTACCTTGATTAATTCAAGTGCGCAACAGCAAACAGTAACTGTTACTAGCGTGCAGGTTGATGTACCTAACATAGGTTTTACTACAATCAATTTTGGTAGTGCGCTTGCATTTGATTTTAGACAAACGTCAGGGGGTTATTTCAATCAGATAATAGATACCGAATACTACCTAGACTTATTCGAGAATGAGAGCATAAGTCAGAACTGGAAGTTTCAAGACCTTACCAACTTTACTGCACAGGGTGCATTCACTCGTGAGTTTAGAATACCATACAGTGACCAAAACCAGTTAGCACTTGGGGCTTTGTTTGATGTGAATGTAGAGGCGGGTATAAATAGTTATTTTCACTACAAGATGCCTGCACAAATACGTGTAGATACTTTACCGATATCTAGCGGATATATTCGAGTGCGAAAAATATACAAGCAATTAAACAGAATCAATGAAGTTGAGATAGCATTCTACGCGGAGACTCCTGATTTAGTGCGTAACATCGGAGAAAAAAAGTTAAGTGATATTACGGCACTTAATAATTTAGATGAGACGTGTAGTTATAGCAATGTAACAACTGCAAATCAGGCACGTATTTGGACAATCTTAGATCGTGGTCAATTATGGAGTGAGAACGGTGAAGCTAATACGCGACCATTACAAGACCCTAGTTTGCCGGTATATCCTGCAGACTTAACACCAGCAATTAATTGGTGGTATCTATTTGAGAATATCATTAATGAGGCAGGCTTTGAATTATCGGCAGGTACTTTGCAAAATATAATTTCTATGTACTGGATGCCGTGGTGCAATACGCGATATCTACATGGTAACGATACTGCAGGTACGTATGGTTTCAAAGCTGAAATGAGTACGAATACCACAGTTAATAATATCTATATTCCATTTAATACTGAGATATATGATAATAATGGAGACTATGACCCAGCAACATATACATATACAGCACCTGCTAGTGGTATCTTCAATTTTAATTTGCAGTTTGTTGTAGCTATAACAGGAGCAAGTGCACGTGTATTTGTGCAAGCGATTAAGAATGGTAATGAAGTATTCAACGTAATAGATACTCAGTTCTTTACGGGCAATAATGCGTGGAGCTTTAACCATGCAATGACTTTGAATCAGGGTGATACAGTCGAATGGTTTGCATATAAGCAAGGCGTAGGCACTGCAACCTTTCAAGCTAATAGTTCTATTCAATTAGCAATAGCTCACTTAAACTATTCTCAAACAATTATCTATTCTTTCAACTCACCCGATATGAAGCAGATTGACTTTGTAACGGATGTGATAAAAATGCATAATTGCGCGATTGTCCCCGATAGGGCAAATCCTACTAAGATATACATCGTGCCTCAGAATAGTTATCTAGGTAGTGGAGATACATTAGACTGGACTTCTAAATTAGATACAAGCAAAGACGTAGTACTAAGTAGTACTGTTGATCTACAAAAAGGCAAGTTTCAGTTTACTTACACGGCAGGTGAGGATATTATTTCTAAACAATATCGAAATGCAGAACGTATTTATGGAGACTATGAGGCAGTAGGATACACGATTAATCCTAACACAGCATCTAGTGACTTTGCAATAGGTGACCAAAAGATACAACTAGTCACACGCTCTACACCTTCGGGCGTAGTCAATGGCAATGGCTATGTAATACCGATTTTTTTAAATGACTCTTTGCAGTTCAATGCACCGGGTCCTCGTTGTTTATTTGAGGCGGGCTATTGGGATATACAGGTATATGATGATGGAGGTGCTGTTGCTGTTTTAAGTTCAATACCTGCGCTAAATAATTACAGCGCTATATATGCAGAAATAGATGATGAGGATTTGAACTGGGCGCCTGAAGTGCCGCCCCACTTTATTGTAGCTAACCCGTACAATAATTTATTTAATAAGTATTGGCGTACATATATGAATGCTTTGTATTCACCTGAAGGTAGAATAATGGAGGCATCCTTTGCGCTTGATTTAAAAGATGTATTGACTTTTAAGTTTAGTGATAAGATATGGATAGAGGATAGCTATTGGCGCATACTTGAAATTACTGATTACAAGATAGGAGGCTACGAAAGCACTAAGGTAAAACTGATAAAGTTTTTAGAAAATACTGAAGATTGCAGCGGCACGCCTGTTTCAGTTAGCGTCAATGGTGAAGTGAATTTTGAAGATGCCAATGGCGACCCTATAAGTTCAACTCAGGATTGCTGCCAACGTTATGGCTATACATGGGACGAAGATGACGGTGTATGCTGGGCCAATATTCCTACGGGCGATAGACCAAATCCACCTACAACGGGCAATGCAACTAACCCAGCACCGCGTAGAACTGCAGCACAAACACGTAACGCACAAATAACCGATAGTTTTGTAAATGGTGAAGCGGTTACAATTGCAAACGGTAATAAAGATATGTTAGCCGTTGGCACTCGTTTGGAGTTAACTGAAAATGTAGATGGTAGCAATTTGCTCGGTAAAAATGTTACAACGAATTTGCCCGGTATACATATAGGAGGTGGATACAAAAATGGAGATGTGACTAATACTGAATTAGGATGGGCACAATCAGGCATGGTAATACTTCACAGGCTACAAGCTATAACTGCAACAGGGCAAGATATTGTTTTAGATGTAGAAGGTATTACTGCCAAATATTTAAACATACCCGATGATACGGTATGGAGCTGCATAATGAACGTAACAATTCGTGATGCTGCAATGACTGTAATTGTATCAGAACAATACTCGATGCTATTATATAAAACGGGGGGTGTTGCGGGTTATGCTGCTCCAGTATTGATTGCATCTTCAGGAACGTATGCAGGTTACACGTTTACGTGGGATGTTGATGTAGTTACTGATACAGATGAGCATCGAATATATTTTGACGTTGCGGGTGCGACCTTCCCTATTAACATAGTTGCTACGGCTTCATTGCAATACCAACAGAGTAAATACACATAAGATGGACAATATAAAAAACTCATTGCGCTTTTTGCAGCTCGGTATTAAGACACTTCCACAGCACGTATATTCATTACGCCCGTGGCAGCGTTGGATGTGGTTTATTACGCTGTATGTGTGGCGCACGTTTCTTTTCTTTTTAATCATTTACCTAATCGCTAAACTAATCTACTAATGGCTGAACCTATTGTACGGAGTTTCGTAATTGACACTACCGAAAGTGAGCAGAACCTAAAAGAGTTAAACGTTCAAATCAATGCGACTTCCACCGCCATCAACCAGGGTGCGCAGTCGTTTGAGAATGTAGCGGCTGCGGAAGAAACGGTAGTTACATCTAGTAAGTCACTCAAGGCGCAATTGCGTGAATTACAGGCACAGCTTGCAGCAACAGACCCTGATTCAGCAAAGTACCGTGAACTTGCAGCCGCAGCGGGTGAACTTAAAGACAAGATTCAAGATGCAGCGCAAGCTGTAGGTACACAGGCGGGTGGTGCATTCGAGCGTGTAGGTGGATCACTGGGACTTGTCACATCGCGTATTGCCAGCCTTGACTTTGAAGGTGCAGCTGAAGGTGCAAAGCAATTAGCTGTAAACATTGGTCAAGTAAAGCCGGGTGATATTGCCAAAGGTATTCAGGGTATTGGTAGTGCATTCGCATCTGTTGGTAAGGCACTACTCACCAACCCTATATTTTTAATAGGTGCAGCCATTGCCGCTGCTATTGTATATGCAGAGGAGTTGTTGAGTTTAGTTGATGGTGTAACCGATGCTGAACAGGAGGCATTAGAAATTCAAAAGGAACGTGCTGCTACTGCAAAGGAAAACTTTGATAGAGTTTCTGCAACCGAGGAAACTTTAAAGCGACAAGGCATGACCGAAAAAGAGATTACTGCCTTGAAGTTATCACAACTTAATACGGCAATCGCACAGCAACAGGCTGTGGTAGAAACTACACGCATACAAGCGGAAGGTCAAATAAAAGCAGCAGAACGTAATGCGCAATATCTCAAAACGTTTTTAGATTTTGTCACGTTTCCACAGCGCAAACTTGCAGAATTTTTTGAAAACTTTGTCAATGGTTCTATCGATATACTGAATAAGCTAGGTTTAGGAATTGAAAAAATAGATGCTACATCGATATTTGAAGATGTAAATAATTTTATTGTAAAACAAGTATTTGACCCGGAGGAGGAGAGAAAAAATCAAGAAAAAATTATTGCCGATGCGGAGAAGTCATTAGAGCAATTAGTCAATACTCGCGATGGAATTTTGAATGCACAGGAGGCAAAAGAAAAGGCGGCACGTGAGAAGGCAAATGCAGATGCAAAGGCAGCAGCGGATAAAAGAGCAGCGGATGCAAAAGCGGCTGCAGATAAAGAAGCAGAAGATAGAATTAAAGCTGAACAGGAAGTAAGTGATTTAGTCAATCAGCTATACGAGGAAAATGTAAAAGAGTTTGAGGAAGCTGAAAAGAAAAAAACTGCAGCTGCTGAAGCCGAAGCTGAAAAGAGAAAAAAAGCAGAAGAAGATTACAATACAGCCATTGCCGCACTACGTGCTGAACAAGATGCAAAGAATTTAAGTGATGATCAAAAAGAGATTATTGCAATTGACAATAAGTATTTAGATCTACGTGAAAAGGCAATAGCGGCTGGTCAAAGTACCGTAGAAATTGATGCTGCATACAAGGCGGCATTAGAACAACAAGAACAAGATTCAGCAGAAAAAAGAAAAGCATATGAGTTTGCAGTTCAAGATGCAAAGTTACAAGCTACATCGGACGCATTAGGCGCAATTAATGGACTAGTTAGCGCATTTACAAAAGGTGATGAGAAGCGTGCTAGGTCAGCGTTCAAATTACAAAAGGCAATAAGCATAGCACAAGCTACCGTGGATACCTACAAAGGTGCTAACGCAATCTTTGCAAGTGCAGCTAATAACCCTGCAACAGTCTTATTCCCTGCGCAACCATTCATCGCAGCAGGTGTAGCTATTGCATCAGGTTTGGCTAACGTAGCAACCATTGCACAGCAACAATTTCAAGGTAGTACACCTCCCGGAAATAATGAAACACCACCACCTTCATTTAATGATGGGGGCGGCGGTTCACAGCCTGCGCAGTTTAATCCACTTGCATCTTCATTCTTGCAGGAAAGACCTGAACAGATTACACCACGTGCCTATGTACTTGCTAGTGATGTTGCCAGTGCAGCGGAAGTTCGTGAGAACGTTGCCGACCTTGCACGAATCGGATAATAAAAAAACCGCCCACGTTTGGACGGCTCTTTTACTTGAAAAAACAAATTGTACTATGAAAAGATTCAGAACAAATATAAATAACTTTGAAACATGGAAAAAAGAAAAGTAGTAAAGTGTGTAATAGATGAGGAAGGTCGTTTGGGTATTACGGCTATGGGCTTAGTGGATAGCCCTGCAATAGAGGAGAACTGGATTGCATTAAGCAAAATGAAACTAAGTGCGCTGAACGAGGAGCGTAGAATGCTTTATGGTCCTGCGCTTATACCGGATAAAGAGATACTGCGCTATGATGACAAGGGTGAACCGTACTATGTGTACTTTGAAAAGGCAACGGTGCAAGCTATCGCGCATCAATTCTTTAAAAAGAATCTGCAACACACCACTAACTTACAGCATGAAATACCTGTAACGGGTGTTACCGTTGTTGAGTCATGGCTTAAAGAGGGAAAGAATGATAAAAGCATTGAACTTGGTTTGCCTGAGTTGCCCGATGGCACGTGGTTCATTGGTACAAAGGTAGATGAGGAGCACGTATGGAATGATGTAAAGGAGGGCAAGATAAAAGGATACAGCATTGAAGGCTTTTTTAATGAAGTAGGTGTAGCAATGAGTGGTGTGAAAAACTACGAAGCGGAATTGGTATTAGAACTTGACCAGCTACTAAGCAAAGTAAACCCATCCAAATGAAAATAAACAGCGTTAAATTCAAGGATAAAGCATCCTTTGACAAGAACAAAACAAAGCCTAATGTAGTTGCGGTACACGAGCCATTCGGCATTATTGTATTTGAAGACAAGGAGCGTGTTACTCCCGACCATACTAAGGTCACACACGTTAACGAGGTTGATAGATCACTAGACCAAATCTCAACAGGTCTTGCTATCCTCGTTGCTCCAGACCTTGATGCAGCCCGTGCATATCTCAATAAGAATAAGGTAGTAATTACTGAGGTATTCCATTTGACTAATACTTTATTTGTGGAAGTCCCTGCATTTGCTGCCTTCAATGAGTTCTACATATCGCTAATGAATAGCAAACTATTCACAAGTGTAGAACCTGATTACATACAGCCATATGCAACGGATGCAGATGCTTACACTTATACCTCGCAATGGCACTTGCCTAATATGCAAGCTGCTGAAGCGTGGGGATTAATCGATGGTGCTGCATACGGAGAAGTTGCAGTACTCGATATTGCCTGCGATGTAGATCATGAAGATTTGCAAGGTACAATAAGTAGCACTTCGTGGAACTGTGTAACGGATGCTCCCGATGTAAGACCAGTTAGTGAGTTTGAAAGACACGGTACACCTTGCAGTGGTTTGATATGTGCAAAGACGGATAATGGCATAGGAGTTTCCTCTTTGGGAAACAACAAACTAAAGGTGCAATTTCTACACATCGGTTATGGCTCAACCTCTAGTGGTGGTTTTTCTACATCTGATACAATCGTAACACGTGCCGCGAATAAGGCAATAGCTAATCCTAACTGCCTTGCGATATCTATGAGCTGGGGTGGTGGTAATCCTACTTCATATCCGTTGTTTCAAAATGCGTTAACGGCTTGTAAGACTTATGGACGCGATGGAAAAGGCATACCAATCTTTGCAAGTTCGGGCAATCAAAACAATCCTAACTTTACACAGGCTCCTGCTATCTATCCTATGGTATATGCAGTTGGTGCATCAACCACTTCAAACACACGTGCATCATTTAGTAACTATGGACCAAAAACCTTTGCTGCTGCTCCAGGTACTTCATGCCCTACAACCGACCGCACAGGTGCTGCAGGTTACAAGCCCGATAGTAACTATACTTCATTTAGTGGTACATCATGCAGTTGCCCTGTAATGGCTGCAGCTGCTGCAAGTGTAATACTTGCTAATCCTTCACTTACTGAAGCTCAGGTGGCGGATGTATTAAAGCAAGCGTGCCGTAAGACTGGAGGTTATGTATACGATGCGAATGGTAAGAGTGCTGAACTTGGATACGGTGTGGTAAATATGTTTAACGCTGTGACCATTGCTAAAAGTTTAGACGGAGGCAATCCTACACCTGTGCCCGTTGCTGAATACAATCTATTCGGTACTATATCAACACTAGCAACTGCAGTGCAAGGCTCAAGTGTCAATGTAGCATACACCGTAAACGTTGACAAAGTTTATACGCAGGATATCATTGCTACGGTGCATCTTACTTTCACCCGTCCCGATGGTAGCAAGTTTGTGTTTTACACTGGAGACGTGACCATTCCAAAAGGTCAAACAGTAGTAACTAAAAATGCACCATTTGCATTGCCTAATAATCAAACAGGCAACGCATTATTCTCTTTGACTATTGACCCTAACATGGTAATTAAAGAAACCAATGAGAATGATAATACGATTAGTACAGGCATAACTATTACACTTGTTAACCCACCTGCACAAGGGCTAGATGCAAGTGTGACTATTGATCGTTACGAATGGCTCGATGCTAACCGGGTAAAGATTTACTACACATTCTACAATAAGGGTAGTGTGGTAATTACCAGTATGAAGGTTAATCACGGTTTAGTAGGTGGCTTTAATGGAACTTGGAACCGTGCAGATAGAATAGATGTTGGTCGCAGCCAAACACTTGCTAGTGTTTACAATATCACTGCTCCTGCTACTCCTATTCCTACCGATTACGTTTTGACTATTACAGCTGTGAATGGTGTACCTGATAATGATAGTACAAATAACACAGCACGTTTGCAGATTAAAAAATAGTGCTATATTAGCTGCGGTTAATACGCATATAAAGTGATATAAGGTTAGAGTAAAAAGAAAGCCCCAAACGAGGGGCTTCTTTTTTTTAACCAGTTTAACCACTTTATAGAACGCAAGCTCGTATATATTCAGCAATATTCATTTTATGCTGCTTTGCATTTTTCTGTAATGACTTTAGTTGTTTGTCGTTTAGTCGCACAGTAATTTTATTGTGCATTGATGTTGGAGGTGTTTTCATATTGTATGTAATTTTTTACAGTCGCTAAGATAGCAAAATAGTTGGATGTAACAAAATAGTCTTTTTGCTACTATATCCAAATATCCAACAATGTCGAATATCAAAGAACAAATCAAATCCGTATTCAATAAGTACGGCATTGACCCTTCAACAGTTGGTATCAAGTTCGAAGAAGAATCTGCAGCAGCTGAAGCTCCGGCAACGGAAGTAAAGTTTGCAGTAGAAGGCACTTTGGCTGATGGTACTAAAATCTACTCAACTGCTGATGAGTGGACTGTAGGTGTAGATATCTACACTCAAGATGCTGAGGGCAATCCAGTGCCTGTACCTGCAGGAGAATACCTGCTTGAGGACGGTGTTACCAAAGTCGTAGTAGGCGAAGATGGTAAAATTGCTGAAATCGAAAAAGAGGAACAATCAACTGAAATGAGCAGCGAAGACCTTGTTGCCGTTATTGGTCAATTGTCCGAGCGCATTGCTGCACTAGAAGGTGAGAAGACCGAACTAGCTGCCGCAGTTGAATCTGCTAAGAAAGATACAGAAGCTGTAAAGGCTGAACTTGCTTCAGTTAAGAAAGCCCCTGCTGTACCTTCTGTAAAATCTCAAGAATTTAAGAAAAACGCACAGCCCGTAGTTGCATCGAATGGTAACTCATTTAGCGACTTTATGGCTGAGTTGCGTGCTAAACAAAGTAAATAATTCACCTCATAATTTAAATTAAGTATGCCAACAACAACTTCACTCACCACCACCTATGCAGGTGAATTAGCTGGTGAAATCGTAAAAAAGGCTTTGCAAGCAAATGCTTCAATGCAGTATGTAACGCTTAAGCCTAACGTGCCTTACAAATCAGTAGCACGTAAAATCAATGATGATGTAACCTTTGCTGCAGGTACATGTGACTTTACCCCAACAGGCACTATCACTTTGACTGAGCGCATCTTGACTTTGGAAGAGTTCCAAGTTCAACGCCAAATCTGTAAGAAGGACTTCTTTACAGACTGGTCTGCTGCCGATGTAATGAGCGGTCGTGTAAACACTCAAATCCAAGACGCTATCATTGAGCGTATGGTAAGTGGTATCGCTGCAAAGAATGAAACTGTAATGTGGTCAGGTGTTAACGCAACAGCTGGTGAGTACGATGGTTTTGAAACTTTGATTGCTGCCTCTACTGCTGTTAGCGTAGGTTCAGGTACAATCGATGAAACAACTATTATCGGTGCTATTTGGGATTTGATCAACGGCGCAACAAACGGCGTTAAGGGTGCTGCTGAAAAGCCAATTATCTACATGGGTCAAGCTGCATGGGAATACTACATGCAAGCACAAATCGCTGCAGGTAACGGATGGTACTTGACAGGTGGACCAGAAGTAAATAAGCGTTTCGTAGGTATGTATGAAATCGCAGTATGTCCGGGTATGTCTGCTGACTTCCTTGTATTCGCACAAAAGAGCAATCTGATGCTCGGTACATGGCAGGAAAACCAAATGAACGAAGTGTTTATTTTGGATATGCAGAACCTTGACGGTTCACAGAACGTACGTTACGGTGCACGTTTCTACCTCGGAGCGCAGATTGCAGTTGCTGAGGATATCACCTACTGGGGATAATAATTAATCAAATGGGGGTGGGCTATGGCTTGCCCCCTTAATAAAAAAATATATAGTATGGCTTGTGATTTAACTACTGGATTTACGCTCGGATGCCTTGAAGGTATCGGAGGTGTTAAAGAAATACTGATTGCTAACTACGACGACTTCACTTCTGGTATCACTTACGGTGGTCCTGACGGAGAAGTGGACGGCTTGCCTACTGCTACTATCTATCGCTACGTCCCATTCCGTAATTCAGGTTCATACATTGAGACTGTACAGAAGAATTTGGAAACTGGTACTTTGTTTTTCTCACAGGAAGTTCAATGGACTTTTGGTAAGTTGAACCAAGAGATGCGTAACGAGTTTTTAAATGTAGCTAAGGCGAAGATGATAGTATTTGTTCGCACGAATGACGACCAAATTTTATTGCTCGGTGCCGGTGAAGGTGCACAATTGACTGCAGGTACTGTACAATCAGGTGCTCAAAAGGCTGATTTGATGGGATACCAAGTAACTGCAACAGCTGAGGAATTGACTCCAGCTGTACACTTGGAGCCATTTACTGCAGTACCATTCGATAACTTCGCAGGTATTACTGTAAGCCCTGCTTACTAAGATTTGTTTTCCGTTTTTGTGTGTTCTTGTTGTATTGTAAAAAGGGCAGGTTATCTTTGACCTGTCCTTTTAATTTAAAAAGGAATGATATATCTAATTACAAATACAGCGAATCAGACAGTGTTCCTTTCGCTCGATGAGGCAAGGCAATATTTTGCCACTGCATACACACACTATTTAATAGTACTAACACATGAAGAGAATAGTACTACTGGTACTAACTTAGCACAGGTTGCTACTATTGTTAATGAGAATACACGTATTACACAACTTACAATTACAACGGTTGGTCTTACACGTTCGGGACGTTACCGATATGAAGTATACGGACAAAATAGTGCCATTAATACTAATCCGTCAAATGGTGCTGTTGTTGGTTTGGTGGAGCGTGGTTACGCTGTGCTGACTAACAACACATCTTATTTTGATGTACCGACCGATGTAATTCCAAATGATATTATCTATGGAGCATAAAGAATCGAATATAGTTAGCTTGAAGCTTAGTGAATATGTAGCTAAGTCCGATGCTGAAAAAGTAGACCGCAAAGGGTGGGTTAACTACGGTGACCAAAACGACTTCCCTAAATACCTTCGTGACCTTGCACACGAATCGCCTGTGCATGGTAGCTTAGTTGTTGCCATTGGTGATATGATAGCCGGGAAGGGTATCAAGTCTGAACAATACCAACAGGAATTAGATGCGCTAAAGATTGATGAGTTAACCTATGCCTGTGCACACGATTTGAAGTTGTTTGGTGGTTTCTTTATCGAAGTGATTTGGTCTAATGATCGCTCACAGATTGCCAAGCTAAATGCGATACCATTTGAAGAGTGTCGTATAGCTATTAATCAGGAAGATGAAAGCGAGATAGGTATTTACCACAGCTACGACTGGAGCAATACACGTAAGAAAAAGAATACGCCTGAATTCATTCCCAAGTATAACTACTTAACGCGAATGGAAGAGCCACGTCAAATCTATTGGTGCTTTACTTATACAGGCTCACAGGCTTACCCTCGCCCCGATTACTGGAGTGCAATTAACTACATTGAACTCGACAAACAGATTTCGATATTCCATATCAACCAAATAAGCAACGGTCTTTTCCCTTCTACCATTATCAACTTCTACAACGGGCAAGCAACGCCTGAGCAGAAGCAACAGATGATGATGGACTGGGAAAACAAGATGAGTGGCGCACGTAATGCAGGTAAGGTGGTGATGTTCTTCAACGAACGTGATCAACCCAAAACTGAAATTACTCCATTCCCTGTAAACGATGCGGACAAGCAGTATCAATTAATGGATACTACCGCACAGCAAAAGATAATAACTGCACACCGTGTTACTACCCCGCTGCTGTTTGGTATTCGCGAAACATCAGGATTTGGTTCGAATAAAGATGAAATGGCTACGGGCTTGGAGATATTTAACAAGCAAGTCATAGAGCCATACCAAGAGAAGATAAACAATAGTATTGAGGAATTATTGAGCAATCAAATGCCGGGTGTGAACTTTGAAATCATACCTAATACTCCACTTGTAGCAGAACAAACATCTGTTGTAACCGATGCGGACGCAACAGGCACTACGACGGATGTTGCTGCTACGGCTTTGAACGGTGCACAGATTAGTTCACTTATTGATATTGTGATGCAAAGTAGTGCGGGTGTAGTTCCTGTTAGTAGTGCAAAGGCGATTGTGGGTGCAGCGTTCCCAACATTACCAGTTGCTGTTGTGGATGCAATTTTCGCGGATGTATTACCAGGTAGCTTGCAGCCTACGGAAGTAATTCAATCGAGTGTTGAGTTAAAAAAAAAAGTAGATGATTCTACCGTGGGTGATGCGCTTATTGCATTAGGTGAAGATGAGAATCCTGAATGGATATTGATAGATAGCTACAACGCAGATGAGGAAATTGAGCATGAGTTTGCAGTACGCACGGGTGCTGCTCGCCCTGCTGCTAAGAGTGAGCAAGATGCTGTGGTGGATGGTAAGTACTTTATTACTCGTTACGTTTATGCAGGTAGCTTTGGGCATGATAATATGCGCCCATTCTGTGCGAAGATGATGGAAGCGGGGAAGCTATATCGCAAAGAAGATATAGTATCAATGGAAAATGTAGCGGTTAATCCGGGATGGGGCCCTGAAGGTGCGGATACTTACGATATATGGCACTGGAAAGGCGGCGGTAATTGTCGCCATTTTTGGGAGAAGCGTGTATATGTAGATGCAAAGGGCGCAAAGATTAACCCTAATGATCCAGATGCAACACGTGTAGCGGTGGCAACAGCTGAACGCATGGGATATAAGGTGCGCAATCCTAAGTATGTAGCACAGCTTCCCGAGGATATGCCTCATCGCGGCTTTTTACCAACTAATCCTATTTACGGAAATCAATAATTACAACTATGGCTGAAGTATTATTAATATCTGAGAACTACATAAAGAAATACACTACGGTTAATGGTAGTGTTGACCCTAATCTGCTTTATCCGTCTATCTATTTGGCGCAGGATAAATGGTTACTTCCCTTTTTGGGAACTGATTTGCTCAATAAGATTAAGACTGATGTAGCAGCGGGAACTATTGCAGGTAACTACCAAACACTCTTAGAAGATTACATCCAAAAGATGCTGCTTTGGTGGGTTATGGTGGATGTTACGCCAAACCTTTGCTATCGTATGGATAACGGCACGCTAGTACAACGACAAAGTGAGGACACGGTGCCTATATCGGATGCAGTAATGAAGGATATGATAGACCGTGCAAGGCAAAATGCAGAGCATTACACCACTTTGCTAGTCGATTACTTGTGTGCTAACACTAGTTTGTTCCCGGAATACTCAACTGCGCAATGGCCTGACCGTTCACCGCGTACGGATGTGACTAATACGCTCAACTATCAATTCAGTTCAGGCAATACAGCAACTAGTTACCGTCCTACTTACTCACGTAATATCATTAATCGTATACCATGAGTGATAAAAAAACACTAAAGCAAGAATACACTGAGCGTTTGCGCAAGTATGAGCGTGAACTATCATTAAAACTACGAGCCAATGGCAGCAAAGAAACAGACAAATCCAAAACCAAATAAGGTTAATCTTAAAGGTATACGCTACAAGCTCGAGTTATTCGATGGCTTTTGGTCTATACCGCTTGCATTTTTAGTGTTTGCTATATCGGGTACACTATCCGTTGCCTATTTTGGTGATGCGCTTATTAGCACGGAATACATCCAGTACGTTGTGCTTGCTGCAATGGTTATGGTTGTTGCCAACTTTGTGGTTTTTTTAGGCATTAGATTCAATTTTAGAGCACTACAACGGGAGATATACAACAAAGAAGTTAAGTATGAAATAAACACCTATCTAACTACATGGCAAAAAGTTGTGTTATATCTGCTTTTATATGCCTTTTACTTTGCGGCATTCCTATACATTTTGCAAATGCTTCTGACGGCTACTGCGTAAGGTTAGTTGCATATTCGTATGTAGGTATTGATGAGCAAGGCGGCAATAATCAGGGATTCACTGATTACTATTTTCGTCGACTAATGACTGAGCAGGGATGGAAGCCCGGCTATCAATGGTGCAGTTTCTTTGTTATGGCGGTGCTTGACGTGTGCGGTGTGCCAAATACTATAACAGGATGGAGTCCTACTGCATACAATAAAAAAGATGTAATTTATGATGACGGCAAATTCTTAAAGTCATACAGTGAAGGTGATGTATTGATAATGACCCTATCTTACAATGATAGGAAAGGTAGATTTAAAAACATTGGTCACACTGGCGTAGTAGTCAAAGTAGGAAAAACTAGTGTTCGCACTATTGAAGGCAACACAAATGATCTAGGAATGCGCGATAGTAGAACGGGAGATGGTGTGTATGTAAAGATACGACCATTGAACAAAAGCATACAAATAACGCGATGGGCAAAATCACAAAACTAGCAATAGGATTAAGCATTACCATTCTCGCACTGGCTGTGATATTCAGCGTGCGTACCTGCAATAGACCTGTAACAAATCCTGCAGTAAAAAGGTTACAGGATGTGAATGATTCTTTGTATCAAATAATACAAATGAATAACGCAAAGACAGATAGTTTATTCGCCAAATTGGATTCTTTACAACTATATCAGGATACGATTGTAGAGCGTCAAGAAATCACTAATGAAATTTACCGCAATGAAACATATAACATTATTAGTTCTACTCCTAGTGATGCAGATAGTAGGTTTAGGGCAACGCTCCGCAAGTCAGACTCCTTACTCAAAGCAGGGTTTTACTCCAGAACTTACAACTTACGATCGTCAGCTTTTCAACTTGAACTTCAATAGCATGATGTATTGGTATGAGACGGCACAAGAAATAGATAGTCTGTATAAGATGGAGCGTGCAAAGGTTACATACTACGCAAAGATTACAGGCATTCAGGCAGCGAGTTATGAAACGCTAGCGGAAATCTACAAGAATAAAAAGAGCATCGAAAAGGCTATATCTACTGAGAAAGATAATGAGATTAGTCAGTTAAAGAAACGCAATAGACGGTTAATAATTTCCAACACAGCCCTAACTTTAGGTATCACAGGGCTTGCTTTTTCTACTATATATTTTGCAATACTATAGAGATGGAATTTGAATCGAGAGATGTGATAACAATCATAGGTGCAGTAGTATCGCTCACGGGTCTTTACTACGCATTGAAAAGGGATGTGGTAAAAGTATCCAGCGCACTAGGTAAAGTTGAATCATACCACAAAAGAGAGGTTACAATGCTTGCTGAATCAATTAGAGAAACTAAAGACGAGTTCAATAACAAACTTAATGTTATGAAAGACGAGCAAAACAAAGCCATTGATAAACTCGAGGCGAAGATAGACGTTATAGCTTCGCAGAATATGACAATTAGCAATAATCTTGCTGAGCTTGCCGGGTATATTAGGGGCACTAAATAACACTACATGCAGCGAGATTATGCGGAAGTCTACAAAGAGATATACGCAGGTACTGGGAGCATAGCTAGTCGCCTTCGTGCGGCTATGGCTAAGTACAATATCCAAATGCAATACGGCTCATTTGAGCGGTTGTATTTTGGTTGGCGTAAAAGGAATCACCCTGAACTAGATGCACCTGTTAAAACGCCTGTAAAGGGCAGCCTATCCAAACTAGAAAACCATTTTGCTGACTTTGGTAATATAGTAGATGAGTTGATGCCTGAGCAAAGCAATCCGCTCGACCTTCCACCTTCGCAGGAAGCGAACTACAAACCGTACAAGCTACCGATTAACCATAACAATATACTTCTGCTATCGGATATTCACGTCCCGTATCATAACATACAGGCGTTAACGCTTGCGCTTAAGTACGGACTGGAGAATGAGGTCAATACTATCCTGCTCAATGGTGATGTTATAGACTTCTACGCTATTAGTCGTTTTGAGAAAGACCCTCGTAAGCGCAACTTCGGGCATGAGGTGTTAATGACTAGGCAGTTTCTTGCTACACTACGCAAGCTATTCCCGAACGCTGCGATATATTACAAGTGTGGCAATCACGATGTGCGCTATGATCATTACATCATGCGCAATGCTCCCGACCTTTTGGGCATGGATGAGTTCAATTTTGAATCGCTCATGCACTTAGATAAGTTCAATATTACTTTCATTCCCGATAAGCAAATCATTCACGCAGGTAAGTTGACAATCTTGCACGGGCATGAACTGGGAGCATCGGTATTCAGTCCCGTAAACATCGCACGCGGGTTGTTTTTACGCGCTAAGGATAGCGCATTGTGTGGGCACCATCATCAGGCAAGTGAACATACGGAACCAAACATCAATGGCAAGATAACAACGTGTTGGAGTGTGGCGTGTTTGTGTGAGTTGCACCCGGATTATATGCCTATCAATAAACACCACCACGGCTTTGCACACGTGAAGGTATTAGATACGGGAGATTTTGAAGTGAGTAACTATCGCATTGTTAATGGTAAGATTCGATAATCAAAAAGGCTCCACGTGAGGAGCCTAATTGAATCAATCAATAACAAAAACAATTGCAATGCATGAATAACATCACACTGCAAATATAAAACAAATGAAACGCAAGCCACATCCAAAAGTCATACATCGCAAACTAGGACGCGAGAAGGCTGATGGATTGTACTGCGATAATGTAATTGAGATAGATCCAACGTTGCCACCTATGCGCTATCTTATAGTTCTTGTTCACGAATATCTGCATCACATACAGCCTGATTGGAGTGAGGAAAAAGTTGATGCTGAAGGTGAGGCGCTAGGTAGGTTTCTTTGGAAGCAAGGCTATCGCAAAGTTCATCAGTAACCTTTACTATCCTTCCGCTGCTAAGTATTAGGTAGCGCATCAAAACTTATCCGCTATACCGGCATCGAGTAACTCACTATGCAGCCATTCGCGTATCTTACCTACTATCTGATATTGCTCTTCAGTAAGGTCTTGGTATTTCTCAAGGCTGCGTAGGTGCTGCCTCATTTCGTCAACAAGGTCGTAGTACTTTTTGCCATTGATCGCACAATCAAAAGAGTGCTGATCATCTGTTAAATCAAACGTTAGAGTTGCTTTCATTTTCTGCTTTGTTTGGTAGTCCTGCTTTACAATCTGTGTAGCCTTCGTTGTAGGAATTGATTAGGTTAGTCATCTCGCGTGTTTGTGCTTTCATCATAAACGCATCCAGTTCCACCCATGAGATGTTGACCGATGCGCCCTGAAATCTACGCCTTAGTGATTTACTAAGTGTGCGTATTGCTGTTTCTTTTTTATTCTGTTGTTCCATCTTGATTTTTAATTTGTTTATACAAGTCGCGCAGGGAGAGTGCGATTATCCACAAAGGGATAGATATGATTATTGCTGCTGTCATTTTACAAGTATTTGCTTTCTTTAGTTAGTGTGTAAAGGTCTTTATTAACCGATTTAATTTTATGTGCAAGGTTATCCTTTAGATATCTGGTCTTTGCATTGGCATACATGGTAAGTAGGTTAATCCGTTCCAGCTTCAGCGTGTCTACTGACTTTAATGTTCTTGCCTTCATTGAGTTTGAGTATTTCGTTTTTGACGTGGTGGTAGTATGCCTTTACCGAGTAGTATTCCCCGGTGCCTTCAAAGTCTTGCATGATGTCATTTGGTGCATTGGTCAATGCTTCATCTACGCAATAGAGCGCAGCGTTAATAGCTTTCATATGCGCATCAACTAGGTTGCCTTCCTGCTTTCCATTCTCGACTATATCAAAATAGTTCGAGTACAGTTGCCATGCCTT
>Ga0315909_10001841_pt1 | contig 28011 bp, 37 predicted proteins | sample LakEriMetagenome_11_FD_203527 | JGI IMG/M metagenome (GOLD analysis project Ga0315909, IMG submission 203527) | Freshwater fungal communities from buoy surface, Lake Erie, Ohio, United States - Buoy 2 MA125 | ecosystem: Environmental > Aquatic > Freshwater > Lake | place: USA: Lake Erie, Ohio... | reverse complement strand
TAGGGAGCAGGCTACGAACAGCTGGCAAATCAAGAAGGCTACCTTCAGGGGGTACAAGCTCAAGCATTCGGGCAGGCAATGGGCCGCGAAGAACTTGGTGCCGCCACACAACAGCAAGCATTCAATCAGGCACTTGCCCGCAATCAGGCTGAGCAACAACGCCTTCAAGCTGGCACTGCTATTCAAGCCGGCCAGGCTCAGCTTGGCGCAGGCGCACTTGGACAGCTTCAGCAGGCGCAGGCTCCCGTGCTACAGGCGTTTTACAAGCAGCCAATCTTGCAGGGGCAAAGCAATTTTGCCCAGCAGATGGGAGCGAACATGGGTCAGGCCGCTGGCCCTCAGTACTTTAACCCAGAATCACAGACTGGCATGGGGAGTATCTATGGGGCTTATAACTCACAGATGAACCTTGCAGGAGCACAGGCTCAGGCTAATGCTGCCGAGTCTGCTGGCAAGAGCAGCATGTTTGGCTCGATTGGCGGCGGGCTGCTTGGCGCAGGCGGCATGGTTGGAGGCGCATTGATTCTCTAATGACTGCTGAACAAACTATACTACTCGCACTCAGGCATGCAAAACGACCTGCTGTTCTTTGGAGCGGCGGAAAAGACAGCACTGTGTTGCTGGATCTCACAAGAAAGATTCGGCCAGACATTGAGGTGATTCACTTCAAGTTGCCGTTTTTGCCACAGAAATACGCCTTTCACCATGTAGCACAAGAAACCTACCGGATGACCGTGCATGACTGGGTGCCAGCATCTATTTCTATAACCCACGGGAATGGGCGCATAGATGTTTGTGAAAAGTACTCCATTGGAGATGGGGACATCAGGGTAATGCGAGGCACAGAACCGATGGAGCCAGGTAAGCCTTGGGTGTGCGGAAAGGAATGGCTAAACCGCCCAAAGGCGCACGTTGTGTCTGATTTTGATGTGTTGCTGTGTGGACACAAAAGTAGTGATGAAGACCCTTTGACGGGTCAGATTCCTCTTGAGATCCACAAGAAGATGCTAGGGCCAAGTACGGAGATGTGGTTTCCGTTGCGTGAATGGACGGATCTTCATGTGGCTAACTACATCATTTACAACAACGTACTGTTTGACCGAAATAGATACGATGAGAATGTGGTCAGTAAGCCGAGCAAGCACATGAACTCTGACTACGTTCATGCCTGCTTTAACTGCGTGGACAATCGGCTTGGCAAGTTTGTTGATTGCCCTAAGCACGGCATCCAAGTAGAGAACCTGCATGAGCACGCACTCCATGAGCAGCCAGTCGCAGAGTACTGCAACATCCGATCTGGACTGCAAAACCTGCGGGGCGTGTTGCAGCCACAAGTGGAGCTGGCCGGTGCTTCGCCGGGACAGGGCTGATGCAGCCGGAATACCACCAGAGTTGATTCGAGATGATTACCCGCTTCTCAAGACATGCAACAACAGGTGTGCTGCTTTGTCTGGAGTTGTCGGAGAATCTGTTTCCTGTACAATTTACGAAAACCGCCCACAGGCCTGCCGGCAGTTTAAGGCTGGAAGCCCTCTGTGCTTAGAAGCTAGGAAATCATTTTATGGCAAGACCAATCAATCCGTATCAGGGTGAAGCGCCAAGAGCAATGGCCCAAATGGGTCAGGGCATTCTTGAAACTGGAGCCAACATTGCCAAAACAATTCAAGGTGGCTATGAGCAGATGGGCCAAGGCATTGCCAAGGGCATTACGTCAGCAGCCAGCGCATATGCTGATTACAAAAAGCTGAAGGCAGACACCGCTGCTGATGAAAAGGTGCTTGGCACACTCACAAAGTACATGACTCCAGAAATGAAGACCATGTTTGATGATACAGCCAACTCAGACATGCCCTACGCCGAAAAGAACGCCATGTACAAGCGTGCCTTTGAGTACATCGGAGGCGCCGTTACTCAGAAGCAGGCCATGGACAAGCTGAATGCGTCCGGAAGCATTCAGGAAAATCTTGCCAAGCAGTCACAGGATGCTGCTGCTGCGCTTCAGAAGAGTCAGCTTGAGGCCAACCAAAAGCTGCAAGAAGATCGGCTCAAGGCGGACCAGGATTTGCAGCGCTTCAAGGCTGTGTCTGATGCTGTGTCTGGTGGTCCCATGATTTACGGACCCGGTGGAGCTGCTCGCTCAACCACTCCTGATTTTACCCAGAAAAGAAAAATGAACATCGGAGGAGGTGTTTATGATGGCCGGTAACACTCAAGATCCGGCCGAGGCCGATGTGCAAAGGTACCTGAATGACCCCACCATTCAGGCAATAATGGGAATCAGACAGGGCCAGATGCGGCAGGCCCAAGAGGCTGAAGCCCGGCGACTAAAAGAGGCTGAAAAGTATCGGACAGAAGGCCTGACCCAGATTCAGGAGTTCGTAAACTCCATTCCAGAACAAGACAGAAAAGCTCCTGCTATCATGCACGACATTCAAGCCTTCACAAGAAGGCTCGAGCGTGATGCTGAACTGAAGGCCATTGATCCCAATGCCAAAAACGCTGAGTTCGAGCGACAGAGGATCAAGGACATGTACGGTGATCCAAAAGATTTTATCGACACCGATTTGTTCAAGCAGGCCGAGCAAACAGCCCATAGCACCAAGCCAAAGTTTGAAAGCGCATTTCGTCTTGGAAAAAGCATTGATGAAATGCAGTACATTTTGGAAAACAAGGGCGAAGAGGCAGCCAACCAATACGGCAGAACCAGCTTAATGAAAGAGCTGAACTCCCTGTGGGGTTCGGACGCCGTTGGTTTGTCTGAAGCTGTGCTGCGTTACAATCAGCTGATTCCAATCCAGCTTCAAAACCAGATCAGCGGAAAGTCGATGCTTGAGGCTACGAACATCATCACAAAGTTCATGTCTGATCCCAGAAACAAGGCAGACACCATTTCCAGCCTGGCCAATGGGCTTTCTAATATGTTCGTTGGCGATGCCCGAGGCATGATGGATGTTGCCCGGTCGATGCAGGATGTTTCCGCAAAAGGACACAACGAAAATGTGAGGCTTCTAAAAGAGCGCACCAGTCCGTACCACATCAAGCGTCTTGGCGTGCAGGAGCTAGAATCGGTCAACGAACGGGACAAAAGATTGGCCAAAGAAGCGGCCATGTCGGCTGCTGGCGGAGTGCAAATGTCTGGAGGCCAATACTCTGGGCCGACTCAAATTCAGACAACTTCCGGGACATATCGTGCGCCGGGAAATGACCCAAGAATGGAAGTTGCAAGAAAAGCGCTCAGCGATCCAAATGCAAGTGAGGACCACAAAGCTGCTGCTCGCAAAATTTTAGGACAGTAATATGCCAAGCGAATACGACATCCTCCTTCAAGAACCTCAGACAGGATCCGAGTACGACATCCTACTGGCGCCAACCTCTTTCGAGCAGGTGCCCGGTGAGCTGGCGTTCCCAATCGAGGGTGGCGGCATTCAAAAAGCAGATCTGTCTGATCCCCGGATTTCCCCGACCGAACGCGAGGAGACATGGAACACGCTTGATGGCAAGATCACGCCCGAGTTTGCCAGAGACTTCATGCTATTGGCTGCCGGCGCAGTCAACGCACGCTCCTTGAGGTACAGCACTGGGAAGGAGGAATTTCCGGTCGAGACACCCAGGCAGGTGTTTGACGCTGCCGTTCAGAACCAGCTGCTCGCGCCAACATTTGACGCGGACCCCAAGTTTGGAGCCTTCAAGTCCCACTGGGACCAGTACAAGGCTGAGATGAATCCGTCCATGCTTGGGGCAGCCGGCCGTGGGGCTGTCAGCGCTATCGGATCAACCGCTGGTGGTATAACCGCTGGCGCAATCGCATCTCCAATGGCGGCCGCCGGCCCGGTTGGGGTTGCCGGTGTTATCGCAAGCAGTATGGCTGGCGGAACTGCCGGGGCGGCCGCTCAAGAGTTTTTGGCTCCATCAAGCTCCAGAGAGGTTTCCCAGCGGATGTTTGATGAGGCAAAAGACAGCACCCGCCGGGCACGGCTGGCTGGTGAGATTGTCCCGAGCCTTGCCACGGAGACACCCACTTTCATTGGGCCAAACAACGCACTGTCCAAGCTGGCCAAGCTCGAGATGCCCAAGCAGGTGCTCGATTTTGCCGGCAGCGCACTGGCCAAGGTTGATGTGGCTGCGGCGAAAAAGATGCTTCTTGGTGGAGCCATTGGGGGCGCCATTCCTGCCGCGATAGATGCTCTTACCAACAAGGCCGTAGATCTCGAGCGTGTGGTTCAGGGCATCTTTCAGGGTGGCGCCATGCAGGGCAACAGCCTTGGAAAACTTCTGCATGACCGGCTTGCTTCTACCACACAGCAGGCACTGGAAATTCGGAACAAATTGTTTCAACGGAATGTCTCAGAAAACGCTCGAACTGACGCAATTTTCAGGCTGCAAGAGGCTGGTAGTGTAAATCAAAACGGGGTTCGTTTGATGAGCGGAGAACTTGTTGGCGGAATGCTTGCAAGAATGCAGCGTGTTTTAGGGGCAACTGCTGACTCGAGGATCTCTGAGCGCATGGCCGCCAACGAAAGAGCTATTGCCATGAATTTGGCAGACGAGCTTGCCCCAGAAGGCGCCCCGGCTGAAAGAACGCGGGCCTATGCTGAGGAGTGGCAAAACAGGCTTTTGGCAGAAGCAGATGAACTGCATCGCGCTTTGTCTGAAGCGGGACAGACACAGTACACGGACGTTTTGGATACGGCCATGCGGCAGTCTGCGGCTGCTCACGCTGCCCGCGAACAGGGCATCCTGAATGCTGAAACAACAGAGGCCCTTACCATACGGAACCTTGAAGCTGCTGTTGCAGACATAAAGTTGCGTGCCGGAATCCGGGAGCCAGCGGCCAAGGCTGTCCGCGACATCTTGGTCAGCGAAGGTGATGTTGCTATCAAGGCTGCTTCACAGCTTTACGAAACACCAAAAGCATCTCCGGCAAGGACAACTTTTGACAACACCTACCAAGCACTAAGGTGGAGCCAAGGCAGCCAAGGCTTCGGTGAAAGCGGCAGGAAAGACAAGGCCATTGCCCCGGCGATTGTTTCAAGGCTCCTAAAACTCAGGAAGCCGTCAATCAGCGCAACAGGAAGAAGACGGCATGAGCGTCCGATTACCGAGTTGATCACGGACTACAGAAATGTAAATCAGGCAATCAGCGAAGCGGCTGAAAAAAATCAAGACAACACGGTTCGTGTCTTGATGAAGATCCGCGAGGGGATGCAAAAAGATCTGGATGCTGCTGGAAATGTCTGGCCAGAGCTTCAGGAAGCCAACAAGGCTTGGAAAGAGGCCATGAGGGTTTATGGAGATGGCCAGATTGGAAAAGTGGTCGATTCCCGTAATGCCATTCCTACTTCAGAAACGCTCGATAAAATCTTCAAAGGGAAATCCGGCACTCAAGATTTGAGTGCTGCCCAGCAACTGCGAGCTGCCATCAAGGAACGCCCGGAGGGCATTGCTGCCGTTACCGACTGGTTTGTCCACAGGCTGGCCCTGAAGGGCGGGAAGACATCAGAAAGCATGTCATCTTGGCTCAACAGGCCTGAGCAAGTTGAAGCATTAAACTCTTTTCCAGAAGCTCGAGCCACTCTCGAAAACCATATCCGGGACATCCGAAATGCGGAGGTTCAGGTTGCGGGTGCTCAGACAGCAATGAGGGCAGCGCAGGCAGTTCCAAACGTAAATCCAAGCCATGTCGATCCGGCTGTTCGCACAGCTGCAAGAGAGCAGCGCGATGCCGTCATGGCTATTGCCAGAGACAGACAGACAGACATGAGAAGGCAGATTGCCAGCAACGCCTTCTCCAACTTTGTCGGAGCGGATCCGCAGGTAGCAATCAGGGAAACCCTAAACTCGAGAGATCCCGTTGGGGCCATGCGTCAAGCTGTGCAAATGGCCGATCAGGATCCATCTGGAGAGGCCGTTCAGGGACTCAGAAATGCCCTGAGGGATTTCATTGGAGAAGCTGTTGAGAAGAATGGACGCCCATTGTCCGCAGACAATCAGCCAGACAGGCCACTTGGCAGGGGTGAGCTTGCTTTGTCGTTGGCAAAGCTCGATGACTTCATGAAGACATCCTCTCCAATGAGGGCAGTTATTGAGGTCGCATATGGCCCGGACTCAGTGGAGCTTCGAGCCTTGGACATGGCCCGCGAGCAGATGGAGATTTGGAGCAGGACACAACAGCTTACTCCCGGATCTTCGCCAACGATGGATTTGGCTGGCCTGCAAAAGGCCATGGAGGGTCAGGTTCAAGACAACCTGCTTGGACTCATTTCCAAAGTCGGAAAGGGCCTGATGCCTCGTAGCTCAGCATTCAACAAGCTGACTTGGCTGGGAGACATGTTCAGCGGCGTTTACAACCGAGGACTCGAGCAAATGGTGGAGCGGTTTCAGGTGGATGCCACGCTGGATCCCAATCTGGCCATTGAGGCACTGTTGCCGCTGCGGCCAGAGAACATGCCGCGCATCAATGCCGTTTTGAAGAACTACTTTGTTTCCAAAGACCAGCTTTACAAGGAGGTTCCACAGCTGCCATTCAGCGTCTTGAACACCAAGGAGGAGACACTGGGAGAAGGAAAGTTCCTGAGAGACAAGGTGACCGGGTACTCCATTCAAGCAGTGAACGGGAAGTTCAGAACCTACGATGCCAAGAGCCGGCAGATTGGAATTTCAGACACGCTTCAGGCAGCCAAAGACAAGGCCGTCATGGAAGACCTCAAGAAACTCCCGCCACTCAAACCAAGAAAATAGTATGCCACTGAAACAATCCGCATCCGAAAAAGCGTTCGTCCAAAACATCCGCACCGAGATCAAGCACGGCAAGCCCCGCGACCAGGCTGTGGCAATCGCCTACCGGACACAGAAGGAAGCTGCCCGAAAAGCATCTTCCTCAAAAAAGAAGTAAAGTTACTGCGGCAGCGTGCCGATGTGTTACAATGAGGGGCGGACTTGGTGATTGCAGGCAGCACTGAAGCTGTCTGCCCAGTCCGCTCTTCGCTAAGAAAAACAAACACATGAAAGTAGCTCAGATTCAAGACATTGGAAACCTCGCAGATGGCAGCGTCATCGGAGAAATGAGGGTCCAAGTCAAGGCAGCGTTCGCTCCCAAAGTGGGCGAAGGGAAGTATGGTCCATGGAGGGTGCAGGCCTGCATCCTGAAGGACGTCACAGGTGAAGTTCGGGCCTCTTTCTGGGGACCAGACGACATGCAACCGTTGGTTGGTCAGACGATCACCATCAAATCCCAAGCCACCACCAAAGGCTTGCAAGGCATCAACGTCCAGTACTCGAAGCATTCAGACACCAACGAACTCAAGGTGACGGACAAGGCCGCCATCATTGACGACACGCAGGGAGCTGTGCAGGCCTACGCCGCCAACGTGCCGGCGATTCCTCGAGCAGCAGCTCCCCGACCAGCGCAGAGTCCGGCATCTGCCGGCATCTCCGTTGAGGAAGAAGTGATCCGCCGGGGGCGCCTGTACATGCACTGTTACGCAGCTGCAAAATCCGCTCAGATCAAGATCGAGCAGTCTTTCGGAACTCTGGCGCCGGAGCACTTTCAGGCACTGGTCAGCAGCCTGTTCATCAGCGCAGACCGGGCTGGCCTACACCAGCACCTGAAGACACCGATTGGCCAGACGGCAGCTCCCGCCGCACCGGCACAACCTGAAGCACTCGAGCCTCACGATGAGATTCCCGGCCTTTCCACGGCCAAGAAAGTTCTGAACGAGTTCGAGGCTGAGACGGGATGGTAGAAGGGATCCTTGCCGTTGTTGTCTTTCTGCTTTTGATGCACCTGCTTCTGAAATGAACAGTCGCCAAAAAGGAGCACGCGGTGAACGCCAGTGGCGTGATGTCCTTCGTGAGGAGGGCTTCACTGCCCGGCGTGGCCAGCAGTTCGCCGGGGGCGCAGACAGCCCAGACGTCATCTGCGAGGAACTGGCTGCACTTCACTTTGAGGTGAAATGTGTGCAGTCCCTGAACCTCGAGAGTGCCATCGACCAGGCCAGCAGAGATGCCGGCCAGCTGAAGGACTGGGTTGTCGCTCACAAGAAAGACAGAAAGCCGTGGCGCGTGACGATCAGCACAGAGCTGTTTTTCAGGCTGCTGCGTGACGGCATGGATGGCTTGAAGAGGCTGCCAAAGTAATCTGGGACGCCAGATCGGGAACGCCGCCAAGTGTCAATGGGCGTGACAGTCAGGAGAGACTGACCAGGGGCTGCGCATCTGTCCAACACGCAGACCAAACCAACAAACCAAACACATGAAAGAAGATAACTGGTCAGTACAAGAAGCAATTAGTCGCTTAATAAAAGAGCGAGACGAAGCCCGCACTGAGGTGAAGTGTCTGAAGACAGAGCTGGCTCAGGCCATCTCCGAACGCACGCCGCACGACTACGGGGTGCTCGCAATCCAGCGGGACGATTACCGAGAGAGGCTTGGTGTCGCAGCCAAGGAGGTTTTTGAGTTAAAGGCAGAGCTTTTAACCAAAGAGCGTCACATTGAAGATCTTCAAAAAGCTGCTATCACAAATCTTACGGCTGCTGTTGCACTTGTTCGACCAGAACCTTCCCGCCTTGAGATCGCTGCCATGCTCGTTGCCGGCAGGTTTTCAGACACGGTATATGTGACGGAGGTCAAGGGCACTTGGATCAAGTACGCACTTGATGGGGCAGACGCACTCATTGCGGCAGCAAAGGAGGTGACCAAGTGAACATCACCATCAAGATCACGCACGTCTCCGGAACCGTCACCGAGGTCAGTATTCCGATGGGCGATTCTGTGGCTGTTTCTATGCCTTCCGCTCCGGTGACCCCTGTCGCACCACAAGTGGCATCAGAACCCGCCATTCCGGCCGCTGATGAGGGGGACAATTGGCCGAATGATTACGAGATTTTGCATGGCGACTTGCTGCCGGGCAAAAAGCGTTACGCATCGGTGCAGGACATGCTCGATGGCAAAGAAATTGTCCGCTCGAAACATGCGGAAGAGATAGAAGAAGGGGAGGTAGGAGGGGAAGAAGGGGGATGCAAGGGGGAAGAAGGGGAGAAGGAGGGGAAGAGGAAAGAGAAACCAGACCCAGAGCTTGCCGAACTCGAGCGCGAAGCCGAGTTGAACGCCTTGGAGGATTCTCGCGACCTTTGCGAAATCGAGTTCCGAACTAAGCAGGGCGCCTACAGGCTCGAGCCGTCATTTGTTCACGACCTCCTGAAGGTGCATGACGACCCGTTTTTGCGCCGAGAGCTGATCAAGGCCAAGCTATGGCTTGAGGCCCACCCACACAAGGCCAAGTCGATGCGCGGCATGAAGAGCTACATCAACAGCTGGATGAACCGTGCCGCTGAAACGCTGGCCTTCCTGCAACACAAAGCCGTTGTGGCGCCTCCCAAAAGACAGGAACCCGGCAGCTTGCTGGCCGCAGCAAAATCGGAGGTGGGTTGGTAATGGAAATCCCAAAAGCCACCGAGAGTGAGCGTGGGATTGCCTCCATTGCGCTCAATCATCCGACCACGCTGCTCAACAAAATCACGGAGCAGAAGTTCAGCACCGCTGACATCCTGGACCCAACGAGCCGAGCTATCGTTGAGACAATTCTGGATCAGACATCCCGGAACGCCAGCTGTGACGTTCGGGTGTTGTACGAGAAATTGCGCGAGCGTCTTCCAGAGATCCAGTTTTACCAGCTCACAGAGATGTACACGCTCATGCCGCTTGAGGGCTGTCTGCCGGAGTTGCTCGAGCTGGTGAAGAACGCGGCGAAGCGCAGGGCATTGCTGATGGTAATGCAGCAGGCCTTGGTGAAGATTGCTGCGGCCGACATCCAGACCCCAGAGTTGGTCAACGAGGTTGCCATGAAGGTGGACGGCATCCAGACAGAGCTGATGCCCCCGCAGGTTGCGGACACCAAGAAGCTCCTGCTCGATGCGATGGATCGTTATCAGACTGGTGACGATGCCACGCAAAGAATCAAGACAGGTTACGACAAAATTGATAACCTGACCCCAATCCGCCTTGGCGATTTCCTTGTCATCGGCGGAGAAACGAAAAGTGGAAAAACAATGCTGGCACTAAACATCATAGCAAATCTTATCTCCGAATGAAAATCACCTTTGTAAACCTCACCCCGTATGCCATCAAAGTTGGAGGCATGGAGCCAATCGCTCCGTCCGGCAATGTGGCCCGTCTGAATGCTCAGACAGTCCAAACAGCCCAGATTGAAGGAATCCCGATCCTCGAAACATTCATCAACGGCGTCACCGGCGTCCCGCCCAAAGAACCCGGAACCATGTTCATCGTGCCGGCACTAGTTCGGCAGGCATTCCCGTTGCGCCGGGATCTGCTGAGTCCCGCAAAACTGGTCAGAGACAAATCCGGCATGGTGCTGGGCTGCCTTGGCCTTGAGGTAAATCCTGAAACTCCTACCGCTACGGAATGAAAGCCATCGGACTTAAATCAGACAACGTGAAACACATCGGACTGATTGGCCTGGCTGGCTCCGGAAAGGACACGGCAGCCAAAGCGCTTATCAAGCTGGGCTACTGCCGCATGGCTTTTGCTGACGAGCTGAAGGATCTGGCTTTCGAGTTTGGCTGGAACGGAGAAAAGGACGAAGCTGGCAGAAGGCTCCTGCAAGAGCTGGGCATGGCCGGTAGGCGCTACTTTCCGGGCATCTGGATTCAGCACGTTGCTTGGAAAATTGCACCAAATGGGCCGCCTGTTGTCTTCACTGATGTTCGTTTCCAAAACGAAGCGAACTTTGTCAGACACAAAGGAGGCATCGTTGTCAGGATTGTCAGGCCCGGACAAGTTGCGGGCGAACACGAATCAGAGCTAAACCAAAGCGAGATTGCTGCCGACTACGAAGTAGTCAACGATGGCAGCATTGAAGACCTACACCAAAAAATAGCACAGCTTACCAACCTATGAGAACAGACCTACGCGAAGGAATACCGATGGACGTTTACCGTTTGGCGCACGGCCTATCTAAGCATGAGTTCGACAACTTTATGAAGTCGCCGGCGGAGTACCAGTTCCGCAAGAAGCAGCCATGGAAGCCAAGCAGGGAAGCTGTGCTGGGAACGCTGATCCACAGCTGGGTGCTAGAGGACAGAGTTGATTTTGCAGTTGGCCCGGACGTGGACAAGCGAACCAAAGCCGGCAAGGAGGAGTGGGCCTTGTTTTGTGAGAACAACATCGGCAAGGAGATCGTGACCAATGAGGAGTACGGCCGGATCACTGGCGCCTACACTTCTGCGAAGGTGCTTTTGCAGGACGTCAGGATCGACCACGTTGAGGCCTCGATGTTCTGGGAACGCAGCGGCGTTCAATGCAAGGGGCGTCCAGACATCATCGGGACAATCAACGAAAAGCCCGTCATCGTGGACCTGAAGACAACTTCGGACTTCTACTCGTTCGACCGAAAATTTTGGAGCTTCGGATACGATGTTCAGGCTGCGTGGTACGCCTATGGGCTGAAGCAGATCTGGGGCGTGGATGTGGATTTCTGGTTTTTGGTGACAGACACCGAGCAGCCACACTTCGCACAGTTTGTCTTACTAGGCTCAGACGCCATGGAAGCAGCTCAGGAAAAAATCGAAGACCACATCGACCATTTCGCTGAGTGCGAGAAAAAGGATTTCTGGCCCGGCCCGCTGAAGCACCGGATTCTTGGACTCAGACAATGGCAAAGTTCGTAGCCATCCGGCGCACAACTGTCGCTGACCACATTCGGCACCTCCCACGGCCAAAAATTGTCCAGGAGGTGCTGTTTGTTGGCGACAAAGACACCTGTTTTGAGGTGATCGAAAAAGAATCGCTAAAGCCTGCGAACCAATCGACCGACCAGATAACAGTGGACCTTGTCGTCACGCGGTTTGACGGACATAAGTCCCACAATTCAAAAGAAATACGAAAAAATGCCGGCATACGAAACCCCCGACCAAAAACAAATCAGATACCTCTATGACAAGCTCGAGTTTGTCGAGAATTGGTATCGCAAGAATTGGGTGCGCAAACTGAACTGGGTTGTCCTTGGAAGCAATGGCTTCGCTTGGACGGTGATGAGCGAGTTCGGAGACAACCAACCCGCTGCGGAGAACTACTTCCTTCACAACGTGGAGAACGCGAAGAGCTGCAATGGCCCACTTAAAAACTTCCGCTTGGAGAAGCGTGTGGGTGTCATTCAGATTGCCGAGGAAATTGAAATGGAGTGCGAGACATGGGAACAGGAATCCTAATCATTTCGCTGGAGATGCCGGCCAGCCAGATCATCGACCGGCTTGTTGCCCGGCTTGGTAACGTGAGTCTCCGGGCCTTGGCCGAGGGCGTGAAGACACAGGGAGACATCGAGGGTGTCCACCGGGCTGTCACCAAGATTCACAACTCGAACATTGTTGTCCGGGATGACCTGTACGACATTGCGAGCATTGCGGCCACCGCTCGAGCCATGGCCAAAAGTCCAACCGGCCTGAAGGTGCTCATGGTTGACTACATCCAACTGGTCCGCTGCGATTTGGGGCGCGAGGGCACCCGTGAGCGTGAGGTTGCCGAGGTGTCCCGTTCCTTGCGTTTGCTGGGGCTGGAGTTGGGTTGTCTGGTGATTTCAATTACCCAACTCAACGAGCAGGGGAAGGCCCGCGAAAGCCGCGCCATCCAACAGGACGCCACCTGTATCATGGCCATCAAGCTGGATGAGGAGGAGGGATCCGAACTTCGGACAATCTCCATCCCCTACCAGCGGAACGGCCCTTGTGGCGTTCAGACAACACTCAGATTCAACGGCCGCACGGCCAGCTTTTTACCTCAATGAACACACCCAACAAAAAAGACGAAGCAAGGGCCACGAAGGCAGCAAAGACACTTTGCGAGATCATGGCCAATTACGAACTCAGATGCGCTCAATTCCAGATGCAGGTGGACAACGGTCCATTTGAGGGGATGAAGTTCGTTGTGACCATCGAAGCAATAGACCCCTCCTGTCTGTGCGAAAACTGTCTGAACGAAGAAAGGGACGCCGAATGAACTGCCTTTCATGCGAAGTGATGATGCCGGAGCTGGAAAACCAGCTTGCTCGGATCAGACAGGACTACAGCCAGCTTCTGTTCATCCGGGATCGCTTGCTGGCCGAGCGTGAAATGGCTATCAAGGTTTCCAAGATGCTGCTCGAACTACTCGAGGCCCCGCAGGGATCCGAGTTCAACTACGAGGTAGCCAAGACCTGTCTAAAACAGCTGGAAGACAGACAGAAAGGGGGCGCGGAATGACTTGGAGAGATAAATACATGCGAGATCCAGAACTAGCTGACTCGATTATCAAGGCGCTCAGAGAAGAGTTAAAAGAAGCCGAAAAACGTGCTGAGATGCTGCAACTTGCGTTGGAACGAATTGTCAACTTTGACCACTGGTCAACGTACAAAATAAGAGAAGAGGCACGGGAGGCTCTAAAATGAGATTTGCTGCACAAAAAACTTTGGGGATGCAGGACATTTTGCCAGCCAACGGCACTGTCTACATGCCCAACATGGACAACAAGCTGGGTTCCATGATGCAGGCCCTGAAGGACTGGGAAAAAAGACGAGGCCTCTCGATGTCTTTCAGAAGCAAGTTCATTGCCACCAAAGCAAAGCTCGAGCAGAAACAGAGCGAGGAACCAAAAGCTCCTAAAGAACCAACACCAAAAGTCCGACCAATCACTGTGCCACGGGATCGAAAAAAGCCGGGGCGCAAGCCAACACTCAGTGAACAAGAAAGAAAGGAACGAAAAAATGAATGGAACCGCAACTACCGAAAAACTTATAACGCTCAAGCATGCCAGCGCTCACGGGAGTGGAGAGCAAAACAAAGTCCAGAGCAAAGGGCCGCTCAGCTCCAACGAGTCAAAGACTGGAAAGCCCGCCAGCGAGAAAAGAGAATTCTGGATAACCAGACGGGAAGCGTGCGCGGTTCTTGAATGTCACGTGCAGACACTGCGCTACAGGGAGATGAGGGGCGAGATCACCGGCCGCAGAGTGGGGCGCCGTAAGCTTTACAACCTCGCTGATGTGGAAAGGATACTGGCAGAGAACCCGGTTGCCAGCCGGCCGTACAAGCCACGGAGGCGCAAAAAGAAGGTGTCTGCACCCGGAGGAGGCGCCGGTAGCGGCTATGTTTTTGGCCCCACTTTCGGTATTGTGATGCCAAATCCAAAGCCAAGCCTGTGGCAGCGCTTCAAAGCTCTGTTCCTATGAAGAAACCAGCCAAGAAGAGAGTCTACAAATCCGCTGAAAGCCGCGCCAGACAACTGGCCGGCCTTTCCGGCGTCCGCATCGAAGACCATGTGATTGGAGTCACGGGCATCGAAAAAATTAACGGCAAGGGGAACTGGGCCAGCGTGTCTGAGGAGACACGGAAACAGATCCTGGAGATGTACACGTCCGGGATGACGATAGTTGCCATTGCGGAGAAGCTGAAGCTGTCAAAAACAGTTGTCGGAGACGTGAAGTTGCGTGCGCTGGATACAGACACTCAGTTCGCGAATGCCATGTTCAAGGTGAACATCAGACAGAAGCTTCAACACGCGGCCGAGCACAGTGTGGACCGGATCTCCGAGCTGCTTCCGGAGATGGAGGCAAGGGACGCCACGCTGGCCTTGGCTAAGTCGATGGAAATCCTGCTGGCCATGGACAAGGAAAAGACACCGGAGGTCAACAACACGATGAACCTCCACATTCATGCCAGCGATTTGCAGTCCCAATTTTTGTCAGCAATGACAGACAAACAAAAAACAATCGAAATATGAAACATAAGGCAGAACAATTTGAATGGGATTTTGAACATCCGAAAAATTTTGGAACCCCCGCGCACAAGCTGTCGCGCAGTGACGGTCCAGACACAAGCAAGGCGGCAACCGAGTCCGTGGACACCACGTCCCTTGAATCAATGGTGTTTTCTGCGATCGAAAATTTTGGGAGACAAGGCGCCATCGCGGACGACATTTTGGAAATGTTCCCGAGCTTCCCGTACTCTTCAATCACCGCAAGGTTCTCCGCCTTGATCCGGAAGGGCTTTGTCTCAGACACGGGCGAGCGGCGCCCAGGCAGGTCCGGGAGAGGTCAGCGAGTCATGGTTGCCCTATGAAGGTGATTTACGAACATGCCGACTACGTTGCGCAGGTGTCTTTTGACGGGGCTTGCGTAGTGCATCGAATGGGAATGCTTCCGAACAACCAAAAGCTGACCACCCATGTAGGGGAAAAGCTTCCCTCTCAAGATTGGCGGGAAGTCCGTCTGATAGGGTGTCCGGACGAAATCAGACAAGACATCATCCGCGCCTTCGATTTCCATTGCGCTACCGTTGGAGGGATCCGACTCTGACCGCACAATGAAAGGCCCGCCCCTGACCGAAACAGGAGCGGGCTTTTCCCTTAAACGAAACCTCGCCTAGTTTGCCAGCTCGGCAAGCTCGCGCATCAACGGGATATATTCCCAACCAGTGTCTGAAAAGCTCGAGAAGAATTGCTCCCAAGTTTCGTCACTGGTTTTTGTGGCCAGCTTCTGCGACCATTCCCAGTTGCATGAATTGGCCGTTGAGATCGAAAAGACAAACTCGTCTCCGACCTTCTCGAGAACCAGCGGACAATCGTCCGTGAAACCGGCTTCCCAGTAGTTGTCTTTTTTGTTTTCAATTTTGTAGGTCATAATTTTTGGAGGTTATTTGCTGAACTCCAAACCCTTCAGAAAAGCGATTGTCTGAAGACAGGCCAACCGTGCCGGAACGTGTCCCTCCCAAATCGGGTGAGAGCAGCCACCGGATTCGGTGACGATGCGGGCGACACAGTAGCCACCGTACTGTTGGGAAACGTGCCAGTTTCCGACCTGCGGAACGTGAGTGCCTTGGCCGTTCGGCGCCGCGTAGGGATGGGAAGGGCTGCCCGTGAGTTCGTTGAGGCGATCGACAAGAGCGCGGAGTTTGTTTTTGGTGTAGGTTTCAGACATAACTTTTTGCTTTCGATTTTTTTTGGTTGCAGCGTGATTGCTGCCCGATGCCGGCCGCCCTCAAAGCGACCGGCAAGCGGCAGCCTTCCCGCTAGTATTCCATGGGGAGCATTACGGTTGTGGCGCTCCGGTCATGTTCGGTAATGATCCAGAGGCGTTCCTTCGAAACGGGGTGCGTGTAGCTCGAGAGAAGCCGGCCGCCACCGTCCAAAGCTTCATCGTTTGTCTGAGTGTCTTCAGCGTCCAAATCGCCCCAATCCCCGACAATGTGCCGGCAAAGGCATTTTGAGAAAAAGCCACGGGTGAAAGTTTCCATGGCGAGCGAAGTGCAGACAAGTTTGCCGGGACTGAAAGCTTTCATGCCAACGGCCAAAAGGATGGCGATTGAGGCTTCCTCAAAGTTTTCCGGCTCGGGCATTTGGGCGAAGATTGTGTTGCGGTTTTCGATTTTCATTTTGGATTTTTGGTTTGGATTTTTGGCATCGAAAATTTTCTCGGTGCTGATTTCTTGGTACAGACTTGCGTGCTTCCTTGCAAGGAAAAAGGTGAAGTTTTCTTGAGATAGTTTCTTTACAGGCAGGGTCAAAACGTCAAAGCGTTGGCCTTGTTGGCTTTACAACTTGGAAAAATTGGACCGTTCAACCCGAAGGCCTTACAACTAAGGGAAGGCCGGAAGGCCTCCCGGAGCCAAGGCCGGAGCCGGGAAGGCCACCGGGAAGGCTTAAGCCTTCGGAAACAAAGGCCTTGCAAGGGCAAAGGCCAAGCCGGCCGAAGCCAAGGCAAGGCCGCCCCAAAGGCCGGCTTCCGGAGTTCCGGCGGCCTTTGCCAAGGCCAAAGCGTCAAAGGTGAAAAGGGCAAGGGAAGCCCCGAAAAGGGCAAGGCGGGTTTGCATAGGGTTTGGGTTTGTTTGGGTTTGGTTTGGTTCTCCCGGCTTTGTGCCAAGGGAAGGCCGGGAAGCCCCTTTGCAAAGGCTCCCCGGGTTTTCCCTTGGCTCCTAGGCTTCGGAGAATTGAACCCCCTGGGCTTTGAGTTGTTCCACAATCCAGCGCCGGGAGGCCTCCGGCGTCCAAGCGGTTTCGGAAAGGATCCCCTTCAGAGTTATATCCCCCTCTGGAGTCCAGCTTTCAACCGGGCATCCGTAGCCCCCACCCATTCTTGCGTCGACGTGCTCCCGGAGCGGGGAAGCTTCACAAATCCGGAAAAAGCACCTCCGGAGCACGTCCGGACAAACAAGCCAAAAGGCCAGCTTGTCCAAGTCGAAAGGCTCCCCGGCCTCTTTAACTACCGTCTCTGCGTACAAATAACTCCCGTCTCGAGTTGTTGCGTCTCCCACTACAACCCGGACGCTTCTCCCGGAGCGCTCAAGCAAGACGGCCAAGGCTAGCATGGCCGCTCCCCGGGCTTCGATTGTGGCGGCCGGAACGCATCCCGAAACCGTACAATTTAAGGCTAAGGTGACAACCTTGCTTCCCTTCGTCTCTTCCTCCGTTTCCGTTGTTTCCAGCCAAGCTTCCGGTTCACCGGAGAGAACAAGGCCAACGTCAAAGAAGAGGCCGGAGACGGCCGGCCGGAACGTCTCTTTTAACATTCCGGAGCCAACAAAGGCGGAAAGGCTTTCTACAAGGCCGGAGACGGCCTTTAAGCCTTCCGGCCAACCGAACTGAATGGCTCTTTCACAAGCCGGCCAGTTCGGAAGCCGGGTAAAGGTTGAATCCGCCGACCTTTCCTTTTCGGAAGAGCCTCCCGGAGACTTGGCCATATAGTCTAGCGTTTCTTGGATGTTCCGGAATTGAAGCCGGAGCGTTTTTGGTTTGAGTGTCTTTGCCATGGCCGGGAATTAGGAGAGAAGCTTTTCAGCGGAGAGGGAATCCAAGGCCTTAAAGAGAAAGCCTTTCTTGAGCCATTCAAGGCCAACCCCGGCGGCCGCAAGCTTTGCCCCTCCGATAGTAGCACGCGGGGAAATAACAACCTTAACACCGTGCTTCTCCGCCCCTTCCCGGGCTTTCTGCACAAACCAAAGCCAACCGGCGGCCGTTGTTGTTCCACCGGCGGCCATATCAAAGGCCGGGGATTCAACCCCGGAGACGCCAACGAGAGAGGCCTCGAGGCCTTGGTCCAAGGGAAGGTTCAAGAAAAAGAAACGGTCCAAGGTGGCCGCGTCAATTTGATTCCGGCCAACGTAACCGCCGGTGGCGCCGTTTCCAAACGTGTTTGCACAAGCAACACAAACAAACCCTTCTCCCCGCTTCACCGTAGCGTCCGGGAAGGTCATTTCCCCGTTGGCTAAAGCGGAATTGAGCACGGCCAACACGTTGGGGTTTCCGCCGTCGGCTTCATCTAAGCAAAAGACAAACCCCTTTTCAAAGGCCTCCCGGAAGGCCGTTCCCCGGTAAACCCCGGTGGCATCAATAAAGCCCAAAAGGTCGGTTTTGGTAGTTTGCGCGCAAACCGACAAAGCCCGGTGTTCCAACCCCAGAACCCCGGCGGCCGCTCCGACTAGGCTTGTCTTTCCCCCGCCGGCCGGACCGACAAGCCAAAGGTGAGTCCGGGTTGAAAGGGCGGCCACAATCAAAGGAAAGTAGCTATGTTCCCGGCGTTCCGTTGTTACCGTCCCGGCGGCCGTTGTGAAGCTGTAATGCACCACGGAAGGTTCCGGCTTCGGAGCATGCTCCCGGATTAGCTCAAGGATCCGGGCTTCGTCCAAGGCCGGCGCCTTCGGTTGAACCATTGCGAGCGCTTGCATCATCAAAGCGGCCGCCGTTTCGTTCCCGGCCGAAAGGGAAGAGACAACCGGCGCCGGCTTCGGCTCCGGCCGATTAACCAAAGCCAACAAGGCCGTGTTGCTTTCATCCGTCCAAGCTTCATTTAACTCCGCCATAGTCAGGGAATCGGCAAGCTTTGACGCTACGCCGGCTTCCCGGAGCCAGTTCCGGAGAAAAGAACGTGCTTCGGCGCCGGAGAGGGTTTCGTTTCGGTTGTACATATAACTATCTTTCTTTGTTTAGTTTAAGGCCGGCCGGCTTCCGTTGTGAAAGACGACCGAGAACCCAAAGTAAAAGACACAAGCAAAAGACACAAGCCTTTGTTGTCTCTTTTCTTCACTTCTTTTCAGACAACCGGGAAGGCTCCCGGCGCCGGCCGCTTCGAAGCCGGCTCCCGGAGGCTCCCGGAAGGCCAGCAAAGGCCGGGAGCATGGCAAGGCCGGGACAACGGCCGGGAAGGAAAAGACAACGGCCGGGAATAGGCTCCCCGGCTCCCCGGCTCCCCGGTTGTCTTTGGCTCCCGGAGACAAGCTTCGGGGTTCAAGGCAAAGGCTAGGTTCTGGGGAATCCGTTTCCCCGATCGGCTCCCGGCTTTGTGCAATGACCGCTCCTCCCGGCCTTCCCCGCTCCGGCTCCGCTCCTTCCCGGCTTGTCTCCGGCTTGTCAGACAAGCGGCCGGCTTCCCTTCCCCGGCTCCGAAGGCCGGCCAAAGGCTCCATAGGCCGGAAAAGGCCGTTCCGGTTGTCTCCGGCTTGTCTTTTTGGCCGCTTTTACTCTGTAGAAAGGGCAATCCTGACTAAACCGATCGGAATAGTAGGGGTGGGGGCGGCCAAGCGTCCGGGGGGAAGTTCTAGGCCTAGGCATCCCCCCACCTGAAAATTTTTTAATGCCACAAGGCGCCCCTTTGGCTACAGTGCCTTGGCAGTATGGAAAAGTGGCGCGGGCTTTTGCCCCACAACAGGTTGTGAGCTTGCCCCGTTTCGGAAGCGCGGATTAGTTTGCAGCTAAATGTGCCAAGATTCTTGTGAATTTTGGGCGCCATTTTCTGTTGTTGTGGTGTCCGTAGGAATGTGTAAGGTTTTTGAACACATATGGGAGACGTATTTACAATTAGCGAGAAATGGGTGAAAGAAAGAGATGGAGCAAATTATGCATTGGAAAGGTACAAAGAAGGTACCGATTTCGTGCGCAGGAGGAATCGCTTTGGCTTCAAGGTTGTCTTCCGGAAGGGATTTCTGGGTGAGGTTGCGGATGTAGTGGATCCGAGCTTGGTGGAGCACAAGCAGCAGCCTGAGGAGGTGCAGCCTGAGACAGGGAGCCAGACAGTGGTCCCGGTGAAGGCGCCAGAGTGCGCCAGCACACCAATGGTTGCGAAGATTACTCGCAAGTATCCAAACCCAAGATTTGTGGATACGGACGTTTGCGGCCGAGTTTTCTGCGGGCTGAAGGGTAATGGCCTGAAGACTGGCCAGCTGATTCTGGTATCAGATGGTACTATCGTTCTTGGGAAAGCCGGCATGATAGCCACAGCAGCTTCTGTGGCTTAACCACTTCCGGCAATAGGAGCTTTGGAGCTGAGCAGAGTACCCCCAAGACTGAGCGTTGGCCGCCTAGAATTGGGGGAGTACTCAAGCAAGCACAGAGACTTCCGTATAAAAGTCGCCCTATCGCATCGCGTTCACAGTCTCAGCCCATGGCTACCCGATCAGCCTAGCATTGCCTCTATCGCGGGCGACTGTGTAGTACTCAGAGGCGCGAGGCCTGTGATTTTTAATCCGGGTCAGGAGGTACACCCGGAACCATGTATTCGCTAGTGGCTCCAATCTTTCAGGTTGGCCAGTAGGTACGCGGCAGGTTATTGGCCTGCACAGGAAACATCTCAGAATCTCAAAAAATGTCAACGCCAACAGAAGAAAATCACCTGTCTCCGAGTCAGAGGGAAAAGCTTGTGGAAAAGCTGCTTAGGTTTCCTATGGCGGAGCATCCGATCATCCCCTGTCCAAACGAGGAACAGAGGGTGCGCATGATTGAAAATGTGGGGCCACAGGAGGTCATGCGGATGTTCTTGGCAAGGGAGCAGCGGATCCGGGCAGAACAGGAAGATCCTTACCGCTACGGGAACGAGTTGATGGCCTGGCCGGATGCTGACAGCATTCTTGATACCAAAAATGAGATCCTTATTTTGGGAGGAAATCGTGCAGGAAAGACAGAGTACGCAGCGAAGAGGGTGGCCCAGGCTTTTGTGGGAATGGATCTGGCCGGAACGATGCCGGCTTGGTTGAAGGAGCGATCCGCAAAACGTGGGCTGAACATCTGGTGCCTGCACACCACGCACATGACGAGCGTTTCGATGCAGCAGAATGTCTTTCACAAGTATCTCCCAAGGGAGCTGAAGGAGGCCAAGCGCAGCGCACAGATTCAGGTGGCATGGACTCAGAAGAATGGCTTTTCAGACAACACGGCCGTGTACATGAAGAATCAGATCTGGTTCCTGAACTACGCACAGGACATCAAGGTGGTGGAAGGTGGTGAAGTCGATGTTGTCTGGTGCGATGAGTTGGTGCCGCAGGACTGGCTCGAGACACTCCGCTATCGTCTGGTCACCCGGAACGGGAAGCTGATCGTCACCTTCACTCCGATCCTTGGCTACACGCAAGTCGTCAAAGAGTTCATCACCACGGCCAAGATCACACAGTGGAAGGAGTCCGAATTGCTGCCGGAGAACAATGTCTTGGCTGTCCCCAAGGGGCACATGCCCTACATGGCAGAGGGTGTCTACGGAAAGCACGGCTGCATCTGGTTTCACTCGAAACTGAACCCATACAACAACTGGGAGCGCATGAAACAGACGCTCAAGGGACGCAGCTCGCATGACATCAAGATCCGGGCCTATGGTTGGGCGGATCAGACAGCCGGATCTCAGTTCCCGATGTTTGGGGAGCAAAACATTTTTTCGCAGCCTGTTACGGAACTCTGTCCGTCTGGCACAAACTACATGGTTGCGGATCCGGCCGGCGCCCGTAACTGGTTCATGCTCTGGGCCAGAGTAGATGAGTACGAGACTGTCTGGATTTACCGGGAGTGGCCTGATCCTTCATACGGAGAGTGGGCATTGCCCTCTGAGAAGGCGGACGGTAAACCCGGTCCGGCACAGAGGTCCGGAGCTGGCAGAGGCATCAACGAGTACACAAACCTGATCTGGTCCTTGGAGACAGACAAAGACAAATCGGAAGACATCGCCGAACGCTACATCGACCCAAGGTCTGCCGGTACAGAGACGATCAGCAAGGAAGGAGGCATAACCCTGCTGGATATGCTTCATGATGCAGACAACCCTCTGTATTTCATCCCGGCCGCTGGCGTCCCTGTTGAAGAGCGTGTGATGATCATCAACGACCTGCTGTGCTTTGACAGAGAGATGCCATTGGACGTTAAAATAAATCATCCACGCTTAATGGTGCATGAAAGTTGCCAAAACTTGATTTGGTCCCTGCGTGAATGGACTGGACAAGATGGCCAGAAAGGTGCATCGAAAGATCCTATTGATGCCTTGGGTTACCTTGTAGCGATGCACCCAATGCACACCAGTAATCCCATATGGAAAAAACAATGGGACAAACTATCAAAATGTGGCAGCTATTGATGCCAAGGATTTCCATACATTATGCTCGATTACAACACTGATGTTTTGGCCATTGCCTCCAAGGAGCCGCATGTTGGCGAGCTTTTGAGCGAATACAACCGCTCGATGATCAACTCATCTCAGGGAAATCTTGTTACCAAGTTTGACAACATTCGGTTTTGTCGGTGGCCCGGTCAGACAGATGATGGCAAGAAGCACTCTGAAAACCGTTCGGAAGGAGATCCTGCTTGGCCATTTGAGGGGGCCTCTGATGTTCGTGCCCGTCTGATTGACGCTACCTGTAACGAACTGACTTCCCTGCTGGTTTCGGCTTTCCAGAAGGCTGAGATTCGGGCCGATGGCGTGAACATGACGCACGTTGAGCAGTCTCAGGTTGCCACCACACTTCTGCGCTGGATCCGGGACTGCAAGATGCCTCAACAGCTGTACAAGGAGGCCACACTTGGCGCCCAGTACGCCCTTCAATACGGATGGAGTGCCTTCTTTGTGGGCTGGCAGCAGAACATCAGCGTCCGGAAGCAACCTGTGTACATGCAGGAGATCCTCCAGATGGCTGAGCAATCTGGTAGTGAGACACTGGCAGCCCTGCCGCAGATGATCATGGATCAGTCCGAGGAGGCCATTGGGATTTTTCAGGCCGTCATGCCGGATCTGAAGAACTCCGATGCCAAGCGCATGATCCGCGAGCTGGCTGAGAAAGGTCAGACAACCAGAGACGAGGAGTACGTCAGCAAGAACCTGCCTGAAATTGTCGCACTGAAGCCTTGGGACGAGATCATCTTCCCTCCTGAAACCGCAGATTTGCAGCGTTCCCGCGTGATTTTCCGCCGGACATGGATGTCTGAGGTGGAATTGCGTGAAAAAATCACGACTGAGGGCTGGAATCCGGACTGGGTGGAGCGGGCCTTGCAGCAGCTGGGTAAATCCAGCTCCTACTACAACATCAACCTGCTTCCGACCACCACCATGATGGTCTACAACGGGGTGAACTACATGAATATGGTGGAAGTGGTGTACTGCTACACCAAGAGTCTTGATGGGGACGCCCCAGCCATCTTCTACACCGTTATCTGTCCCCAAGCGGCCTCGAATCGGCAGTCTGACGGGGACTCTTGGGCCATCCATGAGCGTTTGGACTACGCCCATGGCGAATATCCTTTCGTAGAGTTCCGCCGAGAGCAGATTCGCCGGGCAATCACAGACACTCGAGGCATCCCGGAGCTTTCCAGCACGGATCAGGACGAAATCAAGGCTCAGCATGACTCGATTCGGGACAGCACCGCGTTTTCAACGCTTCCTCCAATCCGCGTGGTGAAGCGCATTGGCGCCATGAACAAGGTGGGTCCGGGCGTGCAACTTCCGGTTACCAACGCCAACGACTACACGTTCATGGATCCGCCGGCGCGGCCGCCCAATCTGGCGTTCGACCTCATCAAAAGGGTGGAACAGCAACACGCGGCCTACTTTGGGACCACCAATCAGTTTGTCGCCCCACAGGTAACCCAGATGCTTCAGCAGGCACTGGTGAACACATGGCTGCTGTCGTGGAGATCTGTCTTCCGACAGATGTTTGCCCTTTGCTGCCAGTACATGGCTCCAGGAGAAATCCAGCGCATCACCGGAGGCCAGTTGCCGCAGAACTTGTCTGAGATCCACAACGAGTTCGACTTCAACATCAGGTTTGATGTGATGAATTTAGACAAGGAATACATCACTCAGAAGATTGAGTATTTGAAGAGCATCAAGCAGATGGACTCTGGCGGCGTCTTAAACTCCAATCGGCTCACAGAGATGATGATTCAGGCCATTGCTCCGGAGATGTCTGCCGAACTGATTATGACAGAGCAGCAGGCCTCTCAGAAGCTGTTCAAAGACGTTCAGACAGACATTGCTATGATGCTCTTGGGCAACGAGGCATCGTATCAGGAAAACGATCCGACCGCTCAGGCCAAGCTGCAATACTCGCAGCAGGTCATTCAGAGCAATCCAAAGGCTCAGGCCGCATTGCAGTCTGATGAGAACTTTCAGCAGCTGTTCCAGAACTACATCAAGAACCTTAAAATGAGCGTGATGCAGAAACAGAACGCTCAGATTGGAAGGATTGGAGTATCACCCATTCAACAACAATGACCGAAAAAGAACGACTTGCATTCGGTTGGGGTGGCAAAAACCACGTTTGGGATCAAGTAATTGAAACGATCCAGCAGATGCAGGAAAGCCTTTGGCTTAATGCTGTTAGCAATAACGTAAAAGGCGAAGATCGTATCCACGCTTGCGGCCAAGCCGATGGAGTGAACTTGGTTTATTCAACACTTTTAACATTAAGAAATGAAGCATTAAAACTTAATGGCTTGACTGAAGAGAAAGATTTGGCATAACGCCATCAACGGGCCTTCCAGCGTTACTGGATTGTAATTAAAGGAACTTGCGACCTTAACCGCATGAATGAAAGCGAAGTACAGCCTGATGCCGGGAATCAGGAGGCAGCAGAATCTCCCGTTGTTGATAAGCTCGGTCTTTTGGATGAGAGGGATCTAAGTGCTCTCTTGAAATCCAACTTCCTTGACGAGCAAGGGGACGCTCCGGCCTCACAGGAGCAGGTTACAGATGCTGATTTGTCTGAGACAGACGAAAGCGGCATTGATGAACCTGAAGGTCACGATGGTGATGAAAGCAATTTAAGCAGGGGTGTCCAGAAGCGCATCAACAAGTTGGTTGCTGCAAAGAAGGCCGCTCAAGCTGAGTTAGAAGCGCAAAGACAGCGTTTGGCTGAAATGGAAAGAGAGCTGGCCTCCGCAAGGCAGGCTACCCCTCAGTCCGAACCAGAGGTTTCTGGAGAAGTTGAATCTTTGAGTAGCCTTGAGCAGGTGAACGAAGAGTACAGCAGGGCCGTGAATGCCATTCTTTGGTGCGAGCAGAATCGGAACGGGGCAACGCTCAATGGCGTTGATCTGTCTGATGAAGACATTCTTGACATCAAAATGAGGGCACTCAGGATCAAGGAAATTGAACTTCCTGCCAGATTTAATTACCTGCAAAAACAGGCTCAATTAGATTATGGAATTGTTCAGGATTTTCCTTGGTGGGGAAAACCAGAAACTGAAGAGTATCAGGCCGCACAGCAGATTTTGCGTGAATTTCCAGAGCTTAAAAAGCGCAGAGCTGACTTCAAGCATGTTGCCGGCATTGTTGTTTTGGGACTGAAGGCCTACACGGATCTGAAATCCAAAAAGACAACGCAGGCGCCTATCAAAAAGGCTCCTCCCCAACCGGGAGTCAGACAGGCTCCACCAACCAGTTCACATCAGCAGTCCACCCAGAAGGCAAAACAGCAATTTGCCAGAAGCGGAGGAGATCGTGACGGACTAAGCGATTTGGTAAAAAACATGGGCTTTGTTTAGCCCCCAACAACAACCGCAGTATTTTTTTTGATATGGCAACTCTACTCGAACCCAATCTCTCCGGTCGCGGCAAGCGCGAAGATCTCATGGACATGATTGCCTTGGTTGACGCCAAGGACACGCCGTTTACGTCCATGGCCAAGAAAGGCTCCAAGCCTGGCAACATGTACTTCCGATGGCAGTCTGACAGCCTTCCGGCTCCTCAGGTTGGCGGCACTCCTGACGGCGTTGACGTGAACCTCTCCACTGGCGTTGATAACTACGTTGTCAACTACCGTGCTGAGCTGGCCAACTACGCCCAGATCTTCCGCCGCGCAGTCCGCGTGTCCAAGCTCACTCAGGACATCGCTGATGTTGCTGGTGTGCGTGACGAGCTGGCAGACAACGTGGCCAAGGCCATCACTGGGATCAAGCGCGACATGGAAGTGACCATGGTGTCTGATCAGGTGGCCCAGGCAGATAGCGGGAATCAGACAACTCCGTACCGCACGGCCGGCGCCCAGACATGGATCGCTACCGGCGGGGCTGGAACTCCGACTCCAGGAGGCATTCCCTCGATCTTCCAGACGCCTTCTACCTCGATCATCGGAACTGGATCCGCTCTTGGAACCTCGTTGACGGACGCCGTTGTGCAGGGCTTGCTCAAGTCGATCTTCGACCAGACCGGCCACTACACCTCGTTTGATTGCATCGTTGGGACGGATCTGAAGCGCGCCTTCACCGGCCTGTTGGGGACCACTTCCCTGACGACTGTGGCTGGCACTCAGGCCGCTCCTCTGGCAGCTGGCGCCACCAAGGTTCAGACATTCCAGCGTGACGCTGCCGCAGACACCTACATCCAGAGTCTGGATGTGTTCCAAGGTGACTTCGGAACGGTCCGCCTCCACCCCACCACGTTCATCGGAACCGTGTCTGGCACGTCCTACACGCCCACTCCGTTCCGTGGCTTGGTGCTGGATATGAACTTGATCGAAATCCGCTATGGCGGTAATGTCGCTCAGGTCACTCCGCTCACCGACAATGGTGGTGGTCCCGGCCGCTTGGTTGAAGCTGTCGCTGGTCTGGTTGTGGGCAACCCGCTGGGCCTTGGCAAGTTCAACTACAACGCCGCTTAGTTGACTTCCGCGACACCTGCGTGGCTTCGACCTTATCGGGGCCAAAAGTGGTGCGACACTCCGGAGAGACGGAGACACTTTTGTGCAAGCGAAGGGCCTGTAGCAGTCTTGTCTGAAGACAGGCTGCGAACCTTGGGCACAAATAAAGAAGCGACACCTGCCGGTGGCTGCATGCCGCCGCGCACGGACTGGGTTACTCAGTCGCCGCAGTGGTGTGACAGCCGGGAGAGTACCGGCACGTTTTTCAAAAGCGAGGTAGAGCAGTGGCAGCTCGCCAGTCTCATAAGCTGGAGGCCGCAGGTTCGATTCCTGCCCTTGCAACCAATTTCATTGGGTGGTTCGCATAGCGGCTATTGCAGGAGACTGTAAATCTCCCGCCTTCGGGCATCATTGGTTCGAGTCCACTACCACCCACCACTTTTATGACTGTACTTCCGATTCCGGTAATACCAGAACTGATTCAACGATACATTGGCGTGCAGGCGCCGGCAAACTTGGTGGCCCTAGCGAACAGAAAGCCTGCCAGCAGCGGGCCTGAGGGCACAGATGGGTCAGCGATGCCGTCAGACAAGATCAGCCCCTACAGTGGCATTTATGACGCCCAGGGCCGACTGCCCCGCATTCCCGAACCCGGAACTACTTTTATTGCTCGCGTATGATCAGCATTCCAGAAAACCTCGTTGGAGAACTTGAGACAGAATTGCGCCGCGGCTGGTTACGCAATCAAGTTGAAGCTAAGGCTGCCGCTCAATCCAATGCTCGATTCAATGCTGAAAGACATAAGTCTGTAGAAGGACTTGGTCAAAAGATTGCAACGATACCGGCAACGGCTTACCACTTTTGGGGCCAAAAGCTTGGATATGGATGCTGGAGCGACAAGGCATTCATGGACGAGTTTCTGCGTGACAATCCAGAGTGCAGGGTGAATAGTGGCGGCACAAAAGAGATTCACGTTGGTTGGGTGCCACCTAGCAAATGAAGACAGTTCCATTTAGCGCAGTTCTAGCAGAGTCATGCCAGCTTATTGGCCTTGATAGAAACACGCTAAATGACAAGTCTTTTGCAGCCATTCGCGATTTTGCTAATCGCAGGCTAAGCATGATTTGGGATCGGGAAGATTGGCCCGATATTC
>Ga0315909_10001840_pt1 | contig 28024 bp, 16 predicted proteins | sample LakEriMetagenome_11_FD_203527 | JGI IMG/M metagenome (GOLD analysis project Ga0315909, IMG submission 203527) | Freshwater fungal communities from buoy surface, Lake Erie, Ohio, United States - Buoy 2 MA125 | ecosystem: Environmental > Aquatic > Freshwater > Lake | place: USA: Lake Erie, Ohio... | reverse complement strand
AATCCGTAAGCGGATAAAGTGTTTCAGCGAAGGGATTGCGCTAGGGAGTGAGGATTATGTGAAAGGAATGGCAGCGAGGTATCAGGCGCAGTTCGAAAGACAGAAGGAAAGAACGGCAAAACCATTGAAAAACGCAACAGGAGGGAAATCAGGATCGATTTTTGCAATGCGAGGGAGTTGAGAAGTATTTTCGAAAAGAGAAAAGACGGAGCGCGGAAGATGCGAAGTGCATTACCAAAACGAAAGGCTAGTTCGTTGGAGATTCGCTCGAAATACTGGCGGGTGTGCTTGTGGCGCGGGAGTATTCAGAGCTCTTACTGAGATAAACTAGGGTGGCGGAAACGATGATGACGGCCGCTAGCACCATGGCGATAAAAAGGATGAAGATGTTATTTTTCATGGGTATAGAAAATGATGATATGTGGGGAGACGCGAGTTTAAATTATTTTAGGCCTTGGTGAGAACGGCGGCGAAGGCACCATCAGTGTGGTGATCGACTGGAATGATTTGGATGGTTTTGCCTAAGCTCAGGTTGTGTTTTTCTGCGAAGGCGGTGACGAGGCCGATGTTTTCGGAGTCTTCGATGGAGCAGGTGGAATAGATGATGCGTCCGCCGGGTTTGAGGCAGGGGAGGGCGTTGGTGAGGATGGAGGTTTGGATTTGGGTCAGTTGATCGATGTCGGTGGATTGCAGTCTCCAACGGACATCGACCCTGCGGCGAATCACTCCGGTGTTGGAGCAAGGAACATCTAACAATATTGCATCGAAGGCTTGATGGTATTTTTCGGGCGCGGGTTTGGTCCAATCGTGGACGGCAACTTCATCGGCGGTGATGCCGAGGCGTGCGAGGTTTTCTTCGAGGCGAGGGATGCGTTTGTCGTTCGAGTCGGTACAAGTCAGGCCTTTACCGCTACCCAGAGCGGAGGCGATGAGAAAAGCTTTTCCTCCAGGGGCGGCACAAGCATCGAGGATTTTTTCGCCAGCTTTCGGTTTGAGGAGTGCGACGCAATGGCGGGTGGCGGGATCTTGGATGTAGAGGTTGCCTTCGGCTAAAAGTTTCGAAGGAATTTTCCCATCTAACAGAAAGTAATTGGGTGCGTGTTCGCAGGGAGTGCCGGGGATTTCCGCATCGGTGGGGATGAGAGGATTGAGGCGGAAAAACGTTTCAGCGGGTTGGTTGTTCCATTCCATGATGGAAATGGCTTTGGCTTTTCCAAAGGATTTGCGCCAGCGGTTGTAGAGCCAATCAGGATGGGAGTGGACGACGGCGGGTGGCAGGTCTTCGAGTTGTTCGAGCAAGCGTTTGCGAGCGGTGATGGCTTTGCGCAAGACCGCATTGATGAGTGGGCGGACGCTGGTTTTTCCGGCTTCGACGGTTTCGTTGACCGCGGCGTGATCGGGAATGTTCAGAATGAGGATCTGGCAGAGACCGACGCGTAAGATGTCGCGGGTATCGGCATCGAGTTTGCCATTGCGGAGTTTGTTAATCCAGTGATCGAGAATGCGGCGGTGACGGAGGACACCGAAAAGGATGGATTGGAGGAGTCCGCGATCGGATGAAGAGAGTTTGCGGCGTTGGGCGTGGCGATCGACCAAAGTTTCCGCGTAATCGTGGCCTTTGGCCCATGCGCGGAGGGCGGATACAGCGGCTTGGCGGACGTGGAAGTTTTTAGCGGGCATGAAAGATTAAATTATAAACTCTAAATTTTAAATCTCAACTGAGAGATGAATTATCTAACAATAAATTCATTAGTTCTGCGGAGATGAAGTCTTGGCTGTGGATGATGTGGTCGAGAAGAGGGATGATTGTTAGAGATTCGATTATGCCTTTGTTGGTGATCATCGGGGTGTCCATTTCATCTTCGAGTTGGTTTAGAATGATGCCTGCGCATTTCAGACCTTTGGCTTCGATGGCGGCTAGAGTGAGGAGGATGTGATTTATAGCACCGAGTCGGTTGGCTGCGACGAGGATGACGGGGAGGTTGAGGTCTTTGGCGAGGTCTGAGACGAAATAGTTTTCTGTGATCGGCACTTCCCAACCGCCTGCGCCTTCGACGATAACGGGATCGTATTTTTCCGAGATAGCTTGGTAAGAAGCTATAATCTCAGCGGGGTGGATGGTTTTATTTTCTAACAGACCAGCAACGTGTGGGGCGACTCCGGATGAAAAGTGGAGTGGGTTTACTTCGTCGAGTTCGAGATTTCCAGATACGGCGGCTAGGATGGCGGCGTCATCGCGATCTCCGCAGGAAATGGGTTTGAAGCCGACGGCATATTTTCCCTCTGCACGCAGAGACTCTACCAAAAGTTTGGTGATATAGGTTTTGCCGACGCCGGTATCTGTTCCAGTAATAAAGAAATTCACAAGTTAGGTGTGGTTTAGCCGAAGGTTTTGAGGAATCCGACCTCAAGAGCGAGTGGCTCTGAGGCGTTGGTTTCGAGAGTTTGGCGGAGGCTTTCCAGTGATTCGAGGCGTTGGGTTATTTTGAGGATGCTTTCGGAATCCGCGATGGTTTTCAGGAGGGAAGCGGATTCTGGAAAATCTAGGCCGCCGGCGTTGTTTTTGATGCGAATGATGTCGCCGAGCCAGGCGAGGATGACATCAAGGTAGCGGCCACGAGCTTCGAGGTAATCCGCTTGAGCTGCGGCATCATGGAAATCTTCACGAGCTTTGAGCCAGGTTCCATCGGTTGCGTCTTTATAGGCTGCGGATTCTTCTTTTGCTGCCGCTTTAGCGGCGACTTCGACTTCGGATTTCTTTGCGGCTAGGAAATCGGAGAACACGGCTTTGAGGTGCAGAGCAGCGACGGGATTTCCGAAACCTTTTTTGGCGACTTGATTGAGCGCGGCCACGAGTTCTTCGCCACCATCGAGATCGAGGCTACGGCCTCCGAGGAGATTAACCTGAACGCAACGAGAGAGAATCGTGGGTAATAATCGCTGCGGCTTCGTGGTGAGAAGCATGAGCAGCGTTCGGTCGGGCGGCTCTTCCAATGTTTTCAGGAAAGCGTTCTCGGCTTTTTCCGTCATGCGATCGGCATCGACGATGACCCCGACTTTGGTTTGTCCAGAAGGTGCGGCTAGTTGGAGGGTGTGTTCGAGGTCGCGGATGTCATCGATGGAGATCTGTCGGCTTTTTGACCGAGGACGAAGAATGCGGATCCAGCCATTTTCTTGTTCATCTAGCGGGAGGATTTTTTCTTCGGTGGGTTCGCCGAAGAGATCCATGCCACCGCTGTCGGATGTGCCGTTGACGAGGGTGATGAGGCGGGAGGCGAGTTGTTCCTTGCCGCTACCAAGAGCGCCTGTGATCAAGAATGCGTGCGCGAGGCGTTGACGCTCGTGGGCGGATTTGATGAGTTCGAAGGATTTCTCGGCGGAATGGGACACGGGTTGAAGATGGGAGAAGGCGGAAAAGGATGCAAGCTGTGATCTGCTTGGAAATCTTTTCCTGAGGGTATTATGAAATTTTCTTTGCGCAAATCCAGAGGTAGGATAAGATGAGCCTCTACTGCTGTGTTCGACTGTTTTGGAAGCATGCCCGGACCGATGTAATAAAATACGGGATCATTATCCGATTGGCCATTGTCATGCCTTCTCAGGAAGACATGCAACCCTTTGGACGACCCCACTTGTTGAGCAACCGGAACGTGGCTCATAGCTCCAAGGACGGCACAGCGGTTTTCTTTTTCTTCCGGAGCTTGAATTATTTATTTTGCGGTTCACGTTTAACTTATATGCGAGTGATTTCCACAGCTTATGCCATTCATTTGATTGGGCTATGTTTCATGAGTCTCTCGGGATCTGCGGAACCCGAAAAGGATCAGATGGGCGCGTTGATCAAAGATTTGTCATCGGAGGTCTATCAGGTTCGCGAGAAAGCGTCTCGGGAATTATGGAAATTGGGTGATGCGGCGCTGCCGGCTCTGCGTGAAGCCATGTCATCGAACGATCCTGAAGTCTCGATGAGAGCGAAGGAAGCAATAGACAAAGTTGAATTAAAAATCACTGAAAATACTTCGGAGAGAATTCTATCTTTGATTGAATCTTACCGGAGAGCGTCATCGCGATATAAGATGTCAATTTTGTCTGAGTTGAAAGAGGAGAGAGCTTATTTTCAGTTGTTGAAACTCTACTCGATGGAGAATGCGGATGTGCAACGTGAACTTGCTTCAGTGGTTTATGATGTCGCGTTGGTTGCAGCAAGAGAAGCGATCATGGAAGATGATGTGAAATCTGCCGTTGAAATATTGAATTTGGCTCCAGCAAATCATACGGAGATGATGGCGTTGGCTTGCCTGTATCGGAGTCTGGGGCAATTGGACGCCCAGTTTACTAAGATGACACCGCCCAAGAATGTGGCTCCGGAAATATGGAGAGGTTATTTGTTGCGTGCGAAGGGTGACGTGGATGGCGCGATAGAAAATGCGCAGCAAACGAACCAGCCTCAAATATTGGCGGGTCTTAAAGTGCTAAAAGGTGATCCGGTTCCTTGGCTGGAGTTGAATAACACGCCGGGGCAAAGTCCGGATGCTCCACTGCACGCCCAAGAAGCTTATGTGGATATCGCTTTGAAGCGTTGGCGTGGTGAGGAGGTTAATGATAAGGATTTTGAACCGCTTCTTAAATTGCTTAAATCTAACAGCAGATTTCAAAAGAGTTATGCGATAGGATCCCTAGCTTCATTAGGAAAATATTCCATGGTGCAAAAAGCACAGAATGCGGAAAACCCGACGCTTGATTATTTGTATTATGTTTCCCGAGAGGAGATCGATAAAGCATTGGAAGCTCTCGGACTGGATTCGAACAAGCCGAATTTCGCAAAATGGGTGAAATCGAAGTTTGATAAACTTAAGAAGGATGAGGATTCTGACACCCTTGTTATGGAGATCACGATGTTGGCGTCTTTTATGGAAAAGCGCGGCCTAGAAAAAGAGTTTGAGGAAGCTTTTGAGCCACAACTGGCCGATATCCAAAAGGTTGATGTGGATATTTACTGGGAGATCATTTCCACATTTTTTATGGGAGATTTGGGTGCGCCCAATTTTGCATTGAAGCACCTTACGAAATGGGCTGGTGAAGATGAAGTACGTTGGGGGGAGGTGTTTTCATCAGCGCTTGGAAGTGAGGATTCGACGATGGAATGGCTCGTATGGATAAGGGAGATCGATCCCAAGTTGAAAGATAGGGACGCGTTGGAAGCGATGTTAGCGATATTTAAGATGAACAGCACCTCAGGTAGATTGCGTGAGGAGTGGATGAATCGAATCTGGAAAGTTGTTCAGGCTGAGAAAAACGAAGATAGCAAGATGGAGTTGGCGATGCGTGTTATGCAGCTTAGCATTTCTCAGCAAGATGCACAAAATACTTTGAAAGCATGGGATTTGCTTGATGAGGAGCGTAGGAAAACGGCGCGTTGGGGATCGATTGACATGTATTTGACAGCTATGGGACGTTGGGAAGAAGCTGCCAAGCTTTTGATTGGTTTTACAGAAGAGAAGAGGCACGCTTCGCCAGAAATTCATGCCCATATGGCTGCTACTTTGCGTCGTGGTGGAATGGAGAAAGAAGCAAAAATTCATGATCTGATGGCTGATAAATTATGCCTTGGCTCGGCCGCTAGCTCGATGCGGATCGGGGCATATTATGTTTATGGTGGCGATTATGAGCGTGCCGATGTTTGGTTTCAACGGGCGATAATTGAAGCTAATCCGTTAGATGGGGAGTTTCTGACGGCTTTGGAAATGTGCGCGCAAAAAAATGTCAGGAATAGAAACTGGAAGATAGCGGCTTCGTGTCACGAGGTGATTGTGCACATCAATGCTGGTAGCTTAGGTAATCAATATCGGGATAGTTCGCTGGCAGTCATAGCTAAGGCCAGAATGAATGCGGATCTTGCGAGGGCGATGACGATTCTTCCTGAAAACAAAGAGCGTGCATTAAAAATGTTAAAGTTGATTCATCAAGATTTTATGCCCGATGGGGTTTTAGCGGATAATTTTTTCCCTGCTTTGAAAGAGGTTGGATTGGAGAATGAACTACAGACTTGGTTTATGGAGTCTTGGAATTTCATGGAAGCGGTGATTGAGAAATATCCGAAATCTCACAATTCCAGAAATACTGCGGCATGGTTTGCTTCGCGAGCCGGAATCAAGCTCAAGGAGGCAGAAAAATACTTAATGGAGGCGATTGAGATGGCACCCGAGCAAGCGGCGTATTTGGATACAATGGCTGAACTGAAGTTTGCTCAGGGTAATCGTAAGGCTGCGTTGGAGTGGTCTCAGCGTTCGGTTTCATTCGCTCCATTTGAAGACATGATACGCTCACAGCATGATCGTTTTCGGACGGCACCCTTGCCGAAGAATTAGCATCTCAGTATGTTTAGGGTTGTCTGAAAGGTTGAATCACGAACAATGAGTTTAAGATGAATGACAAAGCGACAGCAGAGACCATTAAGATTTTATTTCTTGGTGATATTGTAGGTGAGCCTGGGCGGCAATCTGTCATCGAAAACTTGGCCAAGATCCGCGCGCAGCATGGGATTGATTTTGTCATTGTGAATGGTGAGAACGCGGCCGCAGGTAAGGGGATCACTTCAAAGATTAGCATTGATTTGCTGCGTGCTGGGGCTGCGGTGATTACCACGGGAGATCATGTTTGGGATCAGCAAGAGATTGTGGATTATTTTCCAACCGAACCCCGTTTGCTGCGACCGATCAATTATCCCGAGGGTACTCCAGGAAATGGTAGTGTTGTATTGGAAACAGGGAAATGCAAAGTGGCGGTTATTCAGGCTCAGGGCAGAAGTTTTATCCAACCACCTTTGGAAAATCCTTTTATTGCAGTCGAAGATGAAATTACTCGATTGAAAGCCTTAGGTGTGAATGTCATCGTTTTGGATTTTCATGCGGAGACCACTTCCGAGAAAATTGCGATGGGTAGGATGTTAGATGGGAAAGCGACCTTGGTGGTTGGGACTCACACTCATGTGCAAACGGCAGATGAAACGATATTTCCGGGCGGTACGGGATATTTAACGGATGCCGGAATGTGTGGACCTGAAGAATCTGTGCTCGGACGTTGTGTGGAATCTGTGGTTTGGCGTTTTAAATCAGGTATGCCGACGCGATTTCCTATTGCAAAAGGTGCCGTGAAAATGTGTGGCGTGATTGTTGCGGCAGATAGGGCAACGGGGAGATGTCTCGAGATCGAAAGATTCTCGATGAGAGTGGGAAGAGATCAAGTATCGGATTAACTACCGATTTCGGTGCGGCCTGTGAGTTGGGCACCTTCTTCCATCGAGAACACCTTGGATTTGATGTCGCCAGTGATCTTGGACTTATCTTTAAGCTCACAACGATGAGAAGTGATTTTACCCTCAATTTTACCGAAGACTTTGACTTCACCAGCGGTGATATCGCCTTTGATTTGGGCATTCTCGCCAATGGTCACTTTGCCTTTGTCAGATGTGATTTGACCTTCAACTTTGCCATCGATGATCATGTCATTCGAAAAACGAATTGAGCCGATGATTTCAATTCCGGTGGAGAGAACGTTGGTAGCATTTGACATAGCTTGAGAAAAGAAGCAGATGCTTCATTGGCTGGCAACTGCAAAGAATTGTGATTGTTCGCTAAATTTACTGCTGCACATTCCGAAAATATGAGTTAGTCATAGAAATAACACCCCGTAAACCAATGCCACGAGTCACCATCACAATAGTAGAAAAAGGCCCGCAACCCTATCGATTTGATTTAAAGCGCGAAATTGTCACCATTGGGCGCGGTCTTGATAATGACATCGTTGTCGCATGCGGCTCGGTTTCAGGAAAACACTCGGAAATGCGCCGCGTGGAGGGTGGATACCACTTGGTTGATGTGGGGTCGACCAACGGCATCAAGGTGGACGGGGTTCGTCAGCAAAAGGTCAGCTTAAAAAATGGCATGACCGTCAAACTCGGTGATGTGGAGTTTGGATTCACTCTTAATGAAGAAGAATTGGCCATAATTGATGCCGAGATAGAAGCCTTGGGTGAAGAAGAGGAAAATGAAGTGGAATTTTCTGAGAAAAAAGTTTCCGAAATGCCAAAGGAGGCAGAGAAAGATGACCAGGAAGAAGAGGATGATTTAGACAAACTTCCTGAGTTGCGACCCGATAAGAGTAAGGAGAAAGAGGACCAGGAAGCTGTTAAGCAGAAAAAAGCTGAAGATAAAGAGCGTGAAAAAAGGCAAGAGAAAGCCGATAAAGAAGAAAAAGCTCAGCAGAAACTGAAGGATCAAAGATCTGAGAGACGCAAGAAGCGTGAGAGTTCGGATAAATTAAATGAGAAGGATGAGTATTCCGAATCCAAAGCGGTTACCATCGGTTCCGGATTTATTTTATTCACCCTCATCGCTGCTGCTACCACCTTTTTCTATGGGGCCAGCACCCGCCACGAAAAAGATACGGGCGAGAAACTTTTGAAAGGCATCGTCAACAAAGAGAATGCGAAAAAAGACGCTCCGACTGATGTCGATAACAAGGACAAGTCCAAAGACGGTGGCGAGTGATCCCGCTATGATTAGACGTTAAACCTGAACTCGATGACATCGCCGTCTTTGACGACGTATTCTTTACCTTCGATGCGGACTTTGCCGGCGGTTTTCGCTGCGGCTTTTGAGCCAGCGGCGACGAGATCGTCATAGTGGACTATTTCTGCAGCGATGAATCCGCGTTCGAAATCGCTATGGATGACGCCAGCGGCGGCCGGGGCCTTATCGCCTTGGATGATCGTCCATGCGCGAGTTTCTTGAACACCCGTGGTCAAGTAAGTACGCAGACCGAGCAAGTGATACACCCCGCGAATCAAGCTTGAGACGCCGGAATCTTTTACGCCCATATCGGCGAGGAATTCGGCGGCTTCTTCGTGAGATAAGTCAGAAAGCTCTTCTTCGATGCGTGCCGATATCACCACAGCTTCTGCTCCGGAATGTTCGGCGGCGAATTTACGAACCTTGGCAACTTGCGGATGGGAATCAGGATTTTCTACAGCAGTTGCGAGTTCATCTTCTGAAACGTTGCAGGCATAAATCGTGCGCTTGGAAGAGAGGAGGAAGAATCCTTTTACGATCTCGAGGTCATCTTCCGAGAAATCGATGGTCAATGCGGGTTTGCCTTGATCGAGATGCGGCATGATGATGTCAATTAGTTCGACCTCCTTCTTGGACTCCTTATCCCCGCCTTTGGCTTTTTTCTCGCGAGTGGAGCGGCGTTTCTCAAGGGCCGACATATCGGCGAGGATGAGCTCGGCATTGATGATCTCGATGTCGCGGATGGGGTCGACCGAGCCAAGTTCATGGATGATGTCGTCATTCTCGAAGCAACGCACCACTTGGACGATCGCATCGGTCTCGCGAATATTGGCGAGGAACTTGTTTCCAAGGCCAGCACCCTCCGATGCGCCGGCGACGAGACCGGCGATATCGACAAATTCGATGGCAGTTGGGACGAGTTTCTGGGAGCCAGAGATTTTGGAAAGTACGGCCAGGCGCTCGTCTGGGACCATCACAATGCCCACATTGGGGTCGATCGTACAAAAGGGATAATTTGCCGCCTCGGCCTTGCGGGTCCGGGTGACAGCGTTAAAAAGGGTGGATTTTCCGACGTTTGGTAGACCTACAATTCCTGCTTTGAGCATAGCGGGCGGAGATTGGGCGGGTTGGGGAGCTTGGGCGAGAGAAATATTTCAATCGCTTGAATCTTTTAGAATAGGAGCTTCGGAGGGGGGTGAAAAAGAATTGCAAAATTCTCAAGATTTCCCGATTGACACGCCGCAGCCGACTGCCTAGTTTTCGCGCCCCTTCAGTTGGGAACAATCAAAAGTTCCATCCGAGTCTCCATAATATATCGAAATGAAAACATTTTCCGCCAAGCCACACGAAGTCGAACGCAAATGGTATGTGATTGACGCCAAAGGCAAAGTTCTCGGCCAAGTTGCCGTTGAAGCTGCACGTTTACTGCGTGGCAAGAACAAGCCAATTTTCACCACCCACGTTGACACAGGCGATTTCGTTGTCGTGATCAACGCAGACCAATGCGTACTCAGTGGAACCAAGGAGACCGAAAAGATCTACACCCGTTTCACAGGTTATGTCGGCGGTAAGAAAGTTGAAACTCCTCACAAACTCCGCGAGCGCCGTCCTACCATGTTGGTTGAGCGTGCGGTTTGGGGAATGATTCCTAAAACCCGTCTCGGACGCGCACAGTTCGGTAAACTCAAAGTTTACGCCGGTGCCTCCCACCCACATGAAGCGCAACAACCGATCGCTCACGAAGTCCGCTAATTTTTATCTTTCCTCATATTATGCCAGCTACTCTCACTCATAGTTCCACCGGACGCCGCAAAACCGCTGTTGCCCATGCACGGGTTACCGAAGGTTCCGGAGAAATGACCATCAACGGTCTCTCCTTTGAAGAATACTTTCCTACGATCGATCTTCAGAATGCAGTTATCGCACCTTTCCAAGTGGTGAACATGGTCAATAAGTTTGACGTGCAAGTCATCGTCAAAGGTGGTGGAAAAAACGCACAAGCGATTGCAATTCGCCATGCGATTTCCCGCGCTCTCACCAAAGTTGACCCGGCTAACCGCGGTTTGGTGAAACCAGAAGGTTTCCTTACCCGTGACCCACGCATGAAAGAGCGCAAGAAGCCAGGACAACCAGGCGCCCGCGCCCGCTTCCAGTTCTCGAAACGTTAATTTCCCTTTCGAGTCAATTTTCACAAAAGCCGCATCACACGATGCGGCTTTTTTCTTTTGCTATAATTTGTATTTGCGCAACATTCGGAATGAATCGGTGTTTAACACGAATCATATGAAAACAAATTTATTACTTCCGGGTGCTGCGCTGGCAATTGGTTTGGGTGTGGGCTTTGGAGTTGGGAAATCCGGAGGTGGAGCTGAATCCGATGTCGCTGCCATTGAAAATCAAATGCGCACACGCGGTTCGGATCGTGGTAGTATGGATTCATCACGCGATTCCAAGGATGATAAAAAAGTTCGCAGTTTGGATGATATCTATCGACAGCCAGGTCAGAGCAATCGGATCCAATCTTTGTTGGATTTTTACACCAATCTTAGCCCGGGGCAATTTTCTTCAGAGGCGGATAAACTCGAAGCACTGCCTTTCAATGAACGCATTCTTGCTGGAGTGCTGCTTTTTGGAAAATGGGCGGAAGTCGATCCGACAGCTGCTATGGCTTACACCGATACCATGGGATTCGGTGGTGCGTTTGTGAGACCGACTGTGCTGCAAGGTTGGGCGAGCACGGATCCGGTGAATGCGGCTAAATATTATTCTGAGAATCCCGCCCAATTCGCGATGATGAATATGATGGGTGGCGCGGGTCGAGGCGGCATGGGCACGCAAGGGCCGGCTGAAATCATTGCTGGTGAGTGGGCAAAGCAGGATCCAGCAGGAGCTATGGCTTGGGCATCGGGTTTAGCGAGTAATAGCTCAGCTGCGATGAGCACGGTGGTTTCAGAAGTAGCAAAGACCGATCCGATGAAGGCCGCAAGCATGGTCGGCGAGATGAAAGAGGATGCACGAGGTGAAGCCTATCAGAGTATTGCTAAGCAGTGGGCGAAGAAAGATTTTAATGAAGCAGCGTCATGGGTTGCAGGGCTTCCGGAAGGAGATCGTGCTGCAGCGATGTCTTCCGCTGTCGAGGGGCTTGCAAGCAGTAATCCGGCATTAGCAGCTGCTGAGTTGGGAAAAATGACCGATCTTGAAGCCCGTGCGAATGCCGTGCCTATGGTTGCAAAAAATTACGCCAAGACGGATGTGCAAGGCTCGATGACTTGGTTGAATTCATTGGATGATGAAGCGAAGCGTGAGTCGATGCGCGAGGTGATGCCAGTGTGGGCATCTGCGGATTCGGCGGCTGCGCTGAATTTCATCAAAACTCAAACTACACCTGAGGTAAAAGATCGTGCGGCGGAAAGCTACATTTGGAGCAATCGTACGAGTACACCTGCAGAGCTTGTTGAAGTAGCGGGAATGATTAGTGATGAAGGATCTCGTAACCGCTCTACAGGCATTGTTGCTGCGCGCTGGATGCAGGAAGACAAAGCGGCGGCCACGGATTACATCAATTCGACGGATTCGATTCCTGCTGAAATGAAAGAACGTCTTCTCAGTGGTAAATCCATGTGGGGTGGTGGTCGTGGACGTGGGCGCTAAGGTGACTAAATTATTATCATTTTATCATAGCAATCGAATTCCCATTGGATTAAACAACAGACCATTATGAGTGCGGGTCCCAGTATAGTTATCATCCTTGTCGTCATCATTGGCTTGTTAGCAGTCATCGGTATTTTCATGATGATTGTCTACAACGGCCTCGTGCAGTTGCGTAACGTGTATAAAAATGCGTTCTCGCAAATCGATGTGCAGTTGAAACGTCGCTATGATTTGATTCCGAATTTGGTCGAAACCGCCAAAGCTTACATGGGTCATGAGCGCGAAACACTAGAAGCAGTCATTGCAGCCAGAAATTCGGCGTCTACGGCGCGTGAGGCTGCAGCGGCCAATCCAGGAAGTGCAGCCGCGCTGAGCCAACTTGGCCACGCTGATGCGGGATTGACCGGAATGATGGGCCGCTTGTTCGCGGTTTCCGAAGCTTATCCTGATCTCAAGGCAAATCAGAACATGATGCAGCTGACAGAAGAACTGACCACGACAGAGAACAAGGTCGCTTTCGCTCGCCAAGCATACAACGATTCGGTTCTGGCGTTCAACAACAAGCGCGAGGTTTTTCCTAACAATATCATTGCAGGAATATTTTCGTTCCAAGAAGCGGCATTGTTTGAAATCGAAGCACCCGCTGAGCGAGTCGCTCCGAAAGTTCAATTCTGAACTCTCATAGATTTACACACCGATGAACTTTTTCGAGGCACAAGAACGTGCTAGAAAATCGAGCCGCTTGCTGGTCTTGTGGTTTGCACTGGCTGTTATCGGCGTGATCTTGGTGATTTATGTCTGCGCTACGATCGCCTGGCAAATGAGTAGTCCTGATCAACATAGTATCTATGTTGCCACAGAAGTTAGTCAGTTAGGTATTTGGAATCCTGAGCTGTTGTTATGGACCACGGTTGTTGTTGGAGGTGTGATTTTTATTGGAAGTCTTACGAAGCTTTCACAACTTTCAGGTGGAGGAAAAGTGGTGGCGGAAAATTTGGGAGGTAGACTCGTTGAGCCGGATACAAGGAATCATTATGAGCGACGTTTGTTGAATGTCGTGGAAGAAATGGCGATCGCTTCAGGAGTTCCGATTCCAGAGGTATGGATCATGGATGATGAGCATGGCATAAATGCTTTTGCTGCGGGCTCGGATCCTGCCAATGCGGTCATAGGGGTGACCCGTGGTACCCTGGAGCGCTTGAATCGTTCTGAGCTACAAGGTGTGATCGCGCATGAGTTCAGTCACATTCTCAATGGCGATATGAAATTGAATATCCGTCTGATGGGATGGATTTTCGGATTGGTGATGGTTTCAGTCATAGGTCGCTTTCTTTTGGAATCGCTGCGGCATTTCCGTGGCTCACGAAATTCAAAAAATGGTGGCGGTTTAATTATTGCTATATTGGCCGCAGGGTTGGTTCTTTGGTTGGTTGGATCAGTTGGAGTTCTTTTTGCACGCATGATCCAAGCTGCGATTTCAAGGCAACGCGAGTTTTTGGCAGATGCCTCGGCCGTACAGTTTACCCGATTGCCAGATGGGATTTCGGGAGCGTTGAAAAAGATCGGTGGTTTCGCAGAACACGGCCACATCATCGCACCTGCGGCTGCGGAAGCCCGACACATGTTTTTTGCTGGTAGCAGCTTGAGTTCATTGATGGCAACTCATCCGCCTCTTAGTCAGCGAATTAAAGCGATCGATCCGAAGTGGGATGGTGTGATGTTGGATGCGAAGCCTGTGAAGAGTCAGCAGGAGTTTTATGGAGCAATGGGCTTTGCTGGACAGGTTCAAGAAGAAGTTGAGAGTGATTCATCTGTTGGCATGGATGACGATTCCAAAGTGCCCGAACTCAGTAAGACAGATGAATTGATAGGAAATGAAAGCGGTAATTTCTCCAAAGATCAGGCCAAGTCGTTGTTGCTGGGACTATTGATCGGGCAAAATCAGAACGGTGTCCAAGCAGTTCAGCAGGTCTTAATCTCTCGTGGATATGATTCGTCACAAATTAGCCAAGTGATTGAATGGAGTGAGAAGTTGGCGCAGAAAAAATCTGTCGAAAAATTAACCATGGTGGATCTTTCCTTGGCTTGGTTAAGGCGCATGAGTGTCGATGAAGCACGTGAATTTATTGCACTGACTCAAGAGTTGATCGATGCGGACGGACAAATCGACATGTTTGAGTTTATGCTGCAGCAAGTCATCCGCAGACATGTGGAAATCGGTTTAGGCTTGGTCGCTGTTCCTAAAATGAAATTCCGGAAAATCATAGAACTCGAAGCAGAGGTCATGAATATTTTATCTGCTTTTGGAAAAATTTCAGGAGGGCAAGGGGTGTTAGATAAAGCATTTCAAGAATACCGTGAGCACACAGGGCGGGAGCCATACAAAACCGAAGTCGGTCTAGGCCATGTCGCGGAGGCTTTGGTTCAAATCAATGCTTCCACACCTCTGGTGAAACAACAGATTCTCCGCCTTTGTTCATTAGTCGTTATCGATGATGGCAAGGTCAACGATTTGGAGATCGAATTGTTACGGGCTACCGCGGAAGCGATTGGAGCGCCCGTTCCCGAGATGGTTCGGTTGGTAGCTTGAGCTAAATCCAGTCACATAGGCTGTATCGGCGCTTGCGTTTACGAACTTTCATTGGAAACTTTCAGCCGTGGAGGGAATTCAGAAGCCATGGTGGCGAAATATTTATCTGCTGGGATTCGATGCCCCGCTGATTGGGATCGTTTGGCTATTTCTTTTAGCCAAGACTTGGAGAGTTAACTACCACCCATGGGAAGCATATGTTGTTCTGGGCTTGTTGGTATGGTCGGCAAGGATTGCCACCAAGCTTTTGAAGAGCGCGATGATTACCGATCCGCATGACCCACTTCATGATATGCGCAAGTGGCTGACACGATCTGCAGTTTATGCAGTTATTCTATCTCTCCTGTTGATCATCATCTTTTTCCCGATGGCGATTTATACGCGGTTGCTTATTTTAGCGCTATTCATCATTGCCTATTTTGCCCTCGCCAATTTCGCGACTGAAACAGAAGGACAGATATCCTATCCCAAACATATATTGGCAGGTTTGGCCTTTGCCTTCGGGATTTCAATGATGGCTCATATTTACCTGCCTTCTATGGGGCTTCTGGAGCTCTTTAGATCGCGAGAATTCATTTGTTTTGGATTGCTTTGCACAATCGCTTCCGCGGCGGTGGAGCATTGGATGCGGTCTAAACAAAACCAGAAAAGTCGATTTCCGGATGAATGGCAAATTTCCTTGCCTCTGACTTTATTGGGAGCTGCTGCCTTGGTTTTCGCAGTCCAGGCAGACAGTCAGGCAGAAACTCAGACGACACGTCCTTATTTCTATTGTGTCCTCACGGCGGCTGCGTTGCTTCAAGTTTTGAACCGCACTTTTCATCGTTTCGAATGTAATGATATCAAACTTTTGACCAGTGCGTGTTTCTTGGTCCCGGGGCTGATTTTTCAGGCTTATCGGATGAGTCTATGAATTCCTTCTTTTAGAGGTAATTGGTCGATTGACACCAAGGCATCCCTAGCTATCCTGCCGCCCCGCGCCGAGGACATTCGGGACTTTCTGTTTCGTGTTATCAAGGTGCGCCATCCAACCCGACAATCATAATTACGATGCCAACTAAGAAGAAGCCAGCTACCAAAAAACCGGTCGCGAAGAAATCCGCTGCGAAGAAATCCTCCGCTAGAGAAACCAAATACGTTTACACCTGGGGCGCAGGTAAAGCCGATGGACACGGCAAAATGAAAGCCCTACTCGGAGGTAAAGGAGCCAACCTTGCAGAGATGACCTTGATCGGTCTTCCCGTTCCGGCAGGTTTCACAATTACCACAGAGGTTTGCACCTATTACTACGATCACAAGAAAACCTATCCGAAAGTTCTGCGTTCGCAGATGGAAGCAGGTGTTGCTAACATGGAGAAAATCATGGGCTACAAATTCGGTGACTCAAAAGGTTTCCCACTTCTTCTAGCAGTTCGCTCCGGCGCTCGTGATTCGATGCCTGGCATGATGGACACCGTCCTCAACCTCGGCCTTAACGATAAGACCGTTGAAGCACTCTCCAAGGCAACCAAGAACGAACGTTTCGCATGGGATTGCTATCGCCGTTTCATCCAGATGTATGGTGACGTTGTTCTCGGTGTGCAGAAACGTGCGAACGAAGATCACGAGCCATTCGAGCACGCGATCGAATCCTACAAACACAAGAAGTATGGAAAAGACATCGTCGATTCCGAGCTTACGGCCGAAGACAATAAGGCGATGGTTGCCCTTTTCAAAAAACTCGTCAAAGACCGCACCGGTCACAGCTTCCCAGAAGATCCATGGGAGCAGCTCGATGGTGCCGCTGGTGCTGTATTCAGCTCATGGATGAATGACCGCGCGATCGTGTATCGCCGCAAATACGGTATCCCAGCCGCATGGGGCACCGCAGTTAACGTGCAAGCGATGGTCTTCGGAAACACTGGATCAAACTCCGGTTCCGGCGTTGCTTTCACACGTAACCCAGCGAACGGTGAAAATGTGCTCTACGGTGAATTCCTCGTTAACGCTCAGGGCGAAGACGTGGTTGCTGGTGTTCGCACTCCAGATGCAGTTTCAGGAATGGCAAAAGCTCTCCCAGGTGCATTCAAAGACCTGATGAAAGTTCGTCAGATTCTTGAGAAACATTTCCGTGATGTTCAAGACGTTGAGTTCACCATCCAAGAAGGTAAACTTTTCATGCTTCAAACCCGTAACGGCAAACGCACCGCCGCTGCCGCTCTGAAGTTCGCTGCAGACATGGTGAAAGAAAAACTCATCGATTGGGAAACTGCTGTGATGCGCAATCCTGCTGATCAGCTCGACGCGCTCCTCGCACCTGTCTTCGACATTGCTCAGACCAAGAAGGCGACCATCATTGCCAAAGGTCTCCCGGCCGGTCCTGGTGCTGCTTCTGGAAAAATCTACCTCAATGCGGATCGCGCTGAAGCCGCTTCCCATCGCGGTGAAAAAGTTCTCCTCGTTCGTGTTGAGACCTCACCGGAAGATCTTCGCGGCATGATCGCTGCCGAAGGTATCCTTACCTCACGCGGTGGTGTTTCCTCACACGCAGCTCTCGTTGCACGTCAGATGGGCAAAGTCTGTGTCTGCGGTGCTTCAGGTGTCGAAGTGGACTACAATAAGAAAACCGTTACAGCCGGTGGCAAAACCTTCAAAGAAGGTGACTACCTCTCCATCGACGGCACTGCTGGAACTGTCTACGGCGGCGAACTCGCTACCGAGCCTTCCGAAATCATCACCGGCCTCATCTTCAACAAGAAGGCTTCACAGGCTACCGAGAAATACAAAAACTTCGTCCAACTCATGGACTGGTGCTCCAAAGCCACCCGCATGGGCGTCCGCACCAATGCTGACACTCCAGAGCAAGTTCAGAACGCAGTTGCATTCGGCGCAGAAGGCATCGGCCTCACCCGCACCGAGCACATGTTCTTCGAAGGTGATCGTATCGACTCGATGCGTGAGATGATCCTCGCGACCACCGAGGTGGATCGTAAAAAAGCCCTTAAGAAACTTCTTCCGCATCAGCGCAAAGATTTCTTTGGAATCTTCAAGGCACTTGCAGGAAAGCCAGCGACCATCCGTCTTCTGGATCCACCACTCCATGAGTTCCTTCCACACAGCAAAGAGCAGCAGCTCGGTCTTGCGAAGAAACTCGGCGTGAAAGTAGAGCAAATCATGCAACGCGTTCACGATCTGCACGAGTTCAACCCAATGCTCGGTCACCGTGGTTGCCGTCTTGCGATTTCCTATCCAGAAATCGCTGAGATGCAGGCACAAGCGATCTTCGAAGCTGCGGCTGAGTGCGTGAAAAAAGGCATCAAAGTGAAACCAGAAGTCATGGTTCCACTCGTCGGTTACGCACGTGAGCTTGAGCTTCAAGTTGAAATCATTCATCGCGTTGCTGCAGAGGTCAAAGCCGCCAAAGGCGTGAAGTTTGACTACCTCGTCGGCACCATGATCGAAGTCCCACGTGGCGCGGTCACCGCAGATGAAATCGCCAAACACGCTGAGTTCTTCTCATTTGGAACCAACGACCTCACCCAAACCGCACTCGGCGTCAGTCGCGACGACATGGGCTCCTTCCTTAATAGCTACCAGGAAAACGATATCTATCCGAAGAATCCGTTCGCTTCGCTCGACACCACTGGTGTTGGCCAGTTGATGGAAATCGCTGTAGCCAAAGGTCGTGCAACCAAACCAGGTATCAAACTCGGTATCTGCGGTGAGCACGGTGGCGATCCAGACTCCGTGACCTTCTGCCACAAGCTCGGCCTCGCCTACGTTTCCTGCTCGCCTTACCGCGTGCCGGTCGCCCGCCTCGCTGCAGCACAAGCCGCCATTGCAGAGAAGCAAGCCAAGGCAGCTGCTAAGAAATAATCAGAGCGACGTTTCTGAAACGTCGAATCATCAAAATCACAAACCGCCTCTTTCAGATTTCTGGAAGAGGCGGTTTGCTTTTTTATCATACCTGAACATGATCCGCCCCGTGCATCGACAATCACTTCTCAACCAACTTTCAGAATACGCTCTGCGTCATCCGGAAGAAGCAGAGGTGATCCGTGATTTCACCAACTTCGTAAAATCGGAACCTCGTTGTTTTGAGCGCTCTCTAGCGACTGGCCACATCACCGGATCTGCTTGGGTCGTGAATGCAACAGGCTGTGAAGTCTTGCTCACGCATCATCGCAAACTGGATCGATGGCTGCAGTTAGGTGGTCACGCCGATGGCGAAAGCGATGTGCTTGGCGTCGCGATGAAAGAGGCGGAAGAAGAATCCGGTCTAACAGATTTAACTCACATTAGCTCAGGTATTTTCGATATCGATATCCACCTCATCCCAGAACGCAAGGGAGACCCTGCGCATTTTCACTACGATGTCCGCTATGTTCTCCGCGCCAACGGCTGCCTGGATTTCACGGTTAGTGAAGAGTCACACGACCTGCGATGGGTGAAATTGAATGGAGTGAAAACACTCACCACCGAACCCTCCATGATGCGCATGGTGGCAAAGTGGAGCAAGCAGTTGGTTTATCAAAGCACGTAGATCCGGCTTTTCTGATAAATGGCAAAAATGTAAACGACCCCGTATCCAAAGAAAATGGACCGCGCGACTCCAGTCGCGCCCTGATCAACTGCGCGAGTGGACTCACGCGGTCTGTAGGAAAAACCAGTCTAAGCCGCAATTCCCACTTTTCCCGGCCCAGAAAACTATCGGAAATCAGGACAAGTAATTTTTAAAATAAATATTGACCGATTTTGGTTAAGAGTCAAATTTAACCAAATCCACATTTCATCGCAGATAACTCTCGTATCTGAATTTCGGATACGAGAGGTCACAGAAAAAACCAACAAAGTATAATTCTCCCCCTTATCATGAACATCTATTCCTTGAAAATCAGAGCATTTTTCGCCCTAACAGTTAGCGCGATGCTCTCGATTTTCTCCCAGAGCTCTGCTGCGACACTCACCTGGGATGCCAATGGCACCACCGCCCTCCAGACCGATGGACTGGGAGACTGGCTCACCGCTGACCAGTGGTGGAATGGCTCGGCCAACGTCACATGGACCTCGGGCGATGACGCGGTCTTTGGCAATGGTGGCGCGGGTGGTGCGGTCACGCTTGCCACCCCGACCACGGTCAGTTCGATCACCTTCAACCCCTTCACCGGCACCTACACGATCGGTACGGCTGGGCAGACCATCACACTCAACAACGGCATCACCATGAAGTCCGGTGCTGGTATTGTTAGCATCATCAGCCCGATCACCCTCGGCGGAGCACAAAGCTGGACGAACAATTCGGCCAGTTTGCTCACGATCGGCACTGGCGCAGTGACCAATGCCGGATTCCTGCTCACGATCGGCGGAACCGGAAACACCACCATCTCCAGCGCCATTGACGGTTCGGGCGGCCTCACCAAGTCCGGCTCAGGTATCCTGACCCTCTCCGGAACCAATACTTACACAGGAATCACCACCGTCAATGCCGGCACGCTCGCCCTCAGCGGCAATGGCACCATCGCCACCTCCACCGGCCTAACGCTCAATGGCGGCGGCCTCACCTTGACCAATACCTCAGCGGGGGATGCGTTGATCAATCGAGTGTCCGATAGTGCCAGCATCATCTCCAATGGCGGCAGCATCACGGTCACCAACACTGCCAGCGCCAGTACGGTTTATTCGGAAACCATGGGCGCATTGGATCTCCGCTCCGGCCAGTTGAACGTCACCCAGACGAATGCCAACACCACCCCTAACCAAACTCTTACCTTCGGCAGCAATAGCCTCACCAATGTGAATGGTGCAGCACGAACGAACGCCACCACCTCCGCCATCACTTTCTCTGGTACCAGCTTGGGTCTTAACGCCAAAAACTCCATCATCATTAGCGGTCAGGCTGATTCAGCGGTGGGCGAAATCATCGGGCCTTGGGCGACTTGGGGCACCACGGCGGCAGCCCAGACCGACTACGCCACCTACAACATCACCAATGGAACGACCAATGCCTTCGGCATTCAGAATGCCAACATCGCAGCAACTGCGGATTCCACCTGGACCAACTCCACCAAAGCCTATACCAACAGCACGGCATCCCTAACACTGGGGGCGACCGTGCACAACATGCTTGGCCTGCGCAACACCGGCGCAACGACCGTGATGACCATCCCGACTGGCGGCAACCTGAACACCTACGGGCTACTGAACGGCGTCAGCTCGCTCTGGACCGTGGCCGCCTCGGGCACGGGAGCGCTCAGCACGCCCACGGGCGGCGGCAACCTCTTTGTCACCACTGGCAGCGGCGCCATCACCGTCTCCGCCCCGATCACCGATAATGCCGGACCCGTGACCCTGGTGGCCGGGGGCTCCAGCACGTTGACCCTCTCCGGAACCAACACCTTCACCGGCGGCCTTGTCCTCAACGCAGGCACCACAGCTGTGACAACCGCCTCGCTCAACAACAACGCCATCACCGTCAACGGCACAGCAACGCTCAATGCCACCAACACAGCGACTACCTCCAGCGGCATCAATCTCAATACGGGCAGCAATCTCTTCATTCAAAACGCCAACACCACCCTTACCGTCAACGGGGTGGTGACTGGTAGCGGTGCCTTATCAGTGAGTAAAAATGGGGCACTGGCTGTCACCCTTAATCTCCTGAACAGTAACAACGACTTTTCCGGCGCCATCTTCATCGGGCCAAGTGTGGTTACGAACATCAATGCGCAGATACTCACGGTCAATAGCATAGGGGATAGCGTCGCCAGCGCCATTACCTTTGGCTATGGAAACAATGCAAACGACCAAGCATTCATCTATACTGGACCGAATAACTTGGTGCTGAACAACCGCTATTTCGAGTTTGGCCCTGTCGGGAGCAGCGCAGGTGCCAATGGATCGGGTCAGATTGAGAGCTCCGGCTCCGGAACCTTAACCATCAGCAAGGACTTGGTGGTCAGCGGCACGGGCAATGGCGCGAAGACGCTGACGTTACGCGGCTCCAACGCCGGCAGTAACACCTTCGCCGGCAAGATCGCGGACGGAGTCGGCACGCCGATCAGCATCATCAAGTCGGGCACCGGCACCTGGGTTCTCTCTGGCGCGAACACCTACACCGGAGCCACCGCAATCTCTGGCGGCACTCTGCGCATCAACACCATCAATGACGTGGGCGGCGGGGCAAGCGCTATCGGCGCACCGACCACAGCGGGCAACGGCACGATCGCAATCGGCTCTGGTGCCACCGGCGGCGTCTTGGTTTATACAGGCACGGCGTTTGATACCGACCGGGTCATCAATCTCGCGGGCACCACCGGCGGTGCGTGGCTAGACCAGTCGGGCACGGGCTTGCTCAAGTTCAGCAGTAACTTTACCGCTACGGGTGCGGGTGCCAAGACGCTGACCTTGCAAGGTTCCACCACAGGCACGGGCGAGATCTCCGGAGCCATTGTAAATGGTTCGGGCACAACCTCCGTCGCCAAATCCGGCAGAGGAACATGGACACTCTCTGGAACCAGTAACTACACCGGCACGACCTCCGTAAGCAACGGCACGCTCATCCTTTCGGGTTCGCTGACTGGCTCAAATGTTTCCACCACCAGCATCGGTGTCCTCGATCAAAGCGCGACAGGCGTCATTGCGGGAGCTGCTGTGACCTTCGCTCATGGTAGTACCTTAACCAGCACACTGGCCGGCACGAATACCTACGGCGGTGCCACGACGATCACTGCGGGCGTTCTTCGCGTCAATGGCTCCACGGCAGGCGGCACCGTGACGGTCTCCGGCGGTGCCCTCGGCGGCACCGGCACCGTAGGCGGTGCGGTCACGGTCAGCGGCACCGGCGGAATCAATCTCTCCAACGGCTCGGTCGGCACTTTGACCCTCAGCAGCACGCTGGCCAGCACCGGGGCGGCTGGAGCTAACAATCTCACCTTCGATCTCGGAAATACTACGGGCACCTCAGACCGGCTCAGTGTGACCGGCACCTCATCCGTCACCACCAGCGGTGCGGCAGTGATCACGCTCAACCAGCTCGGCGGCGCGGCGGGCCGGACGGCAAGCACCTACACCCTCATCGGGGGAGCGGGAACATTGGATGCCACAAATTTCGCCAAGTTCTCCCTGGCCACCACCAAGGCCTTCGGCCAGACCTACTCACTCGTGCATGACGCTGGGACGGAGAGTGGCAACCTTCAAGTTACCGCCGCCAACGTGACCGCCTCCACACCCGCGGCCTTTTGGAGCGGGGCCACAAACGCCAACTGGAATACCGCGTCTAACTGGAAAAACGGGCTGGCAGGCACCGCCCTGGCCGTGGTGCCCGATTACGAAACCAACGTCACTTTTTCCGCGACAGGTGCCGGCAACCTCAGCAACCAGATGGATGCTGACTTCAACATCAACAGCCTGAACTTCAATTCAAGTGGCGTGACCATCGCCAGTACCGCCTTGAAGATGCTGACCATCGAGGCGAGCACCGCCAACGGCAACACGGCAGGCAGTGGCATCAACTCCGCCAACGTAAGCGGCACCAACACCATTAGCACCAAGGTCGGCCTCGCTTCCAGCCAAACATGGTCCGTGGCCACGGGCGGCACACTCGCCGTCAGCGGCGTTATCTCCGACTTTGGCGGCGGCTATGGCCTCACCAAAGAGGGCGGCGGCATCCTGTCGCTCTCGGGTGTCAACACCTTCACCGGTCCGCTGACCATTGCCAACGGCACCGTCATGGCCAATGGCAATGCTATCAAGGGCACCAACGGCCTGCTCGGTGCAGGCACTACAGTCGTCATGGGTGCCAGCGGCCAGACGGGACGGTTGGCGGTCGCGGTGGATGGCGGCGTAACTATCGATAAGGACATCACCCTGGCCGCGGGCGGAACGGGCGTGCTTCAGTTCGGGAACTTTGGTGGCACTTACGCAAATACCAACGCCGACCGATCGCTAAGCCTAACCGGCAACATTACCGGCTCTGGCAACTTCGTGAAGCTTGGGGGAGCAGCGGTCGTCATCTCGGGGAACAACACTTATACCGGCACGACCACCGTAAATGAAGGCGCGCTGCGTCTCAATAGCGCCACCGCACTACCTGGCGGTATCGGGGCCACGGGTGGCACCAGCGCGCTCACTATCAATGGCACTGGCCAAGGTGGCGCCGTTATCCAGTTGACTGCGGCCAGCGGCGACTTCCTGCGCGGCTTGGGTATGGGCTCGGATCAGTTCCAGATCACTGGCGGTATCAGCGGGTTCGATGCCAATGGCTCGGCCCGACAAGTCATTGTCGGCAACAATGCTGCTTTTGAACTCCAGTGGGGTAACGTTTCGTTCAATCCATCCGAACTCCTGTTGGGTTATCACTCACCGTCCGCCACCGGCACGATTTCGCTACTGAACAAGATCGACCTCAACGGTGCCACGCGCACTGTTACGGTGAATGCCAGTACGGCCACACTCTCCGGTGACATCCGCACCTCTAGCGGCAGCGCCGGCCTCACCAAGACTGGCGCCGGCACACTCATCCTCTCCGGTTCCAATACCTATAATGGTGCGACCACCATCAGTGCGGGAACTCTGACCCTCAGCAGCGCCGGTGCCGTGGGCGGTACCAGCCAGATCGTTCTGAACGGTACCAGCAGGCTGGATGTCAACGCTGCCAACCTGAGCCTAGCAAAGTTAGTCACGGGTGGAGGAGTGCCGCTGGGTACCTTCCTGCGTTACTCGCAGGCCCAAACTGCCGCTGGCTCATCCAACGGCCCTGGCACGATATTGGGCACGGTCGAGCTCAATGCCAGCAACGTAAACCCTGATTATACCTTGGATTTCGGCGGCAGCATCTCCGCGCTGACGAACCTTGTCGCCGCCACCTACAACTCGCCGATCACCCTTTCCGGCAGCAGTCCGTCCATCGTCTCCAGCACCGCTGTATTTACCGGCGGCACGGGTATGACGATCGGCTCCTCCACCGCCGGTGCCAAGACCCTGTTCTTGACCGGCAGCAACACCGGCGCCAACACCCTCGGCGGTATCATCGGCAATGGCAGCGGAACCGTGGCCGTGACCAAGACCGGCGGCGGCACCTGGGCGCTCACCGGCACGAATACCTACAGCGGGGCGACCACGGTCAGCGCGGGCACGCTCACCCTCAGCGGAGCAAATGGCTCGATCGGCAGCAGCGCCGTGACTATCGCGGGCGGAACTCTGACCATCTCCAACGCCAACGCCGCCAACAATAGCGACCGCGTGAGCGGATCGCTTGCCTTCACCATGAACGGAGGCACATTCAACTACAACAACGACGCCAGCGCCAATAGCTTCAGCGAAAGCGCTGGCTCACTGACCCTCATCGGCGGTGCCAATACTGTGGCCATCCAGCAGGCGGCGGTTGGCCGGACTTCCACGCTGACCTTCGCCGAGCTTTCCCGCATCGGTGGGACCATCAACTTCTCTGGGGCGGGACTGACCACCACCGCAGATCCTCGCAGCACGATCACCTTCACCAGTCCTCCCACGCTCACCAACGGCATCATCGGCTATTGGGCTACCGTCAACGGCACCAACTACGCCACACTTGACGGCAGTAATAATGTGGTGGCCTACGGTGGAGCCTTGACCGATGTGTCGCGCAAGAACGGAGCGTCCCAAGTGATTCCCGACTCCGCGACGGCCGATGTGCGGATCATCGAGGGCACGGGCACGCTCGCCAACCTAACCCTGGCGGGCGCCACGACCACCACGATCCGGTCTCTCCTGAACAGCATTTCCTCCGGCACCAGCGCCACCACCATTGACATTGCCAGCGGCAAGACCCTGTTGGTGGACTCCATCAACTCGGTTCCCACTATGGGCGCCCTGACGCTGGGCACCGCAGCCAACACCGGCACGCTGACATCTGCGACGGCGGGTGGTAATTTGCTCCTGATCAACAGCTCGACCAATAATATGACGGTCAACTCCGTCATCGCCAACAACACCTCCGCGTCCAGTCTTACCAAGGACGGCGCTGGTGCGGTCATCCTGTCCGGCACCAATACCTACAGCGGCGGAACGGTCATCAACGCGGGTACTTTGGCCGTCAAAACCGACGCCAACCTCGGCGCTGCCAACACCAGCATCACCTTCAATGGGTCGGCCGGATTGTCTCTGGGTAACTATCCCCTTACGGGGGCGGCCACTATCAATCTAGGAACGCGCCCAATCAGTATCAACAACGCAGCGGTCGCCGGCATCTATCACAACTGGGCGGACACGCACATCACCGTCGGTGGCGCTGTTACGGGTGACGGTGGCCTCAACTGGGGCCGAGATCCGCTGCTGGTATATGGTGGCGGTTCGGGTAGCGTTTCCATCAGCCTCAACAGCACCGGCAACACCTTCACCGGCCCGATCACCGTCGGCATTGGCAACTCCGAGAACGCTCAAGGGGGAGGCTCGTCATTTAACTTCAGCAGCCTGGGGGATAGCGCCAATCCGATCACGTTCAATTTCGGCGGAGCACTCGCTTTCCGCTATAACGCGTCTGGACCGACCAGCAACCTGTCATTGGCTAGTCGCCCCATCAACCTGTTGAACTCAAATACAAGTTTCCAGAACCTGAACGCCACCTACACCATGACCCTCGGCGCGGTCTCTACCAGCACAGCGGGCGCCAAGACTCTGAACCTCAGCGCCGGCGGCGCCGGCGGCACCATCGCCGGAAATATCACCAACGGTAATGGGACGATCTCCGTCGACAAGACCTCTACCGGCACCTGGGCGCTCGGCGGCACCAACACCTACAGCGGCTCCACTACGATCCGCGCCAGCGCAATGACATTCCAAGGTAGACAGTCGGTGTCGCCGAATTCCCCGTCGGTCGTCATCAGCGAGTCGACCGCCCGCTTTCTGGACGACGGAAGTGGCACCGTCAGTATCCCGAACACCCTGGCTCAGCGCAGCACCCAGAACGGTGGGGCCTACAGCATGACTATCTTCGTCGGGAACAACAACACCGCCAACGGCGGCACTAGCGGCGGCACGACGACCGGCAGCACCATTGCGTTCTCCTCCTTCATCTTCGACGACGAGGAACGCGGCCGGGCCGGCAACGGGACCATCAACATCACCGGTGCCAACGGTTACCGCCTGCAACTCGGCAGCATGAGCCTGGGTTGGAGATTGAGTGACGGCGCAGCGCCATCGATCCCAACCCTCAATCCGACCACAGCCCCGCTCACGATAAGCGGCACAGTCATCCAACGATCGGGTAATACCACCGGCCAAGCTCAAAGCCTGATACTGGGAGGCACCGCGACCGACAACCTGATCAGTGGCTCCATCATGGATGCAGCGGATTTTCCCAGTAACGCCAACGCTCGGGCGCTCAATCTCATCAAGAGCAGCACGAGCGACTGGACTCTCTCAGGCGCCAACACCTACACTGGTGTCACAACAGTCTCCGGAGGCATTCTGGATGTCTCCGCCCTCGCTAACGGCGGCAGCAACAGTAACATCGGCGCCTCTTCCAATGCAGCAGTCAACCTCATCCTCAACGGCGGCACGCTGCGCTACACCGGAGCGGCGGCGAGCACGGACCGTCTCTTCTCCCTGCAGACAAACAGCACGATCGATGCTTCTGGCACCGGCGCAGTCAACTTCACTAACGCCGGCTCCATGGGCTTCAACGGCGGCACGGCTGCCAAGACCCTCACCCTGACAGGCAGCAACACCGGCGACAACACGATCGCCGCCGTCATCGGCGATAACACGGGAGCCACCACCCTGACTAAGACCGGCGTCGGCACCTGGGTGCTTGCCGGCACCAACAGCTACAGCGGCATAAATACGATCACCGCAGGTGTTCTGGGTGTCTCGACCCTCGCCAACGGCGGCAGCAACAGCAGCTTGGGTAAATCCTCCAACGCGGCAGCCAACTTGGTTTTCGGAGCGCCGACCTCAACGCTGCGCTACACGGGATCATCCGATGTCACCACCGACCGCAGCTTCACGATGAGCAGTGGGGTAGGTGGGGGAGCCACGATCGAATCCTCAGGGATCGGCAGCCTCTCATTCAATAACACCGTAGCCCTGGCCTACGGCACGACAGCTCAAACCCGCATCCTCACCCTCGGCGGCACGAACACCGGAGCCAACACCTTCGGCAAGGTGATCGCCAACAACGGATCCGGAGCTACCTCCGTCACCAAGAACGGAGTAGGAACTTGGGTTCTGAATCAGACGAACACCTACACCGGTGCGA
>Ga0315909_10001839_pt1 | contig 28032 bp, 22 predicted proteins | sample LakEriMetagenome_11_FD_203527 | JGI IMG/M metagenome (GOLD analysis project Ga0315909, IMG submission 203527) | Freshwater fungal communities from buoy surface, Lake Erie, Ohio, United States - Buoy 2 MA125 | ecosystem: Environmental > Aquatic > Freshwater > Lake | place: USA: Lake Erie, Ohio... | reverse complement strand
TTGTTTATTTTTCTTCATCAAGAAACAAAACACAAAACATCTGATAAATCTTACACACATTATGGTTTTTTAGATTTTCAGGACAAACAACATTCAGATTGGCTAAAGTTGCTTGAGCAAGATTACGAGCATATTTCAAATGAAATCAATAATATCCTCACAAATAATCTGAAATTTCACACAATAAATGGCCCGAACAAAATCATACAAATAAGAACAAAAGATTCTCTAGTGAACAACAGTTACAATCCAATCAAATACAAAGGTAAAGTTTATTCAAACAAAAACTATGCCTGGTATTTTAAAAAGAACATCATAAAAGAATTGTTTTTGAAATAATTTCCAGTTTTCACAATCTGAAAGTATAATAGATATGAAGAAATTACTTGCAACACTATATGAATATATGTTTCTTTCTGGCACAAGTGAAAGATATAATTTCAGATTGTACAAAAGAGCTTTTGTACATTACTGGCAAAGACTTACAAGGGGCTGGGATGACTCAGATACTTACAATTTAGATGCACGTATTTCTGAGTTCATTATTCCAAGACTTAAAAGATTCAAAGAACTAAATAAAGCTTACCCAGGAGAGTTTTCCACTCCAGAAGAGTGGGACATTATTTTAGACAAGATGATAAAAGCTTTTGAATTACATTTAAATGACACTCAAGGTTGGCATTTGTCTCCTGAGGAAACTGAAGGCATGGAATTGTTCGTTAAGTATTATAGAGGGCTTTGGTGGTAGTTATAGCTGAAATGTACTGTACAGGGACGTTTTCCGTCCCGCTTCTGTACATTTCAGCCATGAAGATTGTGTTTTTTCCAGTTTTCACAATCTGAAAGTATAATGTGTATGAGCAAGATTCGATTAATTGGAGATGTGCATGGCAATCATGATGTGATTACAGATATATTACAATCTTGTCATTATTATGATTTGAATGTGCAACTTGGTGACTTTGGTGCTGGATTTGGTGCGGAAGCATATTTGCCATTGATATCGCCTGATTCCTTTAAAGTATTGCATGGCAATCATGACAATCCCACCTTGCTTGCTGATTTCCCACATAACTTGGGTAGATTTGGTGTACTTGATTGGGCAGATAAGAAAATCTTTTTTGTTGCAGGAGCTTGGTCTGTTGATGTGGTTCGCCGCACTCCTAATGTTAATTGGTGGGATAATGAGCAATTGTCACACAAAGAAGCTGATGATTGTCTTTCTTTGTGGGAAAATGTTTGTAAGGACATAGATTTAGTAATTTCGCACGATGGCCCAGATATTTTCACAAAGCTAATCAAGAAAGCATTGCCAACCAAAACATTCACTGCAAGCTTACTTGGCGAATTATACACCATTCACCAACCTCCTCTTTGGAGAATTGGTCATTGGCATAGGTCTATACAAGCACAAATTGGTAACACTCATTTCAAGTGCTTAAATATAAATGAAGAAGAATTACTGGAGTGGTAACATTTTTTCCAGTTTTCACAATCTGAGAGTATAATGTGTATGAGTAAGATTTATTTAACTAAAGGACTTCCAGCTTCTGGTAAAACAACATGGGCAGAAGATGCTGTGCTTATGTCAGATGGCACTATCATAAACATCAACAAAGATGATTTACGAGAAATGATTCATGCTAATAAAAGCACTAAATACAGAGAATCTTTTGTTATTTTAGCACAAGAAGCTCTCACTAAATTAGCCTTTGAAAAAGGTCATGATGTTATTTGGTCTGACACAAACTTGAATCCAATACATGAAAAAAGAGCTAGGGCTCTATCAGATTGTGTGGAGATTGTAGATTTCACACATGTTTCTGTGAATGAATGTATTTCAAGAGACAGAAATCGAGCGAAATCTGTGGGTGAAAAAGCAATCAGAGAACAATACAACAAATGGCTAAGAAAAGCTCCTGTGCTTCTTGAGCAAGATGAAACAAAGCCTAAGGCAATCATTGTGGATTTGGATGGCACTCTTGCTCATATGAGCGGCAGGTCACCATTTGAATGGCACAGAGTGGGAGAAGATTCATGTGATGAAACTGTGGCTGAAATTGTAAGATTGCACAATGATGCGGGCTACAAAATATTAGTTGTCTCAGGAAGAGATTCTGTTTGCAAAGACATTTCAGAAAAATGGCTTGATGACAACAATATTCCTAATGATTTTATTTTTATGAGGCCAGAAGGTGACTCAAGAAAAGATTCTATCATAAAATTGGAGCTTTTCAACAATTACATTCGTGGGAATTGGAATGTTAAGTTCGTGCTAGATGACCGACGACAAGTGGTTGACGTATGGCGTGAGCTTGGGTTGAAGTGCTTGCAGGTGGCAGAAGGTGATTTTTGAGATTGAAATAGGGGATAAATCCCCTATTTCGTTATTTCTTCTTTCTTAATTGCTTAATTGCTTTATCGTATTTTTCGGCTTGTTCTTTGTTGAGAATCTTTTTCAAATCTGCTTGATATTGTTCAATCAAGCCTTTCATTGCTTCTCGCATTTTTTCTCTATCTTCTTTTTCTCTCAAATCCTTTAGCTTGTCCGCTGTTGCTTTCTTCAAATCGCCAATCTTCTTTCTTTGGTCTTCGTTCAGTTTCAAATCATTTAAGATTTTTGCATCCATATCAAGAAGATTTCTTCTTTGTCCTTGAGCAGGTGGCTCTTTTCGTTCCCCTTGTTTTCGAGGGCCAGCACCTTGGGCAAAAGCACAGCTTGCAATTGCAAAAATCGAGATTAGTGTGATAAGATTTTTCATTTTTTTCCTTATAAGCTTTGTAGCTTATTGACTATATACTGCACACAATCTTGAATTACATTCCACACAATCTAAAAATAGGCCAAAAGAAGCAGGATTCAAATACAAATCAAATATTTCGCCCGATTTTTCACATTCTAAAGTACATCTTCCAATAAACAAAGTATAATTAATTATGAGATTGTGTTTTCTATTAATTCTTCTATTTTCATCTTTGTCACAAGCACAAAATATAGATGAAATCAAAATAGACAAAACAAAGACTATGTATGTTAATTTTTCAAATGCAAACATAGATACAGTGATAAATCATTTCATGAAAGAAACCAAAATCACAATTATCAAAGACCCCAAGATAAATACAAATCTGTCAATTTTTAGCCCAAACAAATTAAAACAAGACGAAGCATTTAATCTTTTATTTGCATCTTTCAAACTTGCTAAAATCGAGCCAAGTATTGTGGATGGATTTATCATTCTCAAACAATCTGATAATAAACCAAAAACTTATTTCTCCGATTTTAAGTTTCCTGAAACACCTAACCTGAAATCTTATTCATTAAAATATACAAATGCCACATCTGTTGCAAATGTTTTGAACAATCTTTTTATTCAACAACAAACTAATCCATTTGTCATGCCAGATTTATTTAAGGCTTCTGCCGATGATTATTCAAACTCTGTTATCATTAATACAACAAATAGCAAACATGAGCAAGTAAAGATTATTTTAGCACAATTAGACATAGACAAAAATCCTCCGCTAAGGACAAATGTATATTCTCTCAAATACGCTTCAAGCAATGAGATAATTCCAACAATACAAAATGTGCTTGCCAATCTGAACAAAACTGGACAATTTAATGTGCAAAGCGACACTCGTACTAATTCATTGGTTGTTTCTTGTAAAGAAGAGCAAGTGGAAGATATAAAGAAGATTGTGACGTTTTTAGACCAAAAAGTGGAAATGATTGATAAAACCTTTTTAGTGATGCTTCAAAATGCTAGGCCTGAGAACATCACACAAATCTTGCAACAAATCTTTGGAAGATAACGTATAGAGAATTATGACACTTGAAATTAAAAACATCACTTCTGGGTACAGATATTGCACTATGGAATCTAGCATTGTCCCTCAGATTGGGTCTATTGTAAATATAGATGATGGAACTCTAGATTATTTTTCAACAAGTGTGAAAACAATCTTGAAGGTGGAAAATGTGGTTTACAATTTGTTTCCCTCAACCGATGAGATTTTGTGCGAGGTGTTGGTTAAGCAACACATTGGTAAAGTAATTGAGCTTGAGCGAGATGATTCTTTACGACCTCTGATGAAATAATTTTCCAGTTTTCACAATCTGAGCGTATAATGAGTATCATGTTAGAAGAATTAAGAAAATTGGAATCAGAAGGTTATCTGCGGTCTGTTAGACACAGAGAACTTCCTTTGTCTGTTTTCAACTACACTCCTAAAACACAATACGAAAGGGCTTTTGGTGATTATCCTATTCTCAGATTGTGTAGAGGGATTGTTCTTGATGACGAAGGCAAAGTATGGGCTAGCCCATTTCCAAAGTTCTTCAATTATGAAGAGCATGATGTATCCGAGCTTCCTCATGGTCAGAAAATAGAAATTACACAAAAGATGGATGGCTCTTTGCTCATTGTATTCAGATACAAAGACAAAGTAGTTTATTCAACTAGAGGTAGCTTTTATTCTGACCAAGCTATTGCTGGTGGTCAATTGTTCCGCGAGCTTTACGAGGAAGATTGGGTACAAGATGGATTAACTTATCTTTTTGAGTATGTTGGGCCTGATAATAGAATTGTTGTGAATTATGAATATGATGATTTAATTCATCTAGGTTTAATCAACACACAGTCTGGTTCAGATTTACCAAGAGATGAAAGATTCACTTGCGTTTCTACTTACGACGTAGAAGGTGGTTTATTTGGACACGATTTGTATTCAAAATTAAAATTGCTTAATACATCAAATGAAGAAGGCTTTGTAATTCGTGCAATCTCAGATGGAGATTTACCAGATTGGAGATGCAAAATCAAGTTTGACGATTACTGCAAATTGCATAAAATTGTCACAGGCGTGAGCAACAAAACTATCTGGGAAAATCTTCGAAGTAATACATCATTTGATGATATTCTTGAAATTACTCCAGATGAATTCAACGATTGGCTTAGAATTACAAAGAAAAACTTTGAAACTGAGTATGAGTTAATATTAGCACAAGCTAAGATGGCTTATAACGAAGTGAAAGATTTGGAAACAAGAAAAGACCAAGCAATTACATTGCTTGCAAATCACAAAGATATATCTCATATTGTTTTCAAGATGCTGAATGAGCGTGAATATTCTAGCGAAATCTGGGATATGCTCAAACCAACAAAGTTTGTTCAGCCTTTTTCGAGTAAAGGAGAGGAATAATCGGACAATTATTACATGAAATCACGTATAATAAATTGTAAGGTTAAAATCTTGCTGGTGGACTGCGGTCAGAGAAATCTGACTCCCTCACACAATCTCACTTTTGTGTTAAAACAATTAAGTGAGTGGAGCCTTTGAAACATTGGCAATGCTAACCCTCGGCATTTTAAACAAAGAGGGAAAGGAAATAAAATGCAATTCGCGTGTTGTTTAGGTTTCGTTATTGTTATAGGTATGCACATTTTGGATGCATGCTGGAAGATTAATGATGAAAATAAAAATAAATGATTTTTCCAGATTTCACATCTCCAGAGTATACTAGATATGACATTCAAAGAAAAATCATTAAAATTCATTGAGCATTATCAAAAGGAACTTTCTCCGAGAAAGCCAGCTTATTGTAAATGCAAATATTCGCCATCTTGCTCTGAATACGCAAGACAAGCAATTGAAAAGCATGGTGCTTACAAAGGCTGGACTTTAAGTATTTGGAGATTACTAAGATGTAATCCATTTTCAAAAGGTGGCAATGACCCTGTTAAATAAGGAGGTGGAAAAATGCAGTGTGGACTTGGTTGTTGTTTAATAATTGCGATTGTTCTTTTGTTTGCTCCTAAAGACTAACTTTTTAAAAATCGGGCAAAAATCGCCCGATTTTTTTATTTAACAATGAAAAACTAAAATGAAAACCGTATATAGAAGTATGGACAATCTTGAAAAGATTGAAAAACTAGAAAGTGAATTTCAAAGATTAATATCTTTGGAAAGATATGACGAAGCACAAATGGTTAAGACACAAATTGAATTAGAAAAAGGATTCTCTGACGAGAGTACAAGCAAGCGATGAAAAAGCAATATGTTTTTTTAAACGAGAAAGTGCTTAAATGGAGAGAAGCCTTAGTAATTGATAGTAGTGGCAGTTCTTTAGGTGTGTTGCCAACAAGAAAAGCCCTTGACTTAGCAAAAAACGAAGGTTTAGATTTATTTGCTGTGAACACAAATATTTCACCAATAGTATGCAAGATAGTGGACTATGGTCAAATGAAGTATGAAGAGCAGAAGCGAGAGCGAGCAAATCATAAACCTAAACAAGATACTAAAGAAATAAAAGTATCTCCAAGAATACAAAAGAACGATATTGATACTTTTGTCAAACGAGCTAAAAAGTTTTTAGAGCATGGCGACAAAGTTAAAGTTACTTGCGTATTTAGAAACAGAGAGCTTGAGCATTCTGAGTTAGGATTAGAAAAAATTAAGATTGTGTTGAATGAGCTTAGTGATTATTGCACTTATGAAGGACAGCCAATACTACAAGGTAAAATAATGTCCATTATAGTGAGTCCTAAGAAATGAAATACAAATCTGAAATTCTCATATTTATTTTAATTCTAATTTACATTCTGCTAGTTGCTGTGGCGATAAACAATTTTAAACGTTACAGCAAGGCAAAGACCGTTTTTTCCAGTTTTCACAAAACGGGAGTATAATGAAACATGATTGAAAAACTAACACAAGAACAAATCGACAGCTTCCCTCATTACAGAGAGAAATGGCTGGAAATCGGCAAACGCACTGGTAGGTCAAACGTAGAGAAGGCAAAGCCTCTTATCAATAAAATCTACCAACAAAAGAGCCTTGATGCTCCTAAGCACTTCTTCCATTACGAAAATCCAGTGGATATGCTCAGTGGAAGGGCAATTATGCACAAGCTTAATAGCTTCGACCGTGACATGAAAATTGATGAAAACTTGGTCATTGACGCTGAGCTTGAAAGAATTTTCAATTCTACTTATGACCAGTTCAGCAAGCAATTTGACCTCAAAGGCTTCTGTGGATTAGAGTGGAGTGATGAGGTAAAGAAGAAAATGCTTCATCACTGTGCAAAATCGTTTGGTAAAAACGGCCTGAGAGAAGAAAGAAGTAAATTGCAAAATGATGTGCTTTATGGCAATCACGAAGCACACAATCTCGCCTACTATGAATTCTGGCACGAATGGTTCAATTTTGATTTTCTTGAGCCAATGACACCGTTTTACGAGTTAGCTCAGCATCTTGGTTGGTGGTGTGCCGAAGTGGACAATGTTTACACATCAGATAGACCAGAACAGCTTGTTTTCAATAGCGACAATCAGCTTCACAATGAAAGTGGGCCAGCATTGGTTCTGTACGGAAATAGAGAAATCTATTGTCTTAACGGCTACACTGTTCCAGAGAATGCAGTAATGTCTCCAGAAACACTCACGCTGAAGCAAATCAAAGAAGGCTCAGATGCTGAAACAAGACGTATTCTGCGTGAAATTTACGGAGAGGAAAGATACTTTGAAGACAGTAAGCCAGAAATTATTGACCAAGATTTCACTATTGTGGATTACTCTAAGCAAGAAGCAATGCCAAGAATGTTGGTAAAAACTGATGAAGGAGATGTTTACCTAATCGGTACAGACGGCTCTACAAACAGAACTTACTACATGCCAATTGCAAATCTTCAACAAGCAGAGAGAGTGCTGGGAGAAATTAACACTTGCAAGAAGGCACACCAATTAATTTGCGGTATTCCTGAAGCAAATATCATCTCGCAGAGCTAAAAAAACGTATAACTAATAAGGAGAAATAAAATGACTAAAACAAAACAAGTAAATCAGATTTCACTATCTGATATTCATCAATTCGCTAAAGAGGCTAAGAACGATGTCCGCGTAATCGACAAAATCGAAGTGGGACAAGCTGTAAGACAAGGTGACGTTTACGTTTCCAAAATTGCAGATTTTGACAAAACAGACTATGAAATCAGCAATGATTTCAAACTTGCTCCAGGGAACACACCTGGCTCAAGACACTATGTTGACACTTCGGTTAAAGTTTGGAAGAGAAAAAATTCCAACTCTGATTTAGTGGCAAAGAACGCAGTGGGTTGTATTTGCTACGGGCCTGTAATTGAAGCTGAAAAAAGCTTCAAGGTTACTCACCCTGAGCATGCAGATTTCTATATGCCAGCTGGAGTATATCAGATAAGCTACCAAGTAGACCCAGTGCAAATGAGAAGAGTATTAGACTAATATTTTCTTGTGAAGTTCGTTCAGGAGGCAAGAAATTGCCTCCTTTTCTTTTTTCCAGATTTCACAATCTGAACGTATAATAATTATGAATAACTTTAAAGAGCTAACACTTTTTTTAGATAAATACAGTGTAAAGTATACAATCCAATCAGATTGTGTGGAAGTGGAGGGTAATTTGGGTCTTGAAAACAACAATCTCAAATCTCTTCCAGAGTCATTCGGTAATCTGAAGATTGGTGGTGGTTTGTGGCTTGGAGAGAACAACCTTACATCTCTTCCAGAATCTTTCGGAAATCTAAAGATTCGTGGCAGTTTGTATCTTGAACAAAACAATCTCACATCTCTTCCAGAATCATTTGGAAATTTGATGATTAATGGTACTTTGAGTCTTGGTTACAACAAGCTTGCATCTCTTCCAGAGTCATTTGGAAATCTAAAGATTGGTGGTGGTTTAATCCTTACTAACAATAATCTCACATCTCTTCCAGAATCTTTCGGAAATCTGAAGATTGGTGGTGGTTTGTATCTTAATCACAACGAGCTCACATCTCTTCAAGAGTCTTTTGGTAATTTAATGATTAATGGTACTTTGAGTCTTGGTTACAACAAGCTTGCATCTTTACCAGAGTCATTTGGAAATCTTAAGATTGGTAGTGATTTGGTTCTTTTTCGCAACAATCTCTCATCCCTTCCAGAGTCTTTTGGAAATCTTAAGATTGGTGGTAGATTGTTGCTTGATAACAACAATCTCAAATCTCTTCCAGAGTCATTTGGTAAGTTGGAAGTAGGTGGTAGTTTGTGTCTTTATAACAACAACCTCACATCTTTGCCAGAGTCATTTGGAAATCTAAAGATTAGTGGCGGTTTGTTGCTTGAAAGAAACAATCTCACATCTCTTCCAGAGTCATTTGGAAATTTAAAAATTGGTGACAGTTTGTATCTTGATAACAACAATCTCACATCTCTTCCAGAATCATTTGGAAATTTAAAGATTGGTGGCGATTTGTTGTTTTATGACAACAATCTCACATCTCTTCCAGAGTCATTTGGAAATCTAAAGATTGGTGGTAATTTGGGTCTTGAATATAACAAACTCACATCTCTTCCAGAGTCATTTGGCAATCTGAAGATTGGTGGTTATTTGTTTCTCAAACATAACAATCTCACATCTCTACCAGATTCATTCGGTAATTTGAAGATTGGTGGTTATTTGGGTCTTGATATTTACAATCTCACATCTGTACCTACCATTCCATTAATGAATCAAACAATTGAAAAAGATTGGTGTTACATTGATGGAATTGTTCGTGAGATTGTGTCAAGGAAAGAGGTTGGGGATTTATCTGTCATCAAAACTCATTTTGATTTTATTGTAGGTAAAGGTAATACTTGGGCTCATGGCAGAACAATCGAAGAGGCAATTCAGGATTATAATTTCAAACTTATGAAAGCCAATCCAGATGCTCTCAAAGATTTAGATTTAGACAAACCAATGTCCCATGAAGAAGCTATTAATGTATACAGAACTATCACTAGAGCTTGCCGAGAGGGAATCAGGCAATGGATGTCTGGAAAGACTTTTCCAGAGCTAATCACAATCAGAGAAATAATCAATCTCACACAATCTGCATATGGCGGAGATAAATTCAAACAATTCTTCAATCAATAATTTGCCCCAATTTTTCCAGTTTTCACAATCTGAGAGTATAATAGACATGACATCATTTGATACACTTTATCACAAAGGCAAAAACGGAGAACTTCGACAATGGCGTACTTGGGCAGAAGGAGATTCTGTTTATACTGAGCATGGCTTAGTTAATGGAGCCTTACAAACCTCCAGAAAAACATGCACTCCTAAAAACATTGGAAAGAAAAACTCCACCACAGCATCTGAGCAAGCTATTGCTGAGGCCAAATCTTTGCATAAATTCAAAATAGAGAGGAAATACTCAGCTACAAAAGAAGAGGCACAAATGCCTCTATTGCTACCGATGCTTGCTGGCAAATATGATGCTAAAAAACATAATGCATATTATTTTTGCCAACCTAAACTAGATGGTGTACGATGTATTGCCAGATGGGAAGGAGATTCTGTTGTCTTGTATTCAAGGCAAGGCAAGATTTACGATGTTAAGCACATTTCCGAGCAATTAGAAGATGTACTTGGTAAAGATGATGTCTTTGATGGTGAAATCTATATTCATGGATTGTCTTTACAATCTTTGATTTCATTGGTTAAAAAACCACAATCTGATTCATTGAAGTTAGAGTATCACATCTATGATTATCCTGTTGTTAATGGTAATGAAGACCTCACCACTCAGGAAAGGCTAGAATTACTAGCTGATATTAATATTAGTAATAAGCAAAGCTTACAGATTGTGTGTGGGTATGATATTGGTTATGACAAAAACGCTATTACAGACTATCAAAGCAAGTTTTTAGCCAATGGCTATGAAGGTCTAATGCTTAGAGAAAAAGACAGTAAGTATCTTTGGGGTTATCGCTCTAATGATTTGCTCAAAGTAAAAACTTTCCAAGATTCTGAATTTCTTGTGGTAGACATCATTGAAGGAGAAGGAAAAATGGAAGGACATGCTGTTGTTATCTGCAAGAATGATTTAACAGATGATACTTTCAAAGTAACACCTAAAACCACAATGGAATCAAGAAAAGAAATCTATGATAATAAATCAGATTATGTGGGAAGAATGTACACAGTAAAGTATTTCGATAGAACTGATGATTTAATTCCAAGATTCCCTGTTGGTATTGCTTTTCGTGAGGATTTGGATTTTCCAGAAAATTCCACATTGCATAATTAAGTATATTCAGATTGTGTGGAAAAGTTTGATTCACTTAACAAAAAACTCAAATATCAAGCGTATATATAATTGATGAAGAAATTAATCTCTCTCGCAATCCTCGTCGTCATGGCTTTTTCGATGGTAGCATGCAATTCTACCACAACTGCCACCGAAACCAATGCCCCAGCACCTGTTGCCGAAGGCAATGCACCAGCAGAAGCTAAGTAAGCTTCAGCTAACGAAATCGCCCATCTTTTCGAAGGTGGGCTTTTTTACAGTTTTCACAAAAATATAATTAGTATGAACCAAGAATATATCGAAAGGTGGGCTTTTTTCCAGTTTTCACAAAAACCGAGTATAATGAATATGAGTATGAACAACGAACAAATCTCGATGTCCGCTCCAACTAGCCGACTTATTCGGCTTGGTGATGGAGCCTTTATCACTGTTGTAATGAACGGTGAATCTCTTACTGTCAGAGCTTCTGACTCGCAAGCATCTTTTGATAAAGCTCTTGAGGCTTACAAAAATGAAGACTGGGATGCCTTGTATGAAGCTATGCGACCTGTCAAGACCTATTGCTCTAAAGTAGATGGTGTCACTGTCACTGAAAACGGTGTGTTTTTCAATGATGAGCCGATTCACACTGCTTTGTCTACACGTATTATGGACTTTGCAATGTCTGGACTTGACCACAAACCACTTTGTAAGTTCCTTGAGAAACTTATGAATAACCCATCCAGAAGGGCCGTACAAGAGCTTTACACCTTCTTGGAGCATCAGAACCTTCCAATCACTGATAATGGTAATTTCTTAGCTTACAAAGGCTTAAATAGAGATTACTATTCGATTACCTCTGGTAGTGCCAAACTGATTCAAGGCAAGAGTTCGCATGGTAGAATCTTCAATGGAATTGGCGAAGTAATTGAAATGAAGCGTAATGACGTAGATGATGACAAGGAACGCGGATGTTCTTATGGTCTTCACGCTGGCACAATGGAATATGCAAGAGGCTTTGCTCAAGGTAAATGTGTAATTGTCGAAATTAATCCTGAAGACGTAGTGAGCATTCCTACAGATTGTAGCTTCCAAAAGCTTCGAACTTGTAGATACAAGGTAGTGGGCGAATTTGAAGCACCATTAGTTAATCCTTTGTATGATTCGAATTGGGTGGAAGATGATTTAGGGTATGACGAAGACGATGAAGCCAATGATTTTTGGACTGATTCTTTCGAAACTCCCAATTCAGCATGGATTGAAGAAGTGCTTTATCATTCCGAGGATGAAAGTCTAAGGGTTTACTTGCGAGATGGTGAATGCATGCATTATGTTAATGTTAATCCAGAGACCTATCTTGATTTCCAAAAATGGGTGCAAGATGATAAGTCTGCTGGTAAGTATTACCACACTCATATAAAGAATCACTACGACACAATCTAAGATTAGGGCAACTTTCGCCCTAGTTTGACAATTTCGTTCTGGTTCGTTGGGTCAGGGGCTGTTAATTCAGCCCCGATTTTTTTTATCCAAGAAAGTTTTTTCCAGTTTTCACAATTCTTGAGTATAATAGTCATGATTCAAGAAACAACGAACTTCACAATTATGGCTGAGAGCAACATCACTTCTGGTCAATACTCAATCAAGCAAGAAAACCTTGCTCACATTTTTGACATTCTCAGAACGAGACTTTACTCTGACAAGATTCTTGCAGTTATCCGCGAGTATTCTACAAACGCCATTGATGCTAACGTGGAAAACGGCAATTCGCACATTCCTATTGACATCACATTGCCAAACGCAATTGACCCTGTTTTCAAGGTGCGAGACTTTGGTAAAGGCCTGTCAGAATCTGACATCTTTGAAGTTTATTCAAGCTATGGTGCTTCTACCAAAAGACAATCTAATGATTACGTAGGTGCTCTTGGTATGGGAAGTAAGAGTGCGTTTGGATATTCCGATTCGTTCACAATTACATCGTATCATGGTGGTATGAAAAAGATTTATGAAGCATACATTGATGAAACCAAAATTGGTACAATTGCTAAAGTACACGAAGAGCCATCTGATGAGCATTCTGGTATCTGCGTGACCGTAAGTGTTAAAAGCAAAGATATTTCTTTGTTCAGAGACACAGCAGTAAAGTTTTTCACATGGTTTGATTCTATGCCTAGATTCTTTGGAATTAACATTCAAGATGAAATTACATCGTTTTTTAATACAATTAAGATTTATCACAAGTCAAAATCTTGTACATTGTTCAAGAAAAGCTGGGAAACCAAAGCTGTTTTCGTCAAAATGGGTAATATTGTTTATCCTGTCAATGACCTGTCTCTAATTGATGCTAGTTGGCTTACTTACTATGACAAGCTCATTATCAACGTAGATATCGGTGATGTTTCATTTACCACATCTCGCGAAAGTCTTGAAATGACAGAAAAAACTATTGCTACAATCAACAGCAAAATGGATTCAATTAAGAAAGAAATTGCTTTAAAGTGGCAATCTGACATTGATAGTTGTGCAACAATCTGGGATGCTCTTTGTTATTACCACGAATTAGACGAGCTACCCAAAAACATTCTAGAAAATAATCTAATTTGGAGAAATGAAAAAGTAGACACTTCATTCATGACCCTTTTGCAATGGAAAAACTACAATGAAAGAGCAAATCAATGGCAACAAACTTATTCTGTAAAGTTCTTGAAAGATGACAAAATTGCCATGATTGTTGACGATGGTGGCTATCCTGTTTCTCAGCATAGAGATAGATTGATGGAAGCTAGAGCTATTTTGCTTAAAGAACAAAAGTGGGGTAGAGTATTGTATGGTAAAGGTGCAATTTCTCAATCTCGAAAGTTTCTTGATATGAAAGAAACACAAGGTGCAAGAATTATCAAGTTGTCTGAAGTAAAGCAATACGCAAATATCAGACCTAAAAGTTCTTACAACAAAAAAGATACTGTGTTTCAATGGAATGGTAAATGTTGCTTCCCTTTCTCTAATTGCTGGAATCCAAATCAAGTGGAACCTGATGTAAAGAAAGTTTATGTAAACATTGATGGTTACAAACCCTCAGTTTACACCTTTGATTCACTCAAAAATATCAAATATCATTTGTCAGCTTTGGGTGAAGAAATTGAAATCTATGGTGTTAAGAAAAATGCTAAGTTGGATTCTAGTTGGGTGCATTTAGATGTTTATCTTGCTGAAATGGCCAAGAAGATTGTATCTGATAAAGAATGGTTGCAAACTCATAAGGATGTTCAAACTTTTAATGAGATTAGAAATTACAATACGATTACTAACAACATTGCTAAGGGTCTGTATGATGACGTAGTGGAAAAGATTGCATGTCCTACTTTCAAGAAGATTGTCAAGATGCCAAGAAATGGTCGCTTTGACTCTGTTCAGTACAGTAATAAGTTGTACATTTTAGGTTGCACTAGAGAAAGCTTAGACGAAGTAAGAAATGAAATCAATTTGAGTATTACCAAGATTAAGCAAGAGATTGATTATGTGACTACTACTTATCCTCTTCTGCTTGATTATAATCCATACTACAACGTGGCAAAAGAAAAGGCTAATCAACAAGTCACTTATGTGAACTTGATGCATCAGGCACTTTCTTCAAAGACACAATCTAAAGCATTCGTGAGTTAAAAAAAATGGGTGGAAAAATCAATTCCACCCTAAAGATTTCAGATTGTGTGCCGATAATTATATTAATGAAGCGATTACTAATCACAATCATGATGGCACTTTTAGTTGCCCTTTCGTTCGGACAAACAAAATCTATTTCTCTGGGTGGAATCTCACTCAGCGAAAGCAAACGCTCAGTGCTTGCCAAATATGGTGAGCCAGATGAGAGAGACTGCGACAAATGGATTTATGACTTCAAGAAGTGCATTTTCACGGTGCAATTCGATGATGATGGTGTAAAGAAACTATCTGTAAGCGGAGAGCTTGACAGAGCTTCTAGTTTCAAAACCAGATTGGGTGTAAGGGTGGGAGACAAAGAAGCCACTCTTATCAAAGCCTATGGCAAAGGAACTCTTGAATATGATGGCTCTGCCACTCGTTTAAGAATGTATCCCAATCTCAACACTTACATTGGAACAGATAACAAAATCTATCTAATTGAAGTGTACAAGAGCTAAGACTATCGGGCCTAATTGGCCCGATTTTTCCAGTTTTCACGAATGCTAAGCATAATAGGTATGCAAACATTCTAGAAGATTTTAAATGAGTAAGAAGAAAAAGATTAAAAAGAAAAAATATTATCATGCAAGTCCAGTAATTTTTAGTCCTGGTGATTTTTTGTTACACACTGTACAAGCTAGAAATTTTACTGCATCTACTTGGTTTCGAGATGCAATATTTATGACTTGGACACCGATTCCGCACTTTACTATTATAGAAAAAGCTTTAGCTGAAAACTGGCAAGTTTATGAGGTTCAACCTTTGAAAAAAGTTTACCGAGGCTGTTGGGATGATTACTTTACTTGTGGCCCTGTAAAGGTGATAAAAAGAATTGGTAGTTGCCGAGGTATCAGCCAAAACGGTGTTTTGTCTTCTGCTGTAGCGTGGGGTTGTAAAAGCAAGCCAAAAGTTTTCAAAAAGAAACCTGATGAAAAAGAAGATTGATGATTTTTCCAGTTTTCACGAATGCCAAGTATAATAGGTATGAAGCAATTCGGAAGTTTAGTAAATTACATCAAAACTGTGGCTACCAAAGGTATGCCAGCACCCCAAGTGGGAATGGGTGCAACACTTCTGTGTTACACAGATAGACATGCTTGCACTGTAACAAAAGTATTCGAAGTGAACAAAAAACTTTATGTTGAGGTACAGCAAGATTTTGCCGTTCGTATAGATGGCAATGGCATGAGTGAATGTCAAAAATATGATTTCAAACCTAATCCAAATGGAAGTACATACACTTACAGATGGTGTGAAAAAAAGCAAAGATGGCTCAAAGTGTTCTTCAACAAAGAAACTAATAGATACAACTTAATTCAAAATGCATTTGGTTTATCTATCGGAAATAGAGATGAATATTATGATTTTTGTTTTTAATTAAGCGTATAATAGATTGTATATTCGGGAGCTTGCTGGAACTGGTTTACAGACTTCTCTTAAAAAGAAGTGGATTAAAAATCCATGTGGGTTCGAGTCCCACAGCTCCTACCAATCAGGGCTTATAGCTTAATGGTAAAGCGGTCGGCTCATAACCGATTGAGTGTAGGTTCAATCCCTACTGAGCCCACCAATTCTCACACAATCTTTTTTCCAGATTTCACAATCTGAGCGTATAATAATTATGAACAACTTTCAAGAACTCACAGACTTTTTAGATAAATACAATAAAGAATATACAATCCATTCAGATTGTGTAGAAGTGAAGGGTGATTTGCGGCTTGAATCTAACAATCTCGCATCCCTTCCTGAATCTTTTGGTAATCTGAAAATTGGTCGTGATTTGTTTCTTAATTACAACAAGCTCACAACTTTGCCAGAGTCATTTGGCAATCTCAAGATTGGTGGTAGATTGTTGCTTTGTCACAATGAGCTCACATCTCTGCCAGAATCTTTCGGTAATCTGAAGATTGGTTACAGTTTGTATCTTGAAAACAACGAACTTACATTTCTTCCAGAGTCATTTGGCAACCTGAAGATTGGTGGTGGTTTATTGCTTTCTAGCAACAATCTCGCATCTCTACCTGAGTCATTTGGTAATTTGAAGATTGGTGGTGTATTGTGGCTTCGTGACAACATTCTCACATCTTTGCCAGAGTCATTTGGAAATCTGAAGATTGGTGGTGGTTTGAATCTTGGTTACAACAAGCTTGTATCTCTTCCAGAGTCATTTGGAAATTTGAAGATTGGTGGTAATTTGGGTCTTGAAAATAACAAGCTCACATCTCTTCCAGAGTCATTCGGTAATTTGAAGATTTATGGTGTTTTGTGGACTGAGGGCAACAAGCTCACATCTAAACCAACCATTTCTTCAATGAATCAAACAATCGAAAAAGATTGGTGTTGTGTTGATGGAATAGTTCGTGAGATTGTGTCAAGGAAAAAGATTGGGGATTTATCTGTCATCAAAACTCATTTCGATTTTATTGTAGGTAAAGGTGATACTTGGGCTCATGGCAAAACAATCGAAGAAGCTATCCAGGATTATAATTTCAAACTAATGAAAGCTAATCCAGATGCTCTTAAAGATTTAGATATTGACAAACCAATGTCTCATGAAGAAGCTATTAATGTTTATAGAGCAATTACAAGAGCTTGCCGACAGGGAATCAGGCAATGGATGTCTGGAAAAACTTTTCCAGAGCTAATCACAATCAGAGAAATAATCAATCTCACACAATCTGCACATGGTGGAAAAAAATTCAAACAATTCTTCAACCAATAATTCGCCCTATTTTTCCAGATTTCACAATCTGAGCGTATAATAATTATGAACAACTTTCAAGAACTCACAGACTTTTTAGATAAATACAATAAAGAATATACAATCCATTCAGATTGTGTAGAAGTGAAGGGTAATTTGGCTCTTGGAGGTAGCAACCTTACATCTCTTCCAGAGTCATTTGGAAATCTAAAGATTGGTGGTTGTTTAATCCTTACTAACAACAAACTCACATCTTTACCAGAGTCATTTGGTAATCTGAAAGTTGGTGATGATTTGTTGCTTACTAACAACAATCTCACATCTCTTCCAGAGTCATTTGGTAATCTGAAGATTGGTCATTTGTTTCTTGGTAACAACATTCTCACATCTCTACCAGAATCTTTCGGTAATTTGAAGATTGGTGGTGATTTGTATCTTGATGGCAACAAACTCACATCTCTGCCAGAGTCATTTGGCAATCTGAAAATTGGTGGTTATTTGAGTCTTCATGACAATAATCTCACATATCTTCCAGAATCTTTCGGTAATCTGAAGATTGGTGGTGTATTGTGGCTTCGTGACAACATTCTCACATCTCTACCAGAATCTTTCGGTAATTTGAAGATTGGTGGTGATTTGTATCTTGATGGCAACAATCTCAAATCTCTTCCAGAGTCATTCGGTAATCTGAAGATTGGTGGTGGTTTGTATCTTGAGCATAACAATCTCACATCTCTACCAGATTCATTCGGTAATTTGAAGATTGGTGGTTATTTGGGTCTTGATATTTACAATCTCACATCTGTACCTACCATTCCATTAATGAATCAAACAATTGAAAAAGATTGGTGTTACATTGATGGAATTGTTCGTGAGATTGTGTCAAGGAAAGAGGTTGGGGATTTATCTGTCATCAAAACTCATTTTGATTTTATTGTAGGTAAAGGTAATACTTGGGCTCATGGCAGAACAATCGAAGAGGCAATTCAGGATTATAATTTCAAACTTATGAAAGCCAATCCAGATGCTCTCAAAGATTTAGATTTAGACAAACCAATGTCCCATGAAGAAGCTATTAATGTATACAGAACTATCACTAGAGCTTGCCGAGAGGGAATCAGGCAATGGATGTCTGGAAAGACTTTTCCAGAGCTAATCACAATCAGAGAAATAATCAATCTCACACAATCTGCATATGGCGGAGATAAATTCAAACAATTCTTCAATCAATAATTTGCCCCAATTTTTCCAGTTTTCACAATCTGAGAGTATAATAGACATGACATCATTTGATACACTTTATCACAAAGGCAAAAACGGAGAACTTCGACAATGGCGTACTTGGGCAGAAGGAGATTCTGTTTATACTGAGCATGGCTTAGTTAATGGAGCCTTACAAACCTCCAGAAAAACATGCACTCCTAAAAACATTGGAAAGAAAAACTCCACCACAGCATCTGAGCAAGCTATTGCTGAGGCCAAATCTTTGCATAAATTCAAAATAGAGAGGAAATACTCAGCTACAAAAGAAGAGGCACAAATGCCTCTATTGCTACCGATGCTTGCTGGCAAATATGATGCTAAAAAACATAATGCATATTATTTTTGCCAACCTAAACTAGATGGTGTACGATGTATTGCCAGATGGGAAGGAGATTCTGTTGTCTTGTATTCAAGGCAAGGCAAGATTTACGATGTTAAGCACATTTCCGAGCAATTAGAAGATGTACTTGGTAAAGATGATGTCTTTGATGGTGAAATCTATATTCATGGATTGTCTTTACAATCTTTGATTTCATTGGTTAAAAAACCACAATCTGATTCATTGAAGTTAGAGTATCACATCTATGATTATCCTGTTGTTAATGGTAATGAAGACCTCACCACTCAGGAAAGGCTAGAATTACTAGCTGATATTAATATTAGTAATAAGCAAAGCTTACAGATTGTGTGTGGGTATGATATTGGTTATGACAAAAACGCTATTACAGACTATCAAAGCAAGTTTTTAGCCAATGGCTATGAAGGTCTAATGCTTAGAGAAAAAGACAGTAAGTATCTTTGGGGTTATCGCTCTAATGATTTGCTCAAAGTAAAAACTTTCCAAGATTCTGAATTTCTTGTGGTAGACATCATTGAAGGAGAAGGAAAAATGGAAGGACATGCTGTTGTTATCTGCAAGAATGATTTAACAGATGATACTTTCAAAGTAACACCTAAAACCACAATGGAATCAAGAAAAGAAATCTATGATAATAAATCAGATTATGTGGGAAGAATGTACACAGTAAAGTATTTCGATAGAACTGATGATTTAATTCCAAGATTCCCTGTTGGTATTGCTTTTCGTGAGGATTTGGATTTTCCAGAAAATTCCACATTGCATAATTAAGTATATTCAGATTGTGTGGAAAAGTTTGATTCACTTAACAAAAAACTCAAATATCAAGCGTATATATAATTGATGAAGAAATTAATCTCTCTCGCAATCCTCGTCGTCATGGCTTTTTCGATGGTAGCATGCAATTCTACCACAACTGCCACCGAAACCAATGCCCCAGCACCTGTTGCCGAAGGCAATGCACCAGCAGAAGCTAAGTAAGCTTCAGCTAACGAAATCGCCCATCTTTTCGAAGGTGGGCTTTTTTACAGTTTTCACAAAAATATAATTAGTATGAACCAAGAATATATCGAAAGGTGGGCTTTTTTCCAGTTTTCACAAAAACCGAGTATAATGAATATGAGTATGAACAACGAACAAATCTCGATGTCCGCTCCAACTAGCCGACTTATTCGGCTTGGTGATGGAGCCTTTATCACTGTTGTAATGAACGGTGAATCTCTTACTGTCAGAGCTTCTGACTCGCAAGCATCTTTTGATAAAGCTCTTGAGGCTTACAAAAATGAAGACTGGGATGCCTTGTATGAAGCTATGCGACCTGTCAAGACCTATTGCTCTAAAGTAGATGGTGTCACTGTCACTGAAAACGGTGTGTTTTTCAATGATGAGCCGATTCACACTGCTTTGTCTACACGTATTATGGACTTTGCAATGTCTGGACTTGACCACAAACCACTTTGTAAGTTCCTTGAGAAACTTATGAATAACCCATCCAGAAGGGCCGTACAAGAGCTTTACACCTTCTTGGAGCATCAGAACCTTCCAATCACTGATAATGGTAATTTCTTAGCTTACAAAGGCTTAAATAGAGATTACTATTCGATTACCTCTGGTAGTGCCAAACTGATTCAAGGCAAGAGTTCGCATGGTAGAATCTTCAATGGAATTGGCGAAGTAATTGAAATGAAGCGTAATGACGTAGATGATGACAAGGAACGCGGATGTTCTTATGGTCTTCACGCTGGCACAATGGAATATGCAAGAGGCTTTGCTCAAGGTAAATGTGTAATTGTCGAAATTAATCCTGAAGACGTAGTGAGCATTCCTACAGATTGTAGCTTCCAAAAGCTTCGAACTTGTAGATACAAGGTAGTGGGCGAATTTGAAGCACCATTAGTTAATCCTTTGTATGATTCGAATTGGGTGGAAGATGATTTAGGGTATGACGAAGACGATGAAGCCAATGATTTTTGGACTGATTCTTTCGAAACTCCCAATTCAGCATGGATTGAAGAAGTGCTTTATCATTCCGAGGATGAAAGTCTAAGGGTTTACTTGCGAGATGGTGAATGCATGCATTATGTTAATGTTAATCCAGAGACCTATCTTGATTTCCAAAAATGGGTGCAAGATGATAAGTCTGCTGGTAAGTATTACCACACTCATATAAAGAATCACTACGACACAATCTAAGATTAGGGCAACTTTCGCCCTAGTTTGACAATTTCGTTCTGGTTCGTTGGGTCAGGGGCTGTTAATTCAGCCCCGATTTTTTTTATCCAAGAAAGTTTTTTCCAGTTTTCACAATTCTTGAGTATAATAGTCATGATTCAAGAAACAACGAACTTCACAATTATGGCTGAGAGCAACATCACTTCTGGTCAATACTCAATCAAGCAAGAAAACCTTGCTCACATTTTTGACATTCTCAGAACGAGACTTTACTCTGACAAGATTCTTGCAGTTATCCGCGAGTATTCTACAAACGCCATTGATGCTAACGTGGAAAACGGCAATTCGCACATTCCTATTGACATCACATTGCCAAACGCAATTGACCCTGTTTTCAAGGTGCGAGACTTTGGTAAAGGCCTGTCAGAATCTGACATCTTTGAAGTTTATTCAAGCTATGGTGCTTCTACCAAAAGACAATCTAATGATTACGTAGGTGCTCTTGGTATGGGAAGTAAGAGTGCGTTTGGATATTCCGATTCGTTCACAATTACATCGTATCATGGTGGTATGAAAAAGATTTATGAAGCATACATTGATGAAACCAAAATTGGTACAATTGCTAAAGTACACGAAGAGCCATCTGATGAGCATTCTGGTATCTGCGTGACCGTAAGTGTTAAAAGCAAAGATATTTCTTTGTTCAGAGACACAGCAGTAAAGTTTTTCACATGGTTTGATTCTATGCCTAGATTCTTTGGAATTAACATTCAAGATGAAATTACATCGTTTTTTAATACAATTAAGATTTATCACAAGTCAAAATCTTGTACATTGTTCAAGAAAAGCTGGGAAACCAAAGCTGTTTTCGTCAAAATGGGTAATATTGTTTATCCTGTCAATGACCTGTCTCTAATTGATGCTAGTTGGCTTACTTACTATGACAAGCTCATTATCAACGTAGATATCGGTGATGTTTCATTTACCACATCTCGCGAAAGTCTTGAAATGACAGAAAAAACTATTGCTACAATCAACAGCAAAATGGATTCAATTAAGAAAGAAATTGCTTTAAAGTGGCAATCTGACATTGATAGTTGTGCAACAATCTGGGATGCTCTTTGTTATTACCACGAATTAGACGAGCTACCCAAAAACATTCTAGAAAATAATCTAATTTGGAGAAATGAAAAAGTAGACACTTCATTCATGACCCTTTTGCAATGGAAAAACTACAATGAAAGAGCAAATCAATGGCAACAAACTTATTCTGTAAAGTTCTTGAAAGATGACAAAATTGCCATGATTGTTGACGATGGTGGCTATCCTGTTTCTCAGCATAGAGATAGATTGATGGAAGCTAGAGCTATTTTGCTTAAAGAACAAAAGTGGGGTAGAGTATTGTATGGTAAAGGTGCAATTTCTCAATCTCGAAAGTTTCTTGATATGAAAGAAACACAAGGTGCAAGAATTATCAAGTTGTCTGAAGTAAAGCAATACGCAAATATCAGACCTAAAAGTTCTTACAACAAAAAAGATACTGTGTTTCAATGGAATGGTAAATGTTGCTTCCCTTTCTCTAATTGCTGGAATCCAAATCAAGTGGAACCTGATGTAAAGAAAGTTTATGTAAACATTGATGGTTACAAACCCTCAGTTTACACCTTTGATTCACTCAAAAATATCAAATATCATTTGTCAGCTTTGGGTGAAGAAATTGAAATCTATGGTGTTAAGAAAAATGCTAAGTTGGATTCTAGTTGGGTGCATTTAGATGTTTATCTTGCTGAAATGGCCAAGAAGATTGTATCTGATAAAGAATGGTTGCAAACTCATAAGGATGTTCAAACTTTTAATGAGATTAGAAATTACAATACGATTACTAACAACATTGCTAAGGGTCTGTATGATGACGTAGTGGAAAAGATTGCATGTCCTACTTTCAAGAAGATTGTCAAGATGCCAAGAAATGGTCGCTTTGACTCTGTTCAGTACAGTAATAAGTTGTACATTTTAGGTTGCACTAGAGAAAGCTTAGACGAAGTAAGAAATGAAATCAATTTGAGTATTACCAAGATTAAGCAAGAGATTGATTATGTGACTACTACTTATCCTCTTCTGCTTGATTATAATCCATACTACAACGTGGCAAAAGAAAAGGCTAATCAACAAGTCACTTATGTGAACTTGATGCATCAGGCACTTTCTTCAAAGACACAATCTAAAGCATTCGTGAGTTAAAAAAAATGGGTGGAAAAATCAATTCCACCCTAAAGATTTCAGATTGTGTGCCGATAATTATATTAATGAAGCGATTACTAATCACAATCATGATGGCACTTTTAGTTGCCCTTTCGTTCGGACAAACAAAATCTATTTCTCTGGGTGGAATCTCACTCAGCGAAAGCAAACGCTCAGTGCTTGCCAAATATGGTGAGCCAGATGAGAGAGACTGCGACAAATGGATTTATGACTTCAAGAAGTGCATTTTCACGGTGCAATTCGATGATGATGGTGTAAAGAAACTATCTGTAAGCGGAGAGCTTGACAGAGCTTCTAGTTTCAAAACCAGATTGGGTGTAAGGGTGGGAGACAAAGAAGCCACTCTTATCAAAGCCTATGGCAAAGGAACTCTTGAATATGATGGCTCTGCCACTCGTTTAAGAATGTATCCCAATCTCAACACTTACATTGGAACAGATAACAAAATCTATCTAATTGAAGTGTACAAGAGCTAAGACTATCGGGCCTAATTGGCCCGATTTTTCCAGTTTTCACGAATGCTAAGCATAATAGGTATGCAAACATTCTAGAAGATTTTAAATGAGTAAGAAGAAAAAGATTAAAAAGAAAAAATATTATCATGCAAGTCCAGTAATTTTTAGTCCTGGTGATTTTTTGTTACACACTGTACAAGCTAGAAATTTTACTGCATCTACTTGGTTTCGAGATGCAATATTTATGACTTGGACACCGATTCCGCACTTTACTATTATAGAAAAAGCTTTAGCTGAAAACTGGCAAGTTTATGAGGTTCAACCTTTGAAAAAAGTTTACCGAGGCTGTTGGGATGATTACTTTACTTGTGGCCCTGTAAAGGTGATAAAAAGAATTGGTAGTTGCCGAGGTATCAGCCAAAACGGTGTTTTGTCTTCTGCTGTAGCGTGGGGTTGTAAAAGCAAGCCAAAAGTTTTCAAAAAGAAACCTGATGAAAAAGAAGATTGATGATTTTTCCAGTTTTCACGAATGCCAAGTATAATAGGTATGAAGCAATTCGGAAGTTTAGTAAATTACATCAAAACTGTGGCTACCAAAGGTATGCCAGCACCCCAAGTGGGAATGGGTGCAACACTTCTGTGTTACACAGATAGACATGCTTGCACTGTAACAAAAGTATTCGAAGTGAACAAAAAACTTTATGTTGAGGTACAGCAAGATTTTGCCGTTCGTATAGATGGCAATGGCATGAGTGAATGTCAAAAATATGATTTCAAACCTAATCCAAATGGAAGTACATACACTTACAGATGGTGTGAAAAAAAGCAAAGATGGCTCAAAGTGTTCTTCAACAAAGAAACTAATAGATACAACTTAATTCAAAATGCATTTGGTTTATCTATCGGAAATAGAGATGAATATTATGATTTTTGTTTTTAATTAAGCGTATAATAGATTGTATATTCGGGAGCTTGCTGGAACTGGTTTACAGACTTCTCTTAAAAAGAAGTGGATTAAAAATCCATGTGGGTTCGAGTCCCACAGCTCCTACCAATCAGGGCTTATAGCTTAATGGTAAAGCGGTCGGCTCATAACCGATTGAGTGTAGGTTCAATCCCTACTGAGCCCACCAATTCTCACACAATCTTTTTTCCAGATTTCACAATCTGAGCGTATAATAATTATGAACAACTTTCAAGAACTCACAGACTTTTTAGATAAATACAATAAAGAATATACAATCCATTCAGATTGTGTAGAAGTGAAGGGTGATTTGCGGCTTGAATCTAACAATCTCGCATCCCTTCCTGAATCTTTTGGTAATCTGAAAATTGGTCGTGATTTGTTTCTTAATTACAACAAGCTCACAACTTTGCCAGAGTCATTTGGCAATCTCAAGATTGGTGGTAGATTGTTGCTTTGTCACAATGAGCTCACATCTCTGCCAGAATCTTTCGGTAATCTGAAGATTGGTTACAGTTTGTATCTTGAAAACAACGAACTTACATTTCTTCCAGAGTCATTTGGCAACCTGAAGATTGGTGGTGGTTTATTGCTTTCTAGCAACAATCTCGCATCTCTACCTGAGTCATTTGGTAATTTGAAGATTGGTGGTGTATTGTGGCTTCGTGACAACATTCTCACATCTTTGCCAGAGTCATTTGGAAATCTGAAGATTGGTGGTGGTTTGAATCTTGGTTACAACAAGCTTGTATCTCTTCCAGAGTCATTTGGAAATTTGAAGATTGGTGGTAATTTGGGTCTTGAAAATAACAAGCTCACATCTCTTCCAGAGTCATTCGGTAATTTGAAGATTTATGGTGTTTTGTGGACTGAGGGCAACAAGCTCACATCTAAACCAACCATTTCTTCAATGAATCAAACAATCGAAAAAGATTGGTGTTGTGTTGATGGAATAGTTCGTGAGATTGTGTCAAGGAAAAAGATTGGGGATTTATCTGTCATCAAAACTCATTTCGATTTTATTGTAGGTAAAGGTGATACTTGGGCTCATGGCAAAACAATCGAAGAAGCTATCCAGGATTATAATTTCAAACTAATGAAAGCTAATCCAGATGCTCTTAAAGATTTAGATATTGACAAACCAATGTCTCATGAAGAAGCTATTAATGTTTATAGAGCAATTACAAGAGCTTGCCGACAGGGAATCAGGCAATGGATGTCTGGAAAAACTTTTCCAGAGCTAATCACAATCAGAGAAATAATCAATCTCACACAATCTGCACATGGTGGAAAAAAATTCAAACAATTCTTCAACCAATAATTCGCCCTATTTTTCCAGATTTCACAATCTGAGCGTATAATAATTATGAACAACTTTCAAGAACTCACAGACTTTTTAGATAAATACAATAAAGAATATACAATCCATTCAGATTGTGTAGAAGTGAAGGGTAATTTGGCTCTTGGAGGTAGCAACCTTACATCTCTTCCAGAGTCATTTGGAAATCTAAAGATTGGTGGTTGTTTAATCCTTACTAACAACAAACTCACATCTTTACCAGAGTCATTTGGTAATCTGAAAGTTGGTGATGATTTGTTGCTTACTAACAACAATCTCACATCTCTTCCAGAGTCATTTGGTAATCTGAAGATTGGTCATTTGTTTCTTGGTAACAACATTCTCACATCTCTACCAGAATCTTTCGGTAATTTGAAGATTGGTGGTGATTTGTATCTTGATGGCAACAAACTCACATCTCTGCCAGAGTCATTTGGCAATCTGAAAATTGGTGGTTATTTGAGTCTTCATGACAATAATCTCACATATCTTCCAGAATCTTTCGGTAATCTGAAGATTGGTGGTGTATTGTGGCTTCGTGACAACATTCTCACATCTCTACCAGAATCTTTCGGTAATTTGAAGATTGGTGGTGATTTGTATCTTGATGGCAACAATCTCAAATCTCTTCCAGAGTCATTCGGTAATCTGAAGATTGGTGGTGGTTTGTATCTTGAGCATAACAATCTCACATCTCTACCAGATTCATTCGGTAATTTGAAGATTGGTGGTTATTTGAATCTTGGTTACAACAAGCTTGTATCTCTTCCAGAATCTTTCTGCAATCTGAAAATTAGTGGCGGTTTGATGCTGTATCACAACAAGCTCACAACTTTGCCAGAGTCGTTCGGCAATCTCAAGATTGGGGGTGATTTGCGGCTTTATAACAACGAGCTTACATCTCTTCCAGAGTCATTTGGTAATCTGAAGATTGGGGGTTGTTTGGGTCTTGAATATAACAATCTCACATCTCTACCTGAGTCATTTGGTAATCTGAAGATTGGTAGTAGTTTGTGGCTTGATAACAACAATCTCACATATCTTCCAGAGTCGTTCGGTAATCTGAAGATTGGTGGTAGTTTGTGGATTGATAACAACAATCTCACATTTAAGCCAACCATTTATTCAATGAATCAAACAATTGAAAAAGATTGGTGTTATATTGATAGAATAGTTCGTGAGATTGTGTCAAGGAAAAAGATTGGAGATTTATCTGTTATCAAAACTCATTTTGATTACATCGTGGGAGCTAAAGATACTTGGGCTCATGGCAGGACAATCGAAGATGCCATTCAGGATTATAATTTCAAACTAATGCAAGCTAATCCAGATGTTCTTAAAGATTTAGATTTAGACAAACCAATGTCTCATGAAGAAGCAATTAATGTATATAGAACAATCACCAGAGCTTGCCGAGAGGGAATCAGGCAATGGATGTCTGGAAAAACTTTTCCAGAGCAAATCACAATCAGAGAAATAATCAATCTCACACAATCTGCATATGGCGGAGATAAATTCAAACAATTCTTCAATCAATAATTTGCCCCGATTTTTCCAGATTTCACAATCTGAGAGTATAATAGATATGAAAGTAATTTTTAAGCAAAATGAAAACGGCCTTATGTGTCTCTTTGACACTCGTTCTGAAAAGTTCTTTCCACAAAAAGTGGTGGGATGTTGTGTTAGAGATGTAGAGTCTCCAAACGCAAAAGACCTTTTAGAATTAGCCAATCAAATCGCACGAAAAC